>Ga0265293_10004828_pt1 | contig 23258 bp, 24 predicted proteins | sample Munlanlewell138R_FD_192505 | JGI IMG/M metagenome (GOLD analysis project Ga0265293, IMG submission 192505) | Leachate microbial communities from a municipal landfill in Southern Ontario, Canada - Leachate well 138R | ecosystem: Engineered > Solid waste > Landfill > Unclassified | place: Canada... | reverse complement strand
AGCCACGACACCTACTGGGAGTGAAACCGCAGCGGCCCGGGCAAACAGTCCGGGCCGCTACCACTTCCACAGAAGAGCGCTACCGGGTCGTCAGAACAGCGCTACCCGATGAGGCGACTCGCCATCGGCTTTGAGTTTCAATTCTTCTTGATGGAATCTAAATAGGAAAACCTAATGAGCACCAATCCTGAAGGCTCGATGACGAGCCAAGATCGGAGCAATTCATGCAGTCCACCTATACCCCCGTCAACCGGCCCTCTTCTGACTCTGCGTCCGCGAAAGACCTTCGAACCTCCGTCGATAAAGCGGTCGCAGTGCTCATGGCATTTGGCGACGAAGCAAACATCGGCGTCGGCGTGAGCGAGCTCAGCCGGCGTGCCGAGCTCAGCAAATCAACAACGTTTCGTCTGCTCGGGATGCTCGAGCGCAATGGCATGGTCGATCGCATCGGGACCGCCTACCGTTTTGGCCACGGGATACAGATGCTTGGTGCCCAAAGCACCGACTCCAGAAAGCACGATCAGGTCCGCGACATACTGACTCCATTCCTTGCCGACCTGTTCGTCGCCACCCATCTGACCGTGCAAATCGCGGTGCTCGAAGGTCAGCACGTCATCTATCTGAACAAGCTCGAGGGCCATCAACGGCTGCGCAGCCCCAGCCGGATCGGTGGCCGCATGCCCGCCTACTGCACGGCGGTTGGCAAAGTGATGATGGCCTTTGACCCGGGTGCAGCGCAGTGGGCGCTCAGCGCCGAGCGCCACCCGTGGACCCAGAACACGATCACCGGCGACGACGAACTCCGCCTCGAGCTTGCTCGCGTCCGCAAGGAAGGCATCGCCCACGACCGCGGCGAATCACTCGAGAGCCTCACCTGCATCGCTGCTCCCATACTGGGACGCCGCGGGCTCCCGGTTGCGGCGCTCTCCCTCTCGGGCCCGAGCGATACATTCCGGCCGCACACTCATGAACACACTCTGCGACAAGTCGCCTTCGCAGCTTCGCGCACCATCGCTCGCCTGGAACAACAACTCGCTGCGTAGCGGCAGCCCCGCACCGCACTTTCAGTACACCGATCAAACGGCACAAACAGCGCACCCTTCCAACCGGAAGGGTGCGCTGTTTGCTTGTAACTCCTCGGTGTTGTTCGTAACCCTCGGTGTTACTCGGAGTACTGCGAAGCCAGTTCTGCCTCGAAGAAGTCCCGCTCCACCACGAGACCACCGGTGACTGCACCGTCAACCTTGAGCACGACGCTCTGCGTCGACGCAGACTGCGCGGCGTTCTGGAAGTCTTGTGTCGGGAAGATCCCCGTCTCGAGACCCGAAAGCCCACGCAGCGCGGTCACGACGCCCGCTCGCGTGAGGTCACCAGCGTCGCAGGCAGCCTGAAGCGCTTCACCAAACACGTTCGCGGTCGCGTAGCCGTAGTTCACGAAAATGGTCGGTTCCCCCTCGGGGAACTTTTCATTGTAAGCCTCAGCGATGGCCTCGGCTTCAGCTGAGCCCTCTGCGCCGTAGGGCAAGTAGGAAAGCACGACACGCACTCGTTCGGTGATTGCATCACCCGCGGCCGTGTCGAGAAGGGCCGGTCCGAACGAGGGCCCCTGCGTAATCACGGGCACATTGGAGCCCAGCGCCGAGGTACCCCCGACGATACCTGCGAGCTGCGGCGGGGTGCCGGAGACCACGATAGCGTCGACCTTCTCATCAACGAGCTGCTGCGCTTGTGCACTGTAATCCGTTGCGGTGGGCTCGACCATGATGTCGACAACTTCCATCCCCTCCTGTTCCGCATAGAACTTGGAGCCCTTCAGCGCGTTTTCGCCGAAGTCGCCTGGAAGGTGCACGTGCCCGATCTTGCTTCCACTCGAGATCACACCCTCCTCAGCGAGCACGCTGAGGCCGTTGATGATGTCATACGGGTAGATGGTGCCAGTAATCGCGATCGGGTCATTGCCCAGGAAGTCGCTCGACCACGACGCGACAAAGGTCGGGATGCTCTTCGAATCGATCTCATCCTTCAGGGCATTGACCTGGGGTGAGCCGAGCAGCTGCGTGTACCCCAGGATGTTGGGCTCAAGCTCGCTGAACTGCGAGACGGCAGACTGCACATCATTTCCGTGGTCGCGCACCTCAACCGCAACTTGATAGCCGCACACGCCGCCATCAGCGTTGAGCTGATCGAAGTAGAGCTCGTTGCCCTGGGCGAGAGTTCCGCCGAGCGCGGCGTAGGGTCCGGTCTGATCGGTCAGCGCAGCGACAGTGAGCGTGTCACCACTGATCCCGAAGTCAGTCTTGAGGTCACTGGCGGCAGCATCGTCACTTCCGCCCGTGCTCTTCGATGAGCAACCGACGACGAGCGCCGTGGTGGCGAGCAAACTGATGCCCGCGAGAGTTGTCCTCTGTAACTTATTCATGGGGTTCCTTTCGTGGAGGTGACACCGGCACCGCGTACGCGCTGCCAGAGGCGTTGGCCCAGCCGGGCGAGGCCGCCCGGCTCGACGATGATGAGAATGACGATGAGCGCGCCGAAGAGGATCGATGAGACGGTTCCCGCCTCGTAGCCGCCGGATCCACCCTCCGCCAGCAGGTTCGATCCAGCTGCGAAGCTCGCGAGCAAGAGTGGAGTCGCGGTCACAATGACCGCACCGACGACCGCCCCGCCGACAGACCCGAGTCCTCCGATGAGCACCATGGCTAGGAAGTTGATCGATAAGCCAAGTCCGAAGTTCTGCGGCGTGAGGTACGCGTACGCGAGACCGGTCAGCACGCCCGCGCCACCCGCAAATGCTGACGAGATCACAAAGGCCGCCGCCTTATATTGCTGCACGTTGATTCCCAACGCAGATGCCGCTGCCTGATTGTCGCGAATCATGGTGAACGCGCGGCCCGGTCGACGCTTGATGATCCCATTTGCGAGGTAAATCGCAACGAGCAAGGAGAAGAGCGCGAGATACCACATCCGCTCCTGCGCACCGAATGGTACCCCTGCAACGGAGAACGCGGGGGACCCACCCGAAAGCTGGAACCCAAAGATGTCGAACGGAGTGACGCTGCGCCCGTTGACACCCCCGGTGACCGGCACCAGATTCTTCAACAGGTGCTGGCCGATAAACACGAGGCCGAGAGAGGCGACACCCAGGTACAGACCCCGCAGGCGCGCCGCGACGGGGCTGAAGAGCAGACCCGCGAATGCGGCGATCACGATTCCGCCCAGCGCCGCGAGTGCGGGAGGCCACGCAGCACCGTTCTCTGGCGCGGCAAGAAACGCGTAGCCATACGCACCGACCGCGGCAAAGAACGCGTGTGCGAGTGACAGCTGACCGGCAGTGCCAACGAGCATAGTGAGGCCAATGGCGCCCACGGCGGCGGCCATTGACCACGAACCGATCTTCAGCATTTGCGCGTCGAGATAGAGCGGCAGGACCGCCATCACGACGAGCGCAACCGCAATCAGGAGTGGCCGGGTCCATACGGATGTGGGCCGGGCCAGTCGCACTGCAGAGGCGTCGACAGCATCAGGGATAGAGGTTTTAGACACGGACGAGCTCCTTCGTTCCGAAGATGCCGCTCGGTCGAACGAGCAGGAAGAGGATCATGAGGATGTACGGGGAAATGTCGCCGATACCCTCACCGAGGAAACGGAGAGAAGAGGCGTAGCTCGTCACGACCGTCTGCGTGACGCCGACGATGAGGCCACCCAAAATCGCCCCTTCGCTCGAGTCCAGGCCACCAATGATCACCGCGGGGATCGCGTGAAACGCGAGCAGATGACCGCTTGAGTCGAGCCCCGGATTCGGGAACATGGCGAGGAAGATGCCGGCGACCGCGGCCATGCCACCGCCAATGGCCCACGCGCTGAGCGAGACACTGCGCTGGCTAATGCCCATAAGCGCCGCGGTCTCGGGATCGGCAGACGAAGCGCGCATCCTGATGCCGAAGCGTGTCTTCCTGAACACCAGGAAGAACGCCGCGATGAGCACGAGCCCGACGACGAGCGCGACAACACGGGTGACGGGCACGGTCGCGCCCAGCAACGTGATGGTCTGGGACCCCCACGGGTCACCCACCGTGACAAACTTCGTGCCGATGAGGCGAGACGTCTCCGCGACTAATATGATGTCCAGTCCCACCGTGAGGATGGTGAGCACAAGGTGATCGCCCCGCGGCGCGAGCGCGACAATGCGGTCGAGAATCGCCGCGAGCAACGCCGCAGCGAGAATGCCCGCTGCTGCTGCCCCGAAGAAGCCAATGGGTCCGCTCAGCTGCGCCGTCACGTAGACGCCGACAATCATGACAGATCCCTGCGCCAAGTTGAACACTTTCGTGCCCTTGAAGATCGTGACGAAGCTCAGCGCGATCAGGCCGTATATGGCCCCGAGAGAGAGCCCCAGAATGATGACCTGGATCAGTTTCATGGACGGTGCTCCTTCTCGATACCGACCTGGAGCATGACCTCCGTGTCGATCGCGTTCTCTTCCTCGCCCAGATAGGCAGCAATAACTGTTGGGTCCTGTTGAATCTCATCCGGTAGGCCATCAGCGATGACTCGACCGAAATCGAGCACGGTGATGCGGTCGGCAAGAGACATGATGAGCGGCATGTCGTGTTCGACAATCAGCACCGTCGTGCCCAGGTCGTCGCGAACCTGACGCACAATCGCCGCAATCTCCTGCTTTTCGTGCACGGGCATCCCAGCGACCGGCTCATCGAGCAGCAGCACCTTCGGTTCCGAGGCCAGCGCACGCGCCAACTCGATCTTCTTTCGCCCGCCGTAGGACAGCGAACCTGCGGGGGCGTCGAGGAGGTCGCCGAGCCCGACGAACCCAGCGATCTCAATCACCCGTTCCCGATGCCTCGCTTCCTCTTTGCGGCTGCCTGGAAGCCCGAGAGCCGAACCGAGAAAACCCGAGCGCATGAGACGGTGACGACCCACCATGATGTTGTCCACCACCGGGGCGTGCGCAACGAGGGCAATATTTTGGAAAGCGCGACCCAGCCCGAGCTCTGCAACTTGATAGGGGTGCCGCTCTCCGACGTTCTGACCGTCAACCAGCACGAGTCCCTCGTTCGGCCGATACAGTCCGCAAATGACGTTGAACGTTGAGGATTTCCCGGCACCGTTGGGGCCGATGAGTGCGTGGATGGAACCGGGCTCGACCGTGAAGGACACCCGGTCAAGCACTTTCACCCCACCGAACCTCAAACTAATTTCCTTGGCCTCGATTGGAACGCTCATGATTCCCACCTCTTCAAGGCTGCGCGGCGCGGGGCCGGGACATCCTCATCTTCATCGGCCGAACCACCGAGGTACATGTGACGAATTTCGTCAGATTCCCGCATCTGCGCGGCCTCTCCCTGCATCGAAACCACACCGCGTTCGATCACAACGCCCTGGTCAGCAATCCCGAGAGCCATGGCAGCGTTTTGTTCCACCAGCACCACGGTCGTCCCTGAAGAATTGATTTCGCGGAGCGTCTCGCCGATGTACCGAACCACCTTCGGCGCAATTCCCAACGAGGGCTCGTCCAGGAGGAGCACCTCGGGGCCGCTCATGAGCCCACGCGCAATAGCGAGCATCTGCTGCTCACCTCCGGACAGCAGCGAAGCCGGCTGTGTGCGTCTGCGCCCCAGCACTTCAAACATTTCGTAGGCCTGGTTGATTCGCTGCTGTCGCAGCACACCGCTCCGCACGGAAGACCCGCCAGCTTGGAGGTTCTCTTCGATACTCAGCTCACCGAAAACGTGACGCCCCTCGGGCACCAACGCCAGTCCGTGTCGAACAATCGCATGGGGTGCGAGCCGGTCAATGCGCTGGTCACCGTAGCGGACTTCACCGGCAACAACGCGCCCACCATGAAATCCGAGCGTGCCTGAGACTGCGCGCATGAGAGTGGTCTTCCCAGCGCCGTTGCCTCCGATGATCGCGCACACGGCGCCGGATCGCACCTCGAAACTCACATCCTCGAGCGCTTGTACTCCGGCGCCGTAGCGCACAGAGAGTCCGTCAAATTTCAGCACAGGATCTCCTCGTCGAGTCTCAATACAGAGTTCACGGTCAGCCACAGACCGGTGCTCGTAATGTCAGTTCTGTGTACGGGAGCGTTTCGCCCCGCATAGCTTCTCGCAGTACTATCCCGATCACAGGCCCCCTCCGACAACCGCGCGTGCCAACAGGCGAAACATCCATCGCGTTGGCTCCCGCACTGGCAGCATTCGATGCAGGATGTGCCATGGGTCGGAACAGCCTCATGACAAGCGCAAATATTGCCTGCATTCTCCCAATTGACGAGGAAGTCTCCGGAGAGGAGTTAGTCGAAGATGACCGTAGACATAAGCCCCATTAGACAAATCAACCGCCATGCGCGTGAACACCGCGATATGGTTACCGTCATTTACGAGGATCGTAAAGTGACCTACGCCGAGTTTGCGGCGTCCATCAGCCGCTTCGCTGCAAGCTTGCGGGCCGATGGAGTTGGTCCGGGAGACCGGGTCGCGTACGCGGGGCACAACAGCTTGAATTTCCTCCTCACATACTTCGCCGCGGTGAGCGTTGGCGCAGCGTTCTTGCCTCTAAACTTCCGTCTTGCTGGGCCAGAAGTTCGGACTGTGCTGCTCGATGCACGTCCAGACGTGCTGGTTTCAGAACCTGGGCAGGCCGAGACCATCAGCGCGTTCATTGACGAACTCTCCGTGCGTCATCCGCTGCTCATCGATGACGACGAGAACATCGAGAGCGACTTCCAGGATCCCCGGTGGATGTCGTTCCAGGAGTTCCGCTCAGCCTCACCCGAGGGCGTGACTCATATGCCCCAGGATGAAAACGATCTCGCCGCGCTGCTCTACACGTCAGGCACAACAGGAAAGCCGAAGGGTGTCATGCTGACCCATGGCAACCTGTGGTGGGGGCAAGCGAACGTCGATTCCGTGCTGGACACACGGTTCGGCGATGTCTCGCTAGCCGTCGCGCCGCTATTCCACATTGGAGGGTTTAACGCGTTCAGTCTGCGCACCATCACCCGCGGTGGAACGCTCGTCATCCGCCGCCAGTTCGATCCGGCACAGGCACTCGCCGACCTCGTGAAGCACCGCGTCAACAGCATGTTTTTGGTGCCGGCCATGCTCGCAGCAATTCAGCGGCAAGAGGGGTTCGACCAGGCCGACCTGAGCGTCCTCCGATCGACAACCGTTGCGGGCGCGCCCGTGCCTCCGGCACTCATCGAACTGTACGCCCAGAAGAACGTCATGCTGCAGCAAGCTTGGGGGCTGACCGAGACCGCCCCGTTTGCGACGCAGCTGGAGTCGGCCATGACTACGAAGAAGCTCGGCTCCTGCGGGGTTCCCATGCCGTACGGCAGCGTGAAGATCGTTGACCCCGATTCGCTCCGCGAGGTTGAGCCGGGCCAGACCGGCGAAATGTGGGTGCAGGGTCCGAACGTCTCAGTTGGCTATTGGAATAATCCCGAGGCAACCTCCGCCGCGTTCACGAGCGATGGCTGGTTCCGCACTGGCGACATCGGCTACGTCGATGCAGACGGGTACTTCTTCATCGTCGACAGGCTCAAGGACATGATCATCTCCGGCGGCGAGAACATCTACCCTGCCGAAATCGAGAACGCCCTCAACGCTCACCCGAACATCACTGACGCTGCGGTCGTCGGAGTCCCGCACGAGAAATGGGGCGAAACCGTGTGCGCGGTCGTCTCCTTTGCTAAAGACCCGTTGTCTCTCGAAGAGCTCAGAGAGTTTCTCAGTGGACGCATCGCCCGATACAAGCTCCCCTCGCGCCTGGTCATCACCGATGTTGTGACGCGTAATGGCGCAGGCAAGCTCGACAAGGTCCAGATCCGGCGGGAGATCACCGACATTGACAACGCAGAGCAAGCTCCCGCGATCCCGCCCTACACCGAAGTGATCCGGGTCCCCTAAACCCGGCACCACGATCTTGCAACCTTCGAAAGGAATAGAAATGGCACGCCTCCTCGACAACTACGATCCGGGCCCCTCGGTCGCCCAGTGCGGCGCAATCAACGTCGGCACTCAGGATCTTGAGAAGTCTCTGCACTTCTTCAGCGACCTCCTCGGCATGGAGGTTGTTGCCCGTGTCGGCAACACCGCCTACTTGCGCGGTTACATGGAGCTGACCCACCACTCGCTCGTGCTGACCCAGCAAGACGATAACATCGTGAACTCCTACAGCTTCCGCATGCGGCGTCCGCAGGATGTGGAGATCATGTACGAAGTGCTCCAGAAGCAGGAGGTCGAGGCGATTGAGCTCCCCGCCGGCACCGAGCTTGGCCGAGGCACAGCCGTCCGCTTCCTGGTTCCTGGCTCAGAGCATCCCTTCGAGCTCTACTACGACATCGACAAGCCCGAGGCACCGGAGGAGATCCGCTCCAAGCTCCCGAGCAATAGCTCAAAGCGCCGCGGTCTCGGGGTACGACGAGTCGACCACTTCAATGTGCAAACCTCGCGCGAAACGATCAACCAGGCCGAACAGTGGGTGCGTAACAATCTCGGCTTCAACCGCCGTGAGTACCAGCTCCACCGCGATGATGAGACCGTTCTGGCCTCATGGATGTCAGTCACACCCCAGGTGCACGATCTCGCCATGGTCGCGAACTCAGAGGGCAAGACCGCCCGTCTGCACCACATGGCTTTCAACCTCGAAAATCTCTCTGACGTGCTCACGGCAGCGGATATTCTCGCCGACTACGATGTCCACTTTGATTTGGGCCCCGGCAAGCACGGTATCGGCCAGGCGATGTACCTCTACGTCATGGACCCCGGCTCAGGCCACCGCGTCGAGATCTACGCTGGCGGCTATTTGATCTTCGATCCCGACTGGGTGCCGATCAAGTGGGAGCGGGAGAAGTTCAAGGACGGCCTCACCTGGTACGGTGACCCGTTCGTCATCGAGGGGGCCATGCGCAGCCTCGCGACGACACCGTCTGCGGGACTCGAAATCGCTCGAGGCTAACCCGTAGCGCACACACGAAGGGGGTGTTCCGTTCACAAGACGGAACACCCCCTTCGTGTGTGTAATTGAGTCTCGCGCGAAAAGCTACCGGCTCTCGGGGGCCGCGTACCCGCTCGCCTGCTCGATCACCGCGAGTGTGCACCGAGAGATGCACACGAGCTTGCCGTCCTCCCCGGTGATCCGCACCTCCCACACGTGGGCACGCCGGCCAATGTGGACCGGGGTCGCTGCACCGTATACCCATGTGCCCGGCCGGCCCGGCCGCACGTGGTTGGCATTGATCTCCTGGCCCACCACATGGAAGCGCTCTCGGTCAATCGATAAATAACCGGCCCACGAAGCGAGCGTCTCTGCAAAAGCCACCGATGCCCCGCCGTGCAGCACACCGGCAGGCTGGACGGTGCGCCGATCCACAGGCATTCGGCCGCGCAGTTCAGTATCGGTGAGCTCGATAAATTCCATGCCCAGGTTCTCGTTGAGCGTCTCACGGGACCTGTTTTGCAGATCCTCAAGCGTCACACCGCTCACCCACGGGCACGCAGTCACAGTAGTGGTGGGGGTATTCATCATTCATCCTCCTTGATGTGGCAAAAGAAACGCACGATCACCGGCGTCTCCTCAGTGAGCTCCCATCCCTCATCCAACAGATGGGAACGGATAGCGGGTATTTGCGCTGTCCAGTAGCGGGTGTGTGCGGCCCGCCAGTCCGCGGGATCAACCATCCACTCCCCCTCCGCTGCAGACACCTCAGCGCCGATAGTTCCGAAGGGGGCGATGAAGACCCGGGTGATCTCCACGACGGCGAGCTGCTCGCCGTCCGAGCCAAGCAAGGCCATGCGCGTGCCAACGGGCTCAGGATCGATGCCAGCCATGGCATCCATAACCACGAGCCGACTCGTCGCCGTTTTCACCCCACTCAACACTTGCTCGTTGAGTCGATCTCTCAGATCTCCGGGCGGCACCAGTTCGAGTGCAGGCAGCGAAGAACTCGGGGTTGCCATCACGCAGGGCGCTCCTCTGTTTGTCAGGTCGATCCAGCAGAGATCCTCCCAGTTCCGATGTGTCAAAAACGTGGCCGTGCCGCACCGCAACACAGGAGGCCGTGGGCGCGCCGAGCCCGGCCCTACACTCGCCCTGAGGAGCGCCGCGCCCTACTCCCCGCACCGGGGGTTCGCAGGCCGTCCACACCCGAGCCACGAAGGAGCGCCGAGTGTACCGCATCGACCACCCCCGCGATGCGCAAGCGCTCCTCCTCCTGCTCTTCGGCTCCGGTTGGGCGACGAACCACTTTGTCGCGCTCATCCCGGTATTCCGCGAGACTGGCAGCTACCTTGATGGGAGCCTCGAGATTGCATTCGGGCTCTATGCGCTCGGACTGGTGCCCAGCCTGCTCGTCGGCGGATACCTCGCGGATCGATTCAACGAACGCAAACTCACACTTCTCGGCACGGCAGCAGTGATCGCGGGCAATCTCGCACTCGTACTGTTCGTCACCCCACTGGCCACCGCACTCGCGCGGCTGATCGTTGGCATCGGTGTCGGCCTCGCCATCAGCTCTGGGAACGCATGGATGGGTCGAATCAGCCCTCACGGCGGCAGTGCGCTCGCCGGAACGCTCCTCAGCGCCGGGTTCGCCATCGGTCCGTTCGTTGCGGGTTTCATTGCTTCCTTCTCCCCTTACCCGCTGAACTTGACACTCGCGATCACAACGACGGTTGCGCTCTCTGCGCTGTCGATGCTGGTCCTCGCGTGGGGTGGACTCAGATCTCGGCCAACGAGAACCGATTCCGCCTGGGCGAGCCCCAGTCTCGCGGCCACTAGGTCCGCAGCTCCCACCAGACCGGCCGCCCCCGCCACCCCCGCCCGGCCCACTGATGCGCCCGCAGGCAGCGTGCGCCGAGCACTCGCGTGGGCGATCCCGATGGCGTTATGGGTCTTCTCCGTCGGCAGCTTGCCCATGGTGGTGATCCCGGCACAGCTCGGGGGCGCATTCGCAGGCTCGCTGGCAGCTGGCGTTCTCGCCTTCGTCACACTCGGCACCGGGGTCACTATGCAGCTGATCGCACGCGCGCGGGCGTTCGGCCCGAAGGCCGGTGTCGTTGGCGCGCTACTCGCGGCACTCGGATTTGTAACCCTCGCCCTCTTTGGAACACCAGTAACCCCCGGAGTCGCGTTCGTTGCTTCCGTGCTGTTCGGCGTTGCGTATGGCCTCTGCCTCCGCGCTGGCTTGATCGATATCGAACGATTCGCACCTGCACATCGACGGGGCCTCGCCGGAGGTATCTTCTATGTCGTTGCCTACCTCGGGTTCGCGCTTCCCTACGCTCTCACCGCGGCCCTTCCGGTTCTCGGCCCAGCCCTCCCCCTGTTCGGGCTCGCCGCAATAGCCGCCGGCGCTGCCCTCCTAAGAGTCTTTCAAATTTGGCGGCAGCCATCTGGCCAGTAGGCGCGGGATCACCTCCGACCCGCCAATATGTCGTTGCTGCCCGATACGCTTGAACGGCAAGCGTACTGAACCGCCTCGTGGAGTCCGCTTCCCTCCAACCTGGAGCCTTGTTCAGGCGCTGAGGAGCACCATGTCCGTTATCCTCGCCCTGCTTGGCGCCGTCGCCTCGGGGTCACTTCGCATCGTCGATCTCACGAACCAGATGTAATCGTCGACACCGACCCTCGAGCTCCCCGAGCCGTTCGCAAACCTGATCGATTTCTCATTCGAAACAGTGAGCGAGTACAACGAGCCCGGCCCGTTCTGGAAGCACGCCAACATCCACACCGGCGAGCACATCGGCACCCAAATCGACGCCCCCATCCACTGGATCAGCGGTCGCGATGGCCGCGACGTGTCCGAGATCCCGCCGGCGCGCCTCGTGGGGCCCGCCACGGTACTCGACTTTGCGGCCGAGGCCGCCGCCGACGCCGACTTCCTCATCGAACGCCACCGCATCGAGGCGTGAGAGGCCGAACACGGTACGTTCGAGCCGGGCACCTGGGTGCTCTTCCGCACCGGCTGGGATGCTCGCGCGCAAGACCAGGAGGCGTTCCTGAACGCCGACGAGACCGGCTCGCACACACCAGGCCTCTCCGCCGAGGCGGCCGAGTGGATCGCCTCACGCACCGAGGTCTCCGGGATCGGCGTGGAGACCGTCGGTATCGACTGGGGCCGTCGTGCCGAACTCAACCCGCCGTTCCCTGTGCACTACCATCTGCTCGGCGCCGATAAGTACGGCGTCACCTCACTGCAGAACCTCGCGCAGCTGCCCCCGAAGGGTGCCGCGATCATCGTTGCTCCACTGCCGATCGTGGGCGGCACAGGCAGCCCGGCGCGCGTCTTCGCGCTCATGGAATAGGCCGGCACAGCCCACCCTGCGCGCCCATCGGAAAGAACCCTCATGACCATCCTCACTGTCGCCGACCTCGTCGGCCGTGCCCTCGCACGGCTCGGAGCCGGGCACTGCTTCGGCGTCGTGGGGTCGGGAAACTTCGCGGTCACCAACGCGCTCCGTGAGGCCGGCGTTCCATTCACGGCGACACGCCACGAGGGCGGGGCCGCGACCATGGCGGACGCGTACGCACGTGTGTCGGGCACGGTCGCGCTGATGTCGGTGCATCAGGGGTGCGGGCTCACGAACGCGACAACGGGGATCGGGGGCGGCAAAGAGCCGCACTCCCCTGCTGGTGCTCGCCGCCGAGGCGAGGGCCGCAGCGGTCGGTTCGAATTTCTCGATGGATCAGCAGGGCTTCGCTCACGCGGTGACCGCAGAGTCGCATCGTGCGCACACCCCCGAGAGCGCGCTCAACGATGTGGTGCGGGCATTCCGTGCGGCGCGGGATGAGCGGCGCACGGCCGTGCTGAACCTCCCGATCGATGTGCAGGCCATGCCTGCTCCCGCGGCAGCACTCACCGCACTCGAGGGTCTCGTGCCGCCGGTCGCACCCGAACCGCCCCGGCCAAGCGATATCTCGGTGTGCGAACTCGCAGACCTCATCGAGGCCGCCGAACGGCCCGTGATCGTCGCGGGACGTGGCGGACGCGGCGCGGGCCCGGAACTTCGGGCCCTCGCGGAAGCGAGCGGTGCGCTGCTCGCGACCTCGGCCGTCGCGAAGGGGCTCTTCGCTGGCGACCCGTTCGACCTCGGCATTTCGGGCGGCTTCTCGTCACCACTCACCGCTCAGCTCATCGCTGACGCCGACCTCATCATCGGTGTGGGCTGCGCGCTCAACATGTGGACGACGCGCCACGGCCGTCTCATTGGGCCCGCGGCGAAGGTCGTGCAGATCGACGTGGAGTCTTCCGCGCTCGGTGCGCTGCGCCCCATCAGCCTCGGTGTGCTCGGAACGGGTGACGGCGGCTTTCTGATGGGCCTTGCGGAGCTGGAAACAGCGGTGCGGCTCGGACTGCCACTCCTCGTCATCGTCTACAACGATGACGCCTACGGCGCCGAGGTGCACCACTTCGGCGAGCACAGCAGTGAGCAGGCCGCACCTGATGTCGGGACAGTCACGTTCCCTCCCGTCGACCTTGCAGCTCTCGCCCAAGGTTTTGGCGCTGACGGTCTGACCGTGCGGGATCCCGCGGACCTCGCAGGGCTCCGGGAGTGGCTTGCAATCAGCCCTGAACGGCCGCTCGTCGTCGACGCCCGCATCGCCTCTGACGGTGCGCATGGTGGCTCGCAGAGGCGTTCCGCGGGCACTAATGTGAGAGAAGCTTGACGTTCTCGACGGTGCGGGTGTGACCGCTCTGTGCTGGTGGGCAGGAAATCACAGCGCGAGGAGACGCCCGCCGCCGCGTGAGTCAGGGGCGCTGGACGCCGCGCGCTTCGACGAAAATGCCGTAGAGCGACGTCGTCGCGGTGAGGTAGAGCCGGTTCCGGTCCGGGCCGCCGAACGTGAGGTTCGCGACCGCTTCGCCGACGCGGATCTTGCCGATCAGGGTGCCGTCGGGAAGATAGCAGTGCACGCCGTCGCCCGCTCCGACCCAGAGCCTGCCTTCGGTGTCGATGCGGAGACCGTCAGGGATCCCTGGACTCACCTCGGTGACAACGTCGCCGCCCTGGAGGCTCCCATCGGGCGTGACGTGGAATGCCCGCACGTGCCGAGGCCCGTCCGGGTCGGGGAGGAAGCCGGAATCGACGATGTAGAGCAGGGATTCATCCGGTGAAAAGGCGAGCCCGTTCGGTTTCCAGAAGTCTGACGCGACGACCCGGAGCTCCCCCGTTTCCGCATCCAGTCTGAAGACGTGATTCGCCGGCTGCTCTTGAGCAGCTCGGTTTCCAACGAAATCGGTCGCGATGCCGTAGCTCGGGTCAGTGAACCAGATCGAGCCGTCGGAATGCACGACCGCGTCGTTCGGGGAGTTCAGGGGCCGACCTTCGAACGAGTCGGCGAGCACGGTGATTGAGCCGTCGGGTTCCGTGCGGATGACCCGACGGGCACCCTGTTCACAGGTGATGAGACGGCCCTGCAGGTCGCGGGTATTTCCGTTCGCGTTGCCGGTGTTGGTGCGCAGCTCCGACACCGCGCCCGACGACTCGTCGTACCGCAGAAGGCGGCGGTTCGGGATGTCGCTGAAAATGAGGCTCCGCTGGTCGGCGAAGTATGCGGGGCCCTCCGCCCAGCGACACCCGAAGTACAGGCGTTCAAGGCGCGCGACGAGGTCGATGCAGTCCATGAACCGCGGGTCGATCACCTCGAACACGGGCTCGCCGTCCGGCAGCGTGGAGAATGAATCTTCCCACGCTGCCGGTCCTGCAACGGCCGCACGGTGTGTTCCGCCCCGTTCGTCTCCCCGCTTCATCGCGCCCTCTCGATCCCCGCTGCTGCGAACTACTGCGCGGCTTCTTCGTCCATCTGGGCGAAGACGGCGTTTGCCACGCGGAAACTTTCGATCGCTGCCGGCACGCCGCAGTAGATCGCCGTCTGCAAGAAGACTTCCTTGATTTCGTCGCGAGTGACACCGTTGTTGATCGCACCGCGGACGTGGGTGGCAAGCTCGTGCGAGCGGTTGAGCGCGGTCAGCATGGAGAGGTTGATCAGGCTCCGTGATGCGCGCGGCAGGCCGGGACGGTTCCAGACGTCTCCCCAGCAGTACTGGGTGACGAGCTCCTGCATTTCCGTGGAGAACTCGTTTGCGTTGGCGAGTGCGGCGTCGACGTAGGCGTCGCCGAGCACCTCGCGGCGGGTCTTCAGGCCTTGATCGAAAAGTTCCTGGTTCATGAGTTGTGTTCCTTCCTGGTCAGCGCGCCAGTGAGACGTCGTTGAGTTGTTCGAGATATTCGGCGATCTGCGACTGGTCAGCCGGCGTGCCGTTCTTCGATGCGAGGGCTTGCTTGGCAATCTCCACGGCGGCCTCGGAGACCGGGATCTTGACGCCCATGGATTCAGCGAGTTCGAGCGCCGTCTTGATGTCCTTGACGGTGAGTTCGAGTGAGAATCCGACGTTCCAGCCGCGATCCAGGACCTGCGGCCCAAGCTTCACCTCGGTCGCGTGGTTGCGGCCGGTGGAGTGGTTGAGCACGTCGAGCATGACCCCTGGTTCGAGCCCGAACTTCGCCCCGACCTGCAGCACTTCGACTGCGCCGACGATGCCGACCACGGAGAGGAGATTGTTCAGCGACTTCAAGGCGTGAGCCGAACCGACCGGGCCCGTCCGTGTCACGCTCGCGCCGAGCGTTTCCAGGATGGGGCGCACGCTCGCCCACACTGCGTCTTCCTCTGAGCCGCCCACCATAATGGCGAGCTCGCCCGATGCGGCCTTGATCGGTCCGCCAGAGACGGGGGCGTCGACGAGCTTCACGCCCCGCTCGGCGAGCATGGCTGCGAGCTTCGCGGTGGAGTCGGGGTTCGAGGAGCTCATGTCGAGCACGATGGTTTCCGCGTCAAGTCGCCCGCTGAACGATTCGGGGTCGTCGGTGCGGCCGAGCACGGCCTCCACGATGCCGCTGTTGGGCAGCATGAGGAGAACGATGTCGACACCGTTCGGTGAACCGGGTTCGCTCCATGCGTTCGCTCCCGTTGTCTCGACGACGCGTGCGACGGCTTCGGGGTTCGCGTCGGTGACCCACACCTCGTTGCCCGCCTCGACGAGCTGGCGCACCATGGGCGAACCCATGGTGCCCAGGCCGATGAACTGCAGGCGAGCCATCAGTAGATCACCGCAACGGACTTGAGGTGGCTGTAGTGGTTGATCGCCTCAATGCCCTTCTCGCGTCCGTAGCCGCTGTCCTTGTGGCCGCCGAACGACATCTGCACGGCGCCGGTTGACCAGCTGTTGACGAAGACCTGTCCGGCTTCGATCCGATCCGCCATCCGCAGGGCCCGCCCGATGTCACGGGTGAAGACGCCGGAGATGAGACCGAAGTCGGAGTCGTTCGCGAGGCGAACGGCCTCTTCCTCGTCCTCGAACGGGATCGCGATGAGCACCGGGCCGAAGATTTCCTCCTGCGCGATCCGCATCTCATTCGTGCCGCCGTAGACGGTGGGCTCCACGAAAAACCCGCCGGCGAGCGAGGGATCCTCGGCCAGCCCGCCACCCACGTGGGTGACCGCGCCGTCCTCCTCAGCGACCGAGAAGTACTTCTGCACCTGCTCGTACTGATCTCGAGTAATCATCGGGCCGACGTCGGTTCCGACCTTCAGCTTGCCCGTGGCTTCGGCGACCTTGCGCACGAACTCGTCGTACACGGAGCGCTGCACGAAGAGCCTCGTACCGGCCGAGCAGACCTGGCCCGCGTTGTTCGTGAATGCGCGCACGGCTTCGCCAACGGCAAAGTCGAGGTCAGCGTCCTCGAACACGACGTTCGCCGACTTGCCACCGAGCTCCAGCGTCAGCGGGATGATGCGTTCAGCCGCGACGCGACCGATCTTTCGCCCGACCTCGACGGAGCCGGTGAACGCGACCTTGCGGACGCTCGGGTGCTCGACGATTGCCGTGCCGACCTTGGAGCCGGACCCGAGCACGATGTTCAGAACGCCGTCTGGCAGCCCCGCCTCAAGGCAGAGTTCGGCGAGCAAGATCGTCGACTGCGAAGAGGTCTCTGCGGGCTTCACGACGATCGTATTTCCGGCCACGAGTGCCGGCGCGATTGCCCGGGCACCCTGGTTGAGCGGCAGGTTCCACGGCGTGATGATTCCGACGACACCGAACGGCTCGCGGCGCGTAAAGACGTGCTGGTTGGGCTGGATGTCGATCACGTCACCCACCGGCAGGTTCACCAGTGTCGCGTAGAACTCGAAGTAGGCGGCCGAGTTCTCGATCTCGGCGAGCGCGGTGAATCGCGGCTTGCCCGTGTCGATGATCTCGATATCCGCGATCTCGTCGGCCCGTTCGCGCAGAAGGTTTGCCACGCCCATCAGGATGCGACCGCGCTCCGCCGAGCCGAAGCGGCGCCAACCGGAGTATGCCCGGCTTGCGGCCTCGATCGCGGTTTCGACGTCCGCCGAGTTACCCGACGCGATGTCGACGGTGGGTTCACCGTTCGAAGGGTTCGTGCCCGGGCGGTACTCCCCCGACGAGGGCGGAACCGACTTGCCGTCGATCAGGTGGTTGAGTTTTGTCAAGTTGTCAGCCATGCTCAGCCGGCCCCTCCGTTGATGATCAGTGCCTGACCCGTCATGTATGACGAGTCTTCAGAGGCGAGGAAAGCGATAGCGGAGGCGATCTCCGTGGGGGATCCCTGTCGACGCAGGGGCACGTTGTTCTCAACGTCTGCGTCCACGGCGGACTGGCCACCGAGGAATTCGATGACGGGATCGTTGAATGCGGTGTCGACCCAGCCGGGCGCGATCGCGTTGGCGCGGATCCCGAACGGGCCGACCTCCTTCGCGAGCACCTTCGTGAACGCGACGATCGCACCCTTCGAGGCCGAATATCCGGACAGGCTCGGCGGGCCGCCGTGCGTTCCGGCAATCGACGCCGTGTTGACGATCGCGCCGCCTCCGGCGGCCTTCAGATGCGGGACGCCGTACTTCGCGAACAGGAAGCACGAACCCGCGTTGATTCGCATGGTGGCGTTCCAGTCCTCGATGGAAAACTCCTCGATGACGCCGCTGCGCTGGATCCCGGCATTGTTCAGAATGACGTCGACGCCGCCGAGCTCTGCGGCCGCCTGTGTGATGACGCCTTTGACGGATTCGGGATCTCCGACGTCGGCGGTCGCGAAACCGACCACCGGCGCGCCGAGCGAACGGGCACGTTCCGCGGTCTCTGCCACGCGCGGGTCGATGTCGATGAGGAAGAGAGAGGCACCCTCACGCGCGAACAACTCGGCGGTGGCAAGTCCGATATTTGCCACGCAGCCAGTGAGGATGACACGCTTTCCGGCGAACTTCCCGGCGCTCATGCCTGTCCCCCCTCAAAGCGATCCGCAGCCGCCTGCGCGATGTCGAGGTCTTCCTCGGCTGAACCGCCAGAAACACCAACAGCGCCGACCACTGCACCGTCGCGCATGAGCGGGATACCGCCCGGAATCGTGGAGATCACGCCGCCGCCGAGCGATTCGAGCCCGTAGAACGGACCGCCCGAGTGCGTGAACTGCTGGGTCACCTGCGTCGGAACCGACAGCGAGGCCGCCGTGTAGGCCTTCCCGGTCGCGACCTTCGCGGTGAAGATCGGAGCACCGGGCTGGCGAGCGAACGAAACGAGTTCGCGCGTACGGTCCACGACCGAGACACTGATGGGCACCTGGAGTTCAGCGGCACGCGCCAACGCTGCGTCGACGAGCGGCTGCGCCTCCGAGTATTCGATGTCTGCCATTGGTCAGGCCTCCTTTTGCTGTTCTGAAATGAGTGCGGGTTCCGCGGCTTTCTCCTCGTCGGCGTCATCGCGCAGACGATTGCTTCGACGACGACGGCTCGGATCCCTCGCGATTGCAAGCACGAGCACGATCAGTGCGCCCTGGATCATGTACTGGTAGCCGGACGACAGTCGAGTGATGTTGCCAAGCGTCGTGAGAAGCGTGAGCAGCACCGCCGCGGCCCACAGACCCGGCAGGATGCCGCGGCCGCCCGCGATCAGGGACCCACCAAGCACGACGACCGCGATCGTTGAGAGCTGATACGGCGTACCGAGACCGAGCGACGGGCCGCCGCTGTAGGCGGCGAGCAGCACACCCGCGAGCCCTGCGGTCGCCCCGGAGAGCACGAAAGCGGAACCGCGAATCAGCGAGGGGCGTGCGCCCGCAAGCCCCGCAGCGACCGGCTTCTGGCCCACAGCTTCAACCTTGCGACCGTACGCGGTGCGCTTGAGGATGATGGCGAAGATGATCACGATGACCACGCCGACGACGCCAATCACCGGAATCGGACCGATCTGCGCGGTGGTGAAGTCGGAGAGCGCCGGGCTCGCGACCCCGACAACGTTTCCGGAGTAGATTTGGGCCAGCGTCTGAATCCCGAACCCGACGGCGAGCGTACCCACCAGGGGTGGCATTCCGACGACCTCGATCAGCACCGCCGAAATCGTTCCGGCAACTGCGCCGGCGACCACGCCAACGACGAGACCGAGCGCGATGTTTTCATCCTGGCCCGCCATGATCGTGCACCCGAGGTAGGCGCTGAGCGTCATGATGTAGGACACCGACAGGTCGATGCCGCCGTTGCCGACCGTGATGACGAAGAGCTGGCCGATGCCGGCAATCACCAGGAACGTGGCGATGATGATGCCCGCGTTGAGGGTATCCCACAGGCCGCGACCGGCGAGCACGCCGATAGCGAGCCAGATCAGGATCAGCCCGATGAATGCCGGAGTCGAGGGGCGCTGGAAGATGCCTGCCACCCTCTGCCCGAAGCTCTGGTGTCGATTCGTTTCACTCACAATGCACCTCGATCCCTGCGGATCCAACTAGAAATGGCTCGCAGCACCAGCACGAAGACCAGCACAAGACCCTGCGCGGCCGCCTGATAGCTTGAAGGAACTCCGAGGAACTGCAGCAGCGACCCGATGAGTCCGACAACGAGCGCACCCGCAACCGCGCCGACAACGGACACCTTGCCGCCTGCGAAGCTGCCGCCACCGACGATGACGCCGGCAATACTCAACAGCACGTAGCTCTGCGCGATATTCGCGTCACCACCGCCACCCTGACCACTCAGGTAGAGTCCGGAGATCACGCCGAACAGCCCGGCGAGTGCGTAGAGACTGAGCTTGGAGCGGAGCACCGACCAGCCGGCACGACGAATGCCCTCGGGGTTCGAACCGACGCCGCGCAGCACGGCGCCGAACTTGCTCCGCTCAAGGAACCAGGCGACGATCACGGTGGTCACGACGATGACCACGATCCCCATCGGAATCACACCCGGATTGAAGCGGACCATCGAGACGATCCACTGGGGAACCTGACCGCCCGGAGTTGGGAGCAGCACGATGCCGATGCCGAGCCACACGAAGGACATGCCGAGCGTCACCACGATAGACGGAAGCTTTCGGAGATATATCAGCGCCCCCATCCCGGCGTACGCCAGGACCATCAGTGGGAGCAGAATGATGCCGAGCACCGGGTTGGTGGGGATCACCACCGCAAAGATGACGTTCACCAGGCCGATGTACGAACCGATGCCGAGGTCGATATCACCGCCCGCAATGATGAACATCTGCGCGAGCACCGCGAAGATGAGCGGCAAGAGCGGCGTGATCACGAGCGACAGCCCCGTGAATGAAGCAACTGCCGGACGCAGAGCGACGAGCAGAACGAACACGATGATGGCGGCAACCGTGGGAATGAACCAAGGTGCACGTGCCATCAGACGCAACGCCGAATCCCCCTTGAGGCGCGTTACCGTATCGTCAGGGAACGAAGTCATTTCTCCTCCGTTGAAGTCGTTGGGGCGTCGCCCGCGGGAGCACTCTGACCGAAGGAGAGCGCGATCACGGCGTCCTCGGTCGCTTCTTCGCCGGTGAGGGTGCCCACCACGCGTCCGACCTGGAACACGAAGACGCGGTCGCAATTGCGAAGCTCCTCGTTCTCAGTCGAGTACCAGACGATCGTCTGGCCCTTCTCGGCCTGCTCACGCAGAATTCCGTAGAAATCGCCCTTCGTGGCTTGATCGACCCCGCGCGTGGGGTCCTCGAGCAGCAGCAGGCTGGAGTGCACGGCCATGGCTCGCGCCATCAACGCCTTCTGCTGCGTGCCGCCGGAGAGGCTCGTGATGATATCGCTCGGTTCGCCCTTGATGCCGAGCCGCCGGTACCACTCGTCGATGAGTTCCTTCTCACGTGCCGACGAGATCAGTCCGGCTCGCGTCAGCGGCTTCTTCAGGCTGGAGAAACTGATGTTCTTGGCCACGTCCCAGATGGGGAAGATCCCTCGAACACCACGGTCACCGCTCACGTAGGCGGAGTCACCAACCACCGAGGTAGTGAGATGCTCGGTCCGGCGCTTGCGCCCGGCCTTGCCGGGGCGGCTCCCCGAAGCGCGATAGATCGCTTCCAGCGCTTCGAGCTGTCCGTGACCTTCGAGACCCGCGAAGCCGACGATCTCTCCGGTGCGAATTTCGAAACGCTCTTCCGCTCCGTCGTCGTTCACCTGCACGAGTTCAATGACACTGCCGTCGTGGGTCGCCTCCGCATTCACCGCGGCAACTGCGCTGGTGAGGGATCCCTCAGCCGGAGCGGACTCTGCAGAGAGGCCCGCTTCCTCGTGCTCGGCGAGACCCATCGCGTTGACGAGGGATTCTTTCGAGGCTGTAGCGGCATCGTGCTCTCCGAGCACCCGCCCGTCGCGCATGACGTAAATGCGATCGAGGTTGTCGATCATTTCGTTGAGACGGTGGGTCGTGACAATAGCGGAGAGGCCGTCACGTGCGCGCTTCTTCAAATAGGCGTAAAAGTTCTCTGTCGCCGTTCCATCAAGCGAAGAGGTGGGCTCGTCCAGAATGACGAGGCTTGCGGGCTGCCCCGCATCGACCATCGTCATCGCGCACTCGATCATCTGCCGGCGGGCGAATGAGAGGTCTGAGATGACATGGTTGTGGCGAATGCCGTGCGCCGGGAACATTTCGTCGAGCACAGCCTTCAAGCTCTTCCACGCGTCGCTGCGCCAGCGACGTCCACGAGCGGACGGGTCGAAGACCGCGGCCGTCTCGTCGACGCGCAGGCTCGGCGCGAGAGCGAGCTCCTGGTAGACGGTGCGCACCCCGATCTGCTCGGGGTGCGCAATCGCCTCAGTTGCTGAACGACGCACACCATTGATCGTCACGCTGCCGACATCGCCGGGAACGGACCCGTTGACCACCTTCAGCACGGTGCTCTTACCAGCGCCGTTGTGACCGGCGATACCGATGAGCTCGCCTCGAGCGACGTGGAACGAGGCGTTCTTCACCGCTTGTGTCGAGCCGAAGCTCTTCGAGACGCCGTCGACCACAAGGGTCGGCGTCTCTGCATGATTCTCAATCATCTCGCGTTCAACTTTTCTTCGGAGGGATCTTCTCGTTTAGGCTGGAGGGAGGGGGCTGTCAACCTTGATCGGATCACCGGCGATGGCAGCCGCGATGATCTCGCGGGTGGCCTCAAGGGTGGTCGGGTTCTCGGCGATCTCGGTGTATTCGAGTGCCTCGCTCCATGCGACACGGTTCTCCTCGGGGATGACCAGCAGCGGGGAGAAGATGGTCATGTCGGGGATATCGCGTGCGTCATCAAGGTCATTGACGAGCAGCGTCGCGAGCCAGGCAGCGGTCGAGGAGATACTCGGCTGCGAGGAGATCGACATCGAGAGGTAATCGGGGTTCTCGTCGACGACCTCGGTCCATCCCTGCAGGCCCTGACCCGAGTTGCCCTGAATGATCAGCGGCAGCGGATCGGTGCCCGCCTGACGGAACGCGTCCAGCGTGCCGCCGCCGTCGTTACCGTTGGTGAGCACGCCATCGATCGCGGGAAGCGAAGGAATGATCTTCGCGACTTCCTGCTGCGCGACGGATTCAGTCCACTCACCGTAGACCTCGCCGACGATGCTCATCTCAGGGTAATCCGCGAGAACCTCGTTCACGCCCGCGAAGATGTCCTCATCGATGGTGTTGCCCGGAAGGCCGCGGACCATGAGGATGTTGCCCTGGCCGTCAAGCTGCTCCGCAGCGAACTCGGCCTGGATCCGGCCGTACTCGACGTAGTCGAAGGCGACCTGGTATGCGCAGTCAGCGGTGGTCGTGCCGTCGAAGACGACGGGACTTACCCCCTGATCTTGGACACGCATGACCCAGTAACCAGCTGGAGAAGCGAGAATAACCAAGATGCCAGCGAACACCTACACCGACGAGTTTCGCCGCCGCGCGGTCGAACTCTACGAATC
>Ga0265293_10004827_pt1 | contig 23263 bp, 22 predicted proteins | sample Munlanlewell138R_FD_192505 | JGI IMG/M metagenome (GOLD analysis project Ga0265293, IMG submission 192505) | Leachate microbial communities from a municipal landfill in Southern Ontario, Canada - Leachate well 138R | ecosystem: Engineered > Solid waste > Landfill > Unclassified | place: Canada... | reverse complement strand
AATGCTCTCGAATTCTTTTACCCCAGAACACCTCATTCTTCTGATTAACAAGGATAATACCAACATTAGGACGGTAGCCTTCGCGATCTAGCATGCGGCCACCCCCATTTTCAAATACAATTCAGTTGATTATACGTTTCTATTGAGTCCGTAACCATGTTAGCCTCCAAATTTCACTTAAATACCTTAAAAGAAGCACCCGCAGAAGCCGAAATTGCCAGTCATCAATTGATGACCCGCGCCGGCATGATTCGAAAACACGCTGGTGGCATTTATACCTATATGCCATTGGGTCTGAAAATCATGCGCAAAGTAGAAGCCATTGTCCGTGAAGAAATGAACAATGCCGGCGCCATAGAATTACTTATGCCGGTTGTACAACCCGCCGAACTCTGGGTTGAGTCCGGTCGCTGGGAAGAGTACGGCCCCGAACTGCTGCGCATCAAGGATCGCCATCAGCGAGACTTTGTCTTGCAGCCCACCTCTGAAGAAGTGATTACCGATATTGCCCGTAATGAAATTCACAGTTACCGGCAACTACCCGTTAATTTTTATCACATCCAAACCAAATTCCGTGATGAACGACGTCCCCGCTTCGGCCTGATGCGTGGCCGTGAATTCACCATGAAAGACGCCTACTCTTTCGATCGCAATGAAGCGGCAGCCCTGGCCAGTTATGACATCATGTACAACGCCTATATGCGCATCTTCAATCGCCTTGGCCTGACTTTCCGTGCCGTGGCTGCTGATACTGGCTCAATTGGCGGCTCACGCAGCCATGAGTTTCAGGTGATTGCCGATACCGGAGAGGATTTGATTGTTTACAATCCCGACTCTGAATATGCGGCCAATATCGAACTGGCCGAAGCACCCTGCTTAATTCCACAACGTGCCGAACCCGCCCAGGCACTGCAGGAAGTTGAAACGCCCAATGCCAACAAATGCGAACTGGTTGCCCAACAATTGGGCGTGGGCCTGGACAAAACAGTCAAATCGGTGGTGTTTGTGACCACACCTGAAGAAGGTCCCGCCAAAGTATGGCTGTTAATGGTACGTGGCGACCATGAAGTCAACGAAATCAAGGTAGGCAAGCTGCCAGCCTTCAAAAACGGTTTCCGCCTGGCGACTGAAGAGGAAATTCTTGAGTATTTTGGTTCAGAGCCCGGCTATCTTGGCCCGCTTAATACCGCCAAGCCAATTAACATTATTGCCGACACCACAGTTGCCAATATGGCCGACTTTATTTGTGGTGCCAATAAAGCGCCCTATCATATTACCGGCATCAACTGGGGCCGTGACCTGCCCGAACCCGAAGTTGCCGACTTGCGCAATGTGGTCGCAGGAGACCCTGCCATTGGAGAGTCCGGCAACCTGGCGATCCAGCGTGGCATCGAGGTTGGCCATGTATTTTTCCTGGGTGACAAATACTCGTCCGGACTGAAGGCCACCTTCCTGAATGAAAACGGCAAACCTGAAACATTACAAATGGGCTGCTATGGCATTGGCATCAGCCGTATCACGGCCGCCGCCATTGAACAAAACCATGATGACAAAGGCATTATCTGGCCAATCGCCATGGCTCCCTTTGAGGTCGTCATTTGTCCGGTTGGCTGGGGCAAAAGCGAAACAATTCGCAATGAAGCCACGTCTCTTTACGAAACTCTGAAACAAAACAATATAGACGTTATACTGGACGATCGGGATGCCCGACCCGGTGTCATGTTCTCTGAGTGGGAACTGATTGGTGTGCCAATCAGGGTAACCATTGGCGATCGTGGCCTTAAAGACGGCATTATCGAAGTGCAGGAACGCAGCAAAACGGAAGCAGTCAAAGTCCCTGTAGGAGAAGTAAACGCTTACGTTTTATCCTTGCATAAAGATCTTAAAAATACGCTATAATTCACTGATTTATCAGGGTTTTACATGTCTGATACACAAGACAACAAGCAATTTACACTCCCCATCCGGGTTTACTACGAAGACACGGATGCCGGAGGTGTTGTTTTTTACGCCAATTATTTAAAATTTTTTGAGCGGGCCCGCACTGAATGGCTGCGCCACCTTGGTGTTAATCAATCAGCGCTGGCCAACAACGACAACCGCATTTTTGTGGTTGTCAACACCCAGCTGAACTATAAAAAACCCGCCCGGCTTGATGATATGATTCTTATCAAAAGCAAGATCACCAAAGTCGGCGATGCCTCTGCCACCTTCGAACAACGGGCATTGCGTGATTCCCAGCTACTTGTTGAAAGCACGATTAAAATATGTTGCGTCAACAATCAGACTTTCAGGCCAGCGGCCATACCTCAATCAGTCAGAACCTTATTAATTTCCGTGCAGGACTAATACTTTATTATGCAACCCGTTCAAGATGAGATGTCAATTTTCTCGCTGATAGTCAATGCGAGCGTCCCCGTACAAATCGTTATGCTTATCCTGCTGGCCATTTCAGTGGTCTCCTGGACTTATATCATTAGCAAACGACTAACTTTAAAACGAACACAGTCACAAACCCGCGAATTTGAAAATGCCTTCTGGAAAGGCGGTGACCTGTCCTCATTACATCAGTCCATCAGCCGCAACACCGATGAACATGGTGCACTTGCCCGTATTTTTGAAGCCGGCATGAGCGAATTCATGAAAGCCCGCCGCACTGGCAACACCGATATCAATGCATTAATGGATGGCCCCAACCGTGCCATGCGGGCTACCTACCAGCGTGAACTTGACCTGCTAGATTCACGCCTCAACTTTCTGGCTTCGGCCGGTTCAGTCAGCCCCTATATTGGCCTGTTAGGTACTGTCTGGGGCATCATGCACTCTTTTATCGGGCTTTCAACTGCCCAGCAGGCAACCCTTGCCGCTGTTGCCCCAGGCATTGCCGAAGCGCTTATTGCCACCGCAATCGGCCTGTTTGCCGCCATTCCCGCTGTCATTGCCTATAACCATTTTTCAAACGACATTGACAAACTCGCCAGCCGTTTTGACAGTTTCATTGATGAGTTTCTGAATATTTTGCAACGCCAGGTACGCTAATCATGTCTTCCAGAAGAAATAGCCATCGACGCGGCCGTCGAATGAAAAATGAAATGAACGTGGTTCCTTATATCGACGTCATGCTGGTATTGCTGGTTATTTTCATGGTAACCGCCCCCATGATCACGCCAGGCCTGATCAACCTGCCCTCGGTGGGCCAGGCGGCTACCGTTCCATCAACGCCCGTTGAAATCGAGCTGGCCGAAAATGGCGAAGTTTCAATTCGCCTTCGTGAGGCTGGCAATACCTTCCAGAAAATTGAAAAAGACAATTTACTCTCCGAGGTACAGTCACTGGTTCAGGCTGACACACCGGTCATTATTGCCGCAGACGGAAAAGTGCCCTATGAGGATGTGGTTAAAGTCATGGATACCCTGCGTAGCAATGGCCTGACCCGACTTGGTCTGCTGGTGAACCAAAACGGCGAAAGCTCCTCAAACTAAGATTGCCAGATTAACACGACCCTATTTTCATGAAACACACTGAAAATCCTAACGAGTTCTATGAGCAATCCGATGACCGTAAAGGGCTTATCGGTGCCTTGACGCTTCATAGCCTGTTAGTGATCGCCCTTATTGTCAGCCTGCTGGCTTCTCCCGAGGCGCCTACCGGCCCCATACAGCTGGAGCTATGGACTGAAGGTACGGAACAGGTACTTAAGGCACCAGCACAAACACAGTCTCCCGAACTGGAAGAAGAAGACACCACAACCGATGAAGATATTGATCCACCCGCTGAAGAGCCGGAAGTTCAAGCACCACAGGCCGAGCCCGAAGCAGCCACACAGGCACCCGAGCCCCCTCCTTCTCCCCAGCAGCCAGTAGCCAACGCCCAGCAACTGGAAGACCCTGAAATTGCCATAGAAAAGAAACGGCAGCAGGAACAAGAGGAACAACGCCAACAAGCATTGGCAGACGCCAAAGCAGCCAAAGAAGCCCGTGAAAAAGCACTGGCTGAAACACGAGCACTTGAAGCCGCCCGCGTGAAAGCGCTGGCCGAAGCAAAAGCCGCCAAACAAGAGGCCGAGAAGAAAGCCAAGGCGCTGGCAGAAGCCAAGGCAAAACAGGAAGCCGAAGCCAAGGCCAAAGCACTGGCAGAAGCCAAGGCCAAGGAAGAGGCGGCACAAAAAACCAAAGTACTGGCAGAAGCCAAAGCCAAGGAAGAGGCCGAGAAGAAAGCCAAGGCATTGGCAGAAGCCAAAGCCAAACAGGAAAAAGATAAAGCCCTTGCCAAGGCAAAAGCCGATGCAAAAAAAGCGGCCCAGGCTAAACTGAAAGCTGAGTCCCAAGGTGAAGCCTTGCGTGCCGCCATGCGTGGTGACATCGCCAGTGCAGCAGGTATCAAGGGTGGTGCAAGCAATCGAAACCAGGTCGGTGGCGGTGGTGGTAACTCAGCTTACGCCAGGAAAGTACAACAATGCGTGCAACCCCGATTACGCTTTAATGGAAATGCCAAATTGGTATTAAACTATCGGGTTGATTTTGACGCCTCATTCAAGCCAAAATCAGCCAAAATAACAAAACGTTCAGGAAATCCAGCATTTGATGCGGCAGTACAAAAAGCCCTGATGGCTTGCAATCCATTTCCAAAGCCACCATCAGGCAATACATTTGTAACGGGTCCTTATACCTACACACCACGATAACTATTCTATTACCCCTATTTTGCCTAACTAAGGAGATGTGCCATGACTGCAACCCTTGATCATCACAGCATGCGGAATACAGGCCAAAGCCGGCTCGCATTCACACCCCGTTTTTTTCTGTTTCTTGCCTTTTTATTTTTCCTGCAACTGGGCAATTTTTCCCAAGCCCAGGTTCAGGTAGCCCTGCAAGGCTCGGGCAGTTCCAATAAATTTCCTGTCGTCATTGCCGATTTTGCCGGTCCCAATGGCAAGGAAATTGCTGACATCATCAGCGCCGACCTGATCCGTTCCGGACAGTTTGAGGTTACCCGAACCCAAGCCCTTACCATCGACTCAAATGGCACCCCCAATTGGGCAGCCCTTTCCACCCTGGGCGCAACAACGGTTGCCTATGGCTCAATCAATGGCACAACCGCCAATTACCAGCTCACTGACACCGCCCAAAGAGCACCCTTGGATGCCAAAAACATTAGCGAACCCCAAATGCGTCGCCTGGCCCATAAAATTGCCGATGCCATCTATGAAAAAATGACCGGTGTCCGTGGCATTTTCGCAACAAGAGTCGCCTATGCAACAGGGCGGCAATTAGTCGTGGCCGATGCCGATGGTGAAAATAGAAAAGTCATTGTCAACTCACCAAGCTCCATTATTTCCCCTGCCTGGTCGCCAGATGGTTCAAAGTTGGCTTATGTCAGTTTTGAAACTGGCAAACCCGTTGTTTATGTGCAAAACCTGGCCACCGGTTCACGCCAGGTTGTCGCTAACTTCAAGGGTAACAACAGCGCACCGGCATGGTCTCCCGATGGCAGCCAGCTTGCCGTGGCGCTTAGTATGAATGCGCTTTCCAACATCTACCAAATCAGTGCCACCGGTGGCTCCAATGCACGTAAAATCACCGACTCCGCTGAAATCGATACCGAACCTTTTTACTTCCCGAATGGCAGTGGCATCATCTTTACCAGTGACCGTGGAGGCAGCGCACAAATTTACCGTACAGGCCTGGGCGGTGGTGGCGCAAGTCGAATCACCTTTAACGGTTCACAAAACGTCTCTGGAAAAATTTCACCCGATGGCACAAAACTGGTATATTCTAGTCTAAGAGGAGGTTCATATTCCATCGCCCAGCAAGGCCTTGGAAGTGGCTCGGATAAAACCCTTACTTCGGGTCCAAATGATCTTTCTCCAAGTTTTGCACCAAACGGGATGCAAATACTTTATGTTTCAAGCGGAGGCTTAAGCATTGTTAACACTGACGGCTCTTTCCAAGCAAGTATTCCATCAGTCGGAAACGTATCAGGCGCTGCTTGGGGCCCGTTTACTGATTAATCGTGTATATTTATAAAGGAAATACTATGAGTTCTCGCATCGCGAAAACTTTGGCCATCGCAGCCATCGCAGCCTCATTGGCAGCATGTAGCTCAACACCACTGGACGGCAGTGCAGGTGCAGGTGACTCTTCTGCATCAAGCGCCACCATGGATCCATTCAACCCTAACAGCCCATTAGCTCAACAGCGCTCTGTTTATTTCGCTTTTGACAGCTATGCTGTAGAACCGCAATACCAGCCTTTAGTTCAAATGCACGCTCAATATTTGGCTGCCAACTCACAACAGCGCGTCCGTATTGAAGGCAATACCGATGCCCGTGGCAGTGCCGAATACAACTTGGCCCTTGGCCAGCGTCGTTCGGTTGCTGTTGGCAATCAATTGGTACAACAAGGTGTAAATGGCAATCAGATCGAAGCCGTCAGCTTTGGTAAAGAGCGTCCTAAAGCAACCGGCAATACCGAAGAAGCCTATGCAGAAAACCGTCGTGCAGATATTAACTACCTTCGTTAATCTCACGTTCAGCTAATTTGCATTGCCAGGCGCCGCACGATATAGCTGTGCGGCGCTGCTGTTTTACTGGAGTAAACATGATCATTAAGAAAAAACACACACTTATACTGCTCACTTCCGCTCTCTTTTGTAGCATCTTAAACACCAATGCCTACGCATTTGAAGATGAAGATGCACGTCGTGCCATTCTTGATCTGCGTGCCCAGCTAAGACAAAGCGCACAGGCAAGACTTGAGCTTTCCAATAAAATCCAAAGTCTTCAAACCCAGGTTAGTCAACTGCGCGGAGAAATAGAAAGAATCAGCAGCGCAGACATGCTTTCCCGCCAATCTTCACGCACCGAAGCAGGTTATGATCCAACTCCTCAGGTAGGTGATCCCAACGAACAGCGGGCCTATGACGAAGCCTTGGACCTGTTCAGGCAGGGCAATTACACTCAATCCAGCGTAGCGCTGGGTAATTTTGCCGCTGCCTATCCAAACAGCCCATTGACACCCAGCGCCCGTTTTTACGAAGGCAGCAGCCTTTACGCCAGCAAAGACTTCAGGGGCGCCATACAAAAGCTGCAATCCATGGTTGCCGCCCACCCGTCTGATCCAAAGGCCGGAGATGCCTTATTGGTTATTGCAGGCAGCCAGGTTGAGCTCAATAACATTGCCGGCGCCAAAACAACACTACAAAGCATTATCAATCAATACCCCGACACACCATCCGCCGATACGGCCAAGCAACGTCTGGAACTGTTCAGATAAGTTGTTTTTGCTTTAAAAAATACAGGCATCATTGCATCACACACCATTAAGTGTGATCATGGTGCCTTTACTTTTACACCTTCTTTTGCCCGCACTGTTATGACCCCCTCCTCGCCCATTAAAACGCTCCATACCGAAAACGGCTGTTTTCACTATCAGGATGAGGGCAGCGGCCAACCACTATTGTTAATTCATGGTTCATTATGTGACTTACGCTACTGGCGCTGGCAATTACCCGAACTTGCCAGGCATTTCCGCGTTCTTGCCCCCAGCTTGCCTCACTATTGGCCACAGGAAAATATCCAAACCGAATTTTCGGTATACCAACATGCGTGCGACATGCATCACCTGCTTGATGCCTTAAACATTGAGTCCGCACATGTCCTGGGTCATTCCCGCGGTGGTTCAGTTGCCCTGCAAATGGCACTGGAACACGGCAGCAAAGTACGCTCGCTTATTCTGGCAGACCCTGGTATTAGAACCCGCCAACAGGAAAGCCATGCCAACTTCAAACATGAAGCGTTATTGGCCATACAGGAAGGTAACATTGACGAAGGCCTGGCCCTGTTTATTGACGCAGTAAGTGGCGTAAACACTTGGAAACGGATGGTCAGATGGTTCAGGCAAATGGTTCGGGACAATGCCAGTACACTGGTATTACAACAAAGCGAACCGCCTTTTTACTTTGATGAGGCAACTTTTTCAAACTTGACGCTGCCCGTTACCTTATTGGGCGGATCAGACAGCCCCCAGCCTTTTCCCGATATTATTTCACGCCTTGAAAACGTGCTACCAAATGCCCAAAGCCATTTCATCTCGCCAGCTTCCCACGGCATGAACCTGGCTTTACCCCATGAATTTAACCGCTTGGTTATTGATCACTTAAAATAAAAAAAGACATGGCTAATAAACCATGTCTTTTTTTATTAACGCCTTAAGCCTTAGAACCTGGCCAAAACAACAACCCCGGTTTACATATGACCGGTTTTTTCATAGCGGTCATGCCAGCTTAACGCTTCTGACAAAATATGTGGCGTATGGATCGAACGCCCTGAATTGCAGGCTCGATCAAAGTAATCAAGCAAAGCTGCCTTATAGTCAGGGTGCGCACAGTTTTCGATGATGCAAATTGCGCGCTGACGTGGTGACAGGCCTCGTAAATCGGCCAGTCCCTGCTCGGTCACGATAATCTGGACATCATGCTCGGTGTGGTCTACGTGAGAAACCATGGGGACAATCGCGGAAATGGCGCCATCTTTGGCGGTTGAAGGCGTCACAAAAAATGACATGTAGCCATTACGGGCAAAGTCACCCGAGCCGCCAATGCCGTTCATGATACTGCTTCCCATAATATGGGTTGAATTCACATTTCCGTAGATATCGGCTTCGATCATGCCGTTAATGGCGATAATACCAAGACGCCGAACAATTTCAGGGTGATTGCTGATTTCCTGGGTACGCAAAATAATGCGCTCACGATAAAAATCAATATTATCGTTCAACTCTTTAAGCCCGTCGGTGCTTAAAGACAGGGCAGTTGCAGATGCGCTAACGAGTTTTCCGGATTTGATCATGTCCAGCATGCCATCCTGGATCACTTCGGTAAATGCCTTCAGGTTTTCAAACTCACCTTCGTTAAGACCGGCCATCACGGCATTGGCAATATTACCTACCCCGGACTGCAGGGGCAACAGGTTCTTGGGCAAACGACCTTCTGCCACTTCCTTGCTAAAAAAGCCGAGAATATGTTTGGCAATACGTTTGGAGGTTTCATCGGGTTCAGTAAACTTGTTGGCCCGGTCTGTTTCGTTGGTTTCAACAACTGCAATAATTTTGTCTAACGGGCAACGCAGGTAGGGCTCACCAATTCGCTGATCGGGTTCGGTCATCATGATGGGCTTGCGATTGGGCGGCAAAGCAGTACCATAATAAATGTCGTGCATGCCTTCAAGCTTTTCGCTTAATTGATGGTTGACTTCGATAATGACTTTATCTGCCTGATCAATCCAGGTTTTATTATTACCCACAGAGGCGGCAGGAATCAAGCGGCCGTCTTCCAGGATGCCCGCGACCTCAATAACCGCAACATCCAGTTTTCCAAAAAAGCCAAACCAGGCGAACTGGGCCACATGCGACAGGTGAATGTCCATGTAATGCATTTGGCCTGAATTGATTTTCTGGCGACAGACCGGATCAGACTGATAGGGCAAGCGCATTTCAATGCCATCAACCTCTGCCAGAACACCGTCCAATTCAGGTGCCGTTGAGGCGCCTGTCCAGACGCTGATACGAAACGGTTTGCCCTGGTCATGAACCGATTTGATATGCTTGGCCAATGCAACCGGAATTGCTTTGGGATAACCGGCACCGGTGAAACCGCTCATACCGACATTGACGCCTGACGGAATTAGTTTGGCTGCCTCATCCGCACTCATCACACGGTTTCGTAATGCCGCACATTTTATTCTTGAATTAGTTGACATATTTTTACTTCACGAAAAAAAACGCAATACTGCGCATAATAAAATAGTGCATAAATTAATGCACACTTCACTTTATAATCGGTAATACACCCGCTTACTTACAAATGAACTCTAATTGCAACAATATGTTATATAAATTTGATGCAAATCAATAAAAACCAAGGGTAACATCCAAATTTGGCCATCATAAAAACAACCTGAGACATGTGAGAACAAAATGAACCCCACAACACGCGATTCCATCCTGTTAAGCCGGAAAACAATGGCCAAAGCCTTGCTTGGCTTGGCCTTGCTGACACCCATTGTATCACCCGCCCAATCAGTGCCTCCCATTAACATCTGGCAAACCGAAAGTTGCCACTGCTGCAAACAGTGGGCAAGCAACATGCAAAACCATGGTTTTCAGTTGAATATCCAAACCGTTCCAGACACTGCCGCGTATCGCCGGCAGCTTGGCATCCCTGATGAACTGGCCTCATGCCAAACTGCCCAGGCAGGGCCTTATGCCCTTGAAGGGCCGGTTCCTGTCCCGGATATCATAGACCTATTACAGGCCCAGCCTGATATTATCGGATTAATCAACCCCGGCAAAGAAGCGCCAAACCCGAATACCAAGGCCGAAGCAAAAACCAACACAGCCAAAAGGACCTACATCCTTCATAAAAACGGGCAGGCTACTCCCCTGCACCCCAACTAAGCCGTTCCAAAACCTTAGTTCCGATAATCCTGGACGATCTGTCCCACCCTGGATTTGTCTTCATACAAAGGCAAGCGTGCGGTTTCCTGCAAGGCTGCCTCATACCAGGCTCGCATACCCCTGAGTTCCAGCATCTGCTGGACATATTGTGAAGACAATTCTGACAGCTCCAAATCATAAGTCCGGATCCTGAACACGACAGGCGCAAAAAATGCATCTGCGGCCGTAAAACGGCTTCCAGCCAGAAAAGGACCGCCAAACCGGGAAAGGCCGTCACAAAACAGACGATCCAACCTCACCAGTTCAGCCTGCAGGGCCTCACTCCGTTCATTCAAATCGATGCGTAAACTGCAAATCATGCCGCACTCACTGCGCAAAGCAGAAAAACCGGCATGCATTTCGGCACAGACTGACCTGGCCCAGGCTCGGGCCTTTTTATCCTCGGGCCAAACCGCAGGATATTCTTCGGCTACATATTCAACAATGGCCAGACTATCCCAAACGGTCGTTCCACCCTCTTCCAGCACAGGCACGCAGGATGTGGGAGAAAAAACGGCAAACTCGCTTTGCTGCTTTTCATGATCCTCATTAAAGGGATGGCTGTATTCCGCAAACGGAATATGCAATTGCCTGAACAGGATCCACGGCCGCAAAGACCACGAGGAGTAATTTTTATTGGCAATATGCAGGGTATACATGAGACAGCCTCCAGTGCTGGTGATGTTTTTATGATGCAAACGTGTCCGTTTATTTTTACACTAAAATAACATTAATAGATGTATTCCCCTGCGAGGAATGGTTTTATTCAATGGCCGGCGCCAATTCCAATGACAAAATCCAATAATCTTATAAAATCGGGTAATAACCAAGCAATAAAAATTTCGTTCCCAAACAGCCGGTTCTTGGGTATGGTTTGACCATCTGATCCTGAAAATGTAAATAAAGGAGTTCCTGAAAAATGAAGACATTGACATATACGCTGGCCGCTTTAGCACTGTTTGCCGGAGCACAAACGGCACAGGCATCCACGTTGGATACCGTAAAACAACGCGGTGAGGTGCTATGCGGCACTACCACAGGATTTGCCGGTTTTTCAGCCCCTAATGCCAAAGGCGAATGGGAAGGGCTTGATGTGGATCTGTGCAAATCAATTGCCGCCGCTGTTTTAGGTGATGCCAGCAAATTCAAGGCCGTCCCCCTGAATTCCCAGCAGCGCTTTACCGCCCTGCAATCGGGCGAGATAGATGTCCTGACCCGCAACACGACCGTTACCCAACAGCGTGACACCGCGCTTGGCATTTTGGGCGCCGGTATCAATTTCTATGATGGCCAAGGCTTTTTAGTGCCCAAAAAACTGGGGGTTAACAGTGCTAAAGAACTGGATGGCGCAACCGTTTGCATGCAAACCGGCACTTCCAATGAAAACACCATGGCCGACTGGGCTCGTGCCAATAATATTAAATACACCCCAGTTGTCTTCGACCAGTTCAATGAAGTCGTCAATGCCTTTGCTGCCGGCCGTTGCGATGTTTTCACCACTGATGCCTCGGGTCTGGCCTCTATCCGTATTTCTAAACTAAGCAACCCTGATGACTATCAGGTGCTGCCGGAAATCATTTCCAAAGAACCCTTAGGCCCGTTTGTACGTCAAGGAGATGACCAATGGCTGAATATCGTCAAATGGACTCTGCAAGCCATGATCAATGCCGAAGAACTTGGCCTGACCACTGCCAACGTTGATGAAGCACTCCAAAGCACCAACCCTAATGTACAGCGTTTGCTAGGCGTGACACCCGGCGCTGGCAAAAACCTGGGGCTAAATGAAAAATGGGCTTACAACATCATTAAACAGGTTGGTAACTATGGCGAAAGTTTCGAGCGCAACGTGGGCCAAGACAGCCCCCTGAAAATCAATCGTGGCCAGAATGCCCAATGGAACCAGGGTGGCCTGTTATATGGTTTGCCCGTAAGGTAAGCGATTTGCATTTGATATTGCAAACTTAAGCACCTACACTGCCACAATATATAATTGCCTTTCTTTTGTGGCAGTGATTTTCTTATGCAAACCCCTTTCTTCGTTCTTCTTGATGACGCAATTACCCAAACAGGGTTGCTGCACGAACAACTGGTACACACGGACAGTATAAATGCAGATGCCCTTGACCACTTGCAGTCCTATCTGCAACACGGCTGGCAAAAAAACTGGCATGCCATTGTGTGGGTACCTTATGGTTTGGGCAAGGACATGCCGGGGCTTGAGAAAACAGGCCTGTCAGACACCGTCACTTTGCCGCCAGCGCAACACACCTTGCAGATTTTCTGGTTTGCCCAAAAAACCGTACTAAATAATAAAGAAGCCATACAGGCATGGCTAAATGCACAGTTCGCCCCCGAAGAACCCGCCGGCCTGTTGCAACCCACCTTGGCACAAAACAAGGCCGATTACATTGAAAGCATCAAACAAATCAGGCAAGACATTGCCGCCGGCGAAGTTTACCAGATCAACTACACCACTGAATTGCATTTTCAGGCCTATGGCTCCCCCTTCAGGCTTTACCAGAAATTACGGGCGAAACAACCGGTACCCTACGGCGCCCTGGCCTGTCTTCCAGACTTTACAATAGCGCCAGGCAAAAACATGGCAAGCGGTGCCCACTGGACACTGTGCTTTTCTCCAGAGCTGTTCCTGGACATCCGTAGCGATGGCAGCATTCATACCGAGCCAATGAAAGGCACGGTACCCGCCCTTGATGATGGCCAGAACGAAGCCCGGGCAAAAGCGCTTAGTGCCGACCCCAAAAATCGGGCGGAAAACGTCATGATTGTTGATTTATTGCGCAATGACCTGAGTAAAATTGCCGTACCAAATGGCGTGAAGGTACCCGAACTGTTTAAAGTAACGCCCTTTGGTTCGGTCTTGCAAATGACTACCCCCATTTATGCCCAGGCAAAACCCAATACCCATGCAGGCGATATTTTTCAGGCGCTTTTCCCCTGCGGCTCCATTACTGGCGCCCCTAAAAAAAGAAGCATGCAGCTGATTGAAAAATATGAACAGCGCGACCGTGGCCTGTATACCGGCAGCATCGGCTATCTGGCGCCCTGTCAAGGTGGCCTGGGTTTTTGTGGCAAACTGAATGTTGTCATCCGGACGTTAGTGCTGACTGAGCTGGCTCCACCCCGGCCGAACCCTGCAAATGTCAACCATTCTTCCCAACAATTTACCGGCATCATGGGCGTTGGCTCGGGTATTGTGTATGACAGCACGGCCGAAAGTGAATATGAAGAATGCCACTGGAAATACCGTTTTTTACAAAACCTACCTATCGATTTCACCCTGTTTGAAACCATGTTGTATAGCCAGGGTACATGCCGCCTTTTTGAAGCACATTTATCGCGCCTGAAACGTTCGGCTATTGAGCTGGAATTTGACTTTAATGAAGATACCATCCGTCAAACACTAACAAACCACTTCAGGCAATTACAAGAACAGGATAAAAAAACCGGGCACCACCTGGCATACCGGGTCAAGGCCAGCCTGTACGGCAATGGCACCCTGGCCATTCAGCACTCGGTGCTGGAACCTCTTGCTCAAGATAAGCAAAACGTGATTATTGCCCAAACCATCTTTCCCAACCATGACATTTTGCGTCGCTACAAAACCAGCCATCGCCAGCAATACGATGAACAAATGCACCATGCAATACAACTTCAAGCCTTTGACAGTCTGTGTTTTAACCAAGATGGTTTTCTGCTGGAAGGCGCCCGTAGCAGCATTTTCATTTATCACCAGGGCCAATGGCTAACCCCTGCGCTGGAGCTGGATATTTTGCGCAGCGTGATGCGGGAACAAATAATGCAAAACCCGGCCTATTGGCTTGCCACCCATACGCCAAAAAATGAACACCCTGGCAACGGGGCATGGACAGTCACAGAAAAAACCATTACCCGTGCAATGCTTGAAAATGCCCGGATTATTCTGGCCGTTAATGCACTTAGAGGAATTATCCCGGTTAAATTGCTACACTTAAGCGATTTTAACGCTTAACAAATAAAGGAAACAATCAATGAGTTTTCCCCCCTGCCCACAATGCACCTCTGAACTTGCCTATAACGATGGCATACAATTGGTTTGTCCCGAATGCGGGCACGAATGGCTTGAAGACGAACAAGCCCAATCTGAAGAGAGCCGTGTGGTGAAAGACAGCAATGGCACCGTTTTACAAGATGGCGATAGCGTCACCCTGATCAAGGACCTGAAAATCAAGGGCTCATCACAAGTCATCAAACAGGGAACCAAGGTAAAAAATATCCGTATCGTTGAAGGTGATCATGATATTGCCTGCAAAATTGATGGCAGTAATATGATGCTGAAATCCGAGTTTCTGAAGAAAATTTAATGCATACATGCTTTGTCATTGCCGCAACACCGGTCATGACAAAGCATCGCTATCTGTCACGGCAACCTGCCGGTAATAACTAATGCTGACGGTTCAGGGTATGCTCCAAAAACAGTACCGCAATGCACCCCATAATAAAACCATTACCTAAAATTGGCCGTGCAATGGCTGGAATTTGCGCCACCACCTCAGGCGGTAAAAAAGCAATCAGGATAGACAACATAACCGGAAAAGCAACCGTTACGCCACTGTAAAAATCGGTAATACCCTTTTCCCGAACCAGCATTTGCAATGATGCCGCCAGTTGGGCCGACATCACATATAACAAGGCCGCTCCCATAACAACCGCCGGTATTAATGACATAAAACCAATCATATCCGGCACCAATGAACATAGCACCAGCAGCAACCCGGCAAGCACCAGCGGATAACGGGACGCACACTGGGTGGCGGCAATTACCCCGGGGCTCATGGAATAATCTATCTGGCCAATCACACCAAAGAAACCGGCCAGCATATTACCCAAACCAGTAATGCCCATTCCCTTTTTACTGCGTTCGGGCATCTTGTTAGCCCCCAAAATGGCACCCACGCCCTGTATGGAACCCAGCTCATTAATCATAAGAGCAATAAAACTGAAGAAAAATGCCAGCAGCGTTGGCAGGTCAAATTCTGGACGCCACACCAGTGAAGAAAGAAAAAGAGAACCCGTTTGTACCCAGGGCAGAACCGCAGGCAAGCTACCGGGCCAGCCGGCAAGGCTGAAATATGCGAAAGAGCCCAAAACCAGACCCAGCAATACCACCATGGATTTCCAGACCCCGGCCAGCCACTTGTTACCCAGCAACATTATTAAGGCCAGCAACAAGGCGAATGCCAGATTGCCAGCAGAATTACCGGTTTCCCCCATGGATAAACGCAGAATAAGCGGTGACAAGGTAACGGCCACCAGCACCAGAATCACCACCACAATCCGGGTAGTAAAGATTTTCTGTATTTTTCCCAGCCCACCGCTAAACGCCAACAGGGCGATACAGGTACCCCCTATTCCGATGGCGGTATAAATGGCAGCCTCAGAACCGGTACCCGCGACAATTCCTAACAGCAATACCGATGCAGGACCAACAATCAGGGGAAGCCGATGCCCCCACAATACCTGCACAAACATGACCAGGCCACAAACGGCAAACAGCTTTTGCATATACATGATTTGGTCGGTCACACCCCGCCCCTGCAAAACCGCCACCACATTGCCAATAATAAGTAAAGAAGGTACTGCAATACTGAACCACTGCAACCCGTACATCAGCATGGGAAAAGTACGGGGTTTATCATCCAGTTGGTACTTCATGAAACGCATCCTTCAAAAAACCACTGCCCTATTCAGGATTTCCTGTGGATCGGCATAAACATGAGATCCAACAATACGTCCACCATGAGAAAAACGGCTTTGAATAAAGGCTTCGGCAACATTAGAAGGCGCATAATGACACATCAGAGTAGCCTGCACCAGCAAAACCAACTCCTGCGCCACCTGCCGCGCGCTATATTCCAGTTCAGTCGAATTATTGCGCAAGCGCATCTTGAGCGTGTTTATCGCCTGGCTTAACAAAGCATGCATGCCTGCCCCGGTAGAAAGATTGCCCAGCAATACTTCCCCCAATTCAGGCTCATTACGCAAGGCCCGCAATACATCCAGACACATCACATTGCCCGAACCTTCCCAAATTGAATTGACCGGCGCTTCACGTAGCAGACGTGGCATGGGGCCATCTTCTATATAACCGTTACCGCCCCATACCTCCATGCATTCAGCCACCGTTTCAACCGCCCGCTTGCATACCCAGAACTTGGCGGCAGGCGTCACAATGCGGGCATAGGCCCGGGACAAACTTGAATGCCGGTTTTCCACCGCGTGCGCAAGCCCCATTGACAACCACATGGCCGCCTCGCTTTCCAACACAAGGTCACACAGTACCATTTGCATCAATGGCTGCTCAATTAGCCGCTTGCCAAATACCTTTCTGTGACGGGCATGGTGTATTGCCTGCACAACCGCCTGGCGCAACAAGGCGGCGCTGCCCAGCACACAATCAAGCCGGGTTTGTGCCACCATTTTGATAATGGCCTGTATGCCCCGGCCCGGCTCACCCACCGGCAAGGCCCAGGCATTGCGCAGCAAGACTTCGGCGCTGGCATTGGAGCGATTGCCCATTTTGTCTTTAAGACCCTGTATTTGTACCCCGTTCAGACTGCTATCGGGGCACCATCGAGGCACAAAAAAACAGCTTAACTCGCCATTCAATTGTGCCAATACCAAATGGGCATCGGACAACGGCGAGGAAAAGAACCATTTATGCCCGTTAAGGCAATAGGTATTGGTTTGTTGGTACTGGCCTGATAATTCTGCAATTGTGGTATTGGCACGTACGTCTGACCCTCCCTGTTTTTCTGTCATGCCCATGCCAATCATCATCCCTTTCTTGCCATCCAGGGGCTGATCTGACGAATCATATTCCCGACAGTACAAGTGAAGGGACAGTTCTTCAAACCAGGACTCATGTTTCAGGGCTGGAATGGAAGCAAAAGTCATCGTGACCGGGCACAGGCTGCCCGCTTCAGTTTGTCCATGTAAATAAAACAATGCCGCCCGCCTGACATGGGCATTACTTTGCCAGGCATCGGAATGAACTCCCTGTTGGAACAAGCTACGCAACAACACATGCCAGCTATCATGAAAAGAGACTGGCAAAGTTTGGCCATTTGTGCGATTCGCCCCGTTAAAACGAGGTGAATGCTTATTTGCATTAACCGCATGTTGCAATAATGGTGCCGAGCCCATTAGGGCGCCATATTCATGGCAATCATCCAATGCCCATGAAGCCCCCAGGGACTTAAGGGCTTCTTTCAAGGCAGGATCACAATCAAAAACATTGTAATCCTGCAAACCCGCTACCTGATTGTCTGAAACCTGATCGTGCTGCATATCAACCTCCTTTGAAAACACCGTTGGTATTTCCTGTTGATTACCGCTTCACTTATAGCCCATTGTCATTTTTTTAGCCAGTCCTACCACTTCTTTCAAAAACTCGGATTCATCACTTTTTCGCCAGCTCATCATGACCGGCGAGGTAAACCCCGTAGCATTGAAATCAATATAAGCCACGTCATCACGCAACAATCGCTTCACCGACTCAGGGACCAGCGACACACCAATACCGGCGGCCACCAGACCAATCGCCGTTTGCAATTCATTGACCTCCTGCACAACATTGGGTACATACCCATGCTGACTGAACAGATCCAGTACATGGTCGGCATAACTGGGACGTGGGGAAGCCGGGTACACAATTAAGGGTTCCTGCAAAATTTCATTGACGCCAATCCCCGATACACTGGCCAACGGATGATATCGGGGCACGGCAACCACCAAGGGCTCATCAAGCAAAACCAAACGGGCGATTTCAGGATCGCTTAATTTGATACGTCCCATGCCAAGATCAATACGCCCCATTTTCAAAGCCTCAAACTGCTGCAAAGTGGTCATTTCGACCAGGCCTATTTCCACTTTTGTGCTTAACGCCCTTAACTCACGGATAAAACCGGGCATATACCCGTAAAGTGTGGAGGGCACAAACCCCACACCAAACCAGACACGGTCTTTTTTGCCTATCCGCTGCGTAGCCTTAACGGTTTCTTCCAGCTGTTGCGTCATTTTCTGGGTCTGATCCATGAAATACTTGCCCGCATCAGTAAGGCGAATTCCCCGCCCCTGGCGTTCAAACACGTTCACCCCCAACTCTTCCTCAAGCAGCTTTATCTGCCTGCTTAGCGGAGGCTGGGCGATATGCAACAGCCTGGCCGCCCGGGTAAAACTAAGCTCCCGCGCAACACAATGAAAATAGCGGATTTGCCTTAACTCCATAACCCATACCTTTAAAGTATCGACACCTACAAATTTAGTCTTAGACAGCAGAAAAAACTACAAGGATAATTAATTTATATATATTAAAACATATGGCTATATCCAATAAACGCATTCAAAATGCATTGATATATACCATACCTCACAACAGGAGATTTCCTTGAAGCCTAACGCCAACCGTTCATTTGTGGTTAAAAAAATATTAACACTTGCCACAGCCGGCAGTTTGCTTGCCCTTTCCAATACAGCACTGGCTGCCTACCCGGAACGCCCGATTTCCTGGATTGTCCCTTTTCCTCCTGGTGGCGCCATGGATGTCATTGCACGCACACTGGGTGAAGCCATGAGCCAGGAACTGGGCCAATCTATTGTTGTTGAAAACAAACCCGGTGCCGGTGGCAATATTGGCGCCGCCCAGGTTGCCAACGCTAAACCTGATGGCTACACCATCATGATTGTGGCCAATGGCATGGCGGTCAACCCTTCTTTATACAAGCAACTTACTTACGACCCCATCAAGGATTTTTCGCCCATTTCCCTGTTGGCCGCTGTTCCCAATATTCTCGTTACCCAGGCTACCCGCGATGACATTAACTCGGTCAAGGACGTGATTGATCAAACCAAGGCAAATCCGGGCAAATATACTTATGCATCAGCCGGTGTTGGCACCTCCATTCACTTGGCAGGTGCCCTGTTTACCTACCTAGGTGATCTGGACATGCTGCACGTGCCTTACCGTGGTAGTGGCCCGGCTGTTACCGATTTGCTGGGCGGACAAGTAGATTACATGTTTGACAGTATTACCTCGGCCAAGCCACATATTGACGCAGGCAAACTAAAAGCCCTGGCTATTACCACTGACAAACGCTCTTCCACCTTGCCCGACTTGCCCACTGTTTCAGAAAGCGGGCTGGACGGCTATGAACTAACGCCCTGGTTTGCCACCTTTGCACCGGCTGGCACACCTGACGACATTATACAGACCCTGAGTAAAGCCATGCTTAACGCCATGGACTCAGAAAAAGTTAAAACAACATTTGCCACCATTGGTGCAGAAAAAATCGGCAGTACGCCCGAAGAGCTGCAGTCCTATCTGCAGGACGAAACCACTAAATGGCAAAAAATCATCAAGGAAACCGGAATTTCCGCAAACTGAGTAAAATCAATACTCATGGATCATTTTTTTAAAGGAACTCATATGCTTTACATGGTTGAAATGGATGTTAAGATCCCTAACGATATGCCCGAGGATGTGGCTAATGAAATCAAGAAAGTAGAAAAAGCCTACTCGCAAGAACTGCAACGTTCAGGCAAATGGGCTTATATCTGGCGCGTGGTAGGCGAATATAAAAACGTCAGCATTTTTGATGTAGAAAGCAATGAAGAACTGCATACGCTTTTGTCCGGCCTTCCCCTGTTCCCATACATGGATATCAAGGTAACGGCATTATGCAGGCATCCTTCCGCCATTTAACATACATACTTGCCACCTAAGCAATCTTATAACAGCAAACCTGGTTTGCTGTTTTTCATTTTCAGCAACAGGATACCTACTATGAGCACCATCCAGATTAACAATGAAACTTTCAACTATCAGTTAAACGGCCCTGAAAACGCCCCGGTACTGTTTTTTTCAAACTCCCTGGGTACCACCTACAACATGTGGGCCAGCCAGGTGGATTATTTCAGCCAGAACTATCGTGTTTTAAGTTACGATACCCGCGGACATGGTGAATCGGTCAAAAACAAAGGCCCTTACACGCTTGAACAACTGGGCAATGATGTGCTGCAAATTACCCAGACCCTGGGCATTGAAAAATTCAGTTTTTGCGGCATTTCCATGGGTGGCCTGATTGGCCAGTGGCTGGGTATTCACGCCGCTGAAAAACTGGATAAACTGGTCGTTTGCAACACGGCCGCCAAAATCGGACAGGAAGCTGGCTGGAATGAACGCGCTACCCTGGTTCGTGCACAAGGCATGAATCCTGTTGCAGATGGTTCTGCCGGCCGCTGGTTTACCGAAGGCTTTGTACAAGCCAACCCGGCTATTGTTAACGAATTGATTGATGGCTTGCGCCAGACGGATGCCGAAGGCTATGCCGCCTGCTGCGATGCACTGGCCCACGCCGATTTCCGCGAAAAAATTGCCCTAATCAAAACCCCTACCCTAATTGTGGCAGGCAGCCATGACCCGGTGACTACCGTGGCCGATGCAGATGCCATGGCAGAAAAAATTGCCGGTTCAAGCCGGGTTGACCTGAACGCTTCACACTTGTCCAATATTGAGGCCAGTGACGCATTTAATCAGGCCCTGGCAGTATTTTTAAAGGGGTAACGTAACACACATAAAAATCCCAAATAACTGAAAAAATCCAGCTATTTGGGGTTTTTATTTACTAACGTATTATCAAGCAGAATAAGCACTTGCCTGATACGTTATCTGCCTTTTATAACGGCACTTTCCCAGCCATGCTGAAAAAGTGCATATATCAGGCTTCCGCGCGGGCGCGGGTTACTTCGGTACCTTGCAGATCCTTGCGATCAGCATGCAAGTCGAAGTTGAATTCAATATGTGAGAATGGACCATTCATACCATATTTTTTAATCAGCTCAGGGTTAGATTCTTGCTTGATTTCAGGAACCAGGCCTTCACGCGTTGCAAAAGCAAAATCATCCCACAGATATGGATCACCATCAATATTGATCTGGGTCGTCAGCTTGCGCTGGCCTTCGGCAGTCACAAAGAAGTGAATATGAGCAGGACGATGACCGTGGCGACCCAGTTTTTTCAGGATGACATCAGTTGCACCGCCTGGAGGAACGCTGTAGCCGACGGGCAGCACACTGCGGAAACAGTAACGACCGTTTTCATCGGTACGAATGCTGCGACGCAAGTTGAACTCTTCCTGAGAAGGATCAAAGTGAGAGTAGTTACCCAGATGGTTGGCGTGCCAAACTTCTACCAGGGCATTCTTGATTGGGTTACCTGCTTCATCATGAACAACACCTTCCATCACCAATGCTTCACCAATTTCTCCATCTTTATCCAAACGGGCAAATCCGGTAGACTCAGGTGCACCTGCTACATACAAAGGACCTTCAATGGTGCGTGGTGTTCCACCGCTAATACCGGCAGCCGCTTCTTCCTCATCCAGACGGATGTCAAGCAAACGCTCAAAACCCAGGCCCGCTGCGATCAGGCCATATTCCTGACCACTGTTACCCAGGAAATTCAATGCGGTCCAGAACTCGCTGGGCGTAATATCAAAATCCTCAATCGTATTGAACAAATCGCTAATAATGCGATTGATGATTGCTTTAATGCGCTCATCGGCAACGGGGGACTCTGTAGCTTGCATTTGTGCCAGCAAAGCGGCAACTGACTCTTTACTCATAATGTCTCTTCCTTTTGCGAAGTGATAAAAAATTTCAATAAATATTTAACGCTTATCCAGTCGTTATTTTCGTGTGTAAAAATTCACCTTATCATCATCAAGATTGATGCCAAGACCCGGACCGGTTGGAATTTTCAGGGTGAAATCGCTATAATCCAGCGGTGTTGCCAGAATCTCGTCTTTCAGCAAGAGCGGGCCAAACAGTTCAGTGCCCCACTCCAGATTATTTAAAGTTGAAAACAAATGTGCCGAGGCGATGGTTGCAATAGAACCCTCAAGCATCGTTCCACCATACAGGGCGATATCGGCCGCTTGGGCGATGCCAATCAAATCACGGGCATGCTGCAATCCACCTGCCTGCTCAATCTTGATGGCAAACACATTGGCGCAGTGCTGTGAGGCAAGCGTAAACCCGTCTTCCGGACCTTTCAGGGACTCATCGGCCATAATTGGCACAATGCCCAGCGCTGTCAGACGCTGCATGCCTGCCAGGTTTTTCTCATGAATGGGCTGCTCTACCAACTCTACACCAACATCCGCCAAGGCACGAAGGTTTTGTACCGCCTGTGTTTCAGACCACCCCTGGTTGATATCAATGCGGATGCTGACATCATCACCCACTGCCTTTTTAATGGCTGCTATATGCCTGATATCGTCTTTGGGGGAGCGCATACCAATTTTAAGCTTGAATATATTGTGACGACGTGTTGCCAGCATCTGCTCTGCTTCAGCTATATCTTTTTGCGTATCGCCACTGGCCAAGGTCCAGGCCACGCCAATTTCATTAGCCACCACACCACCAAACAGGGCATTAAGGGGAACGCCAAGACGTTTGCCATAGGCATCATATAAAGCTGTTTCTATTGCGCACTTGGCAAAACGATTGTCTTTAATTGTTTTATTGATTAATTTGCGCAAGGCAGCCAGTTTAGTGGCTGATTGTCCGATAATGAGTGGTGCAAAATAACTGTCGATATTTGTCTTGATACTTTCCGGGCTTTCACCGCCATAATTCAAGCCACCAATCGTTGTGGCCTCTCCAATACCCTCAATGCCATCGGATGTCTTGATGCGAACCAGCACAATGCT
>Ga0265293_10004826_pt1 | contig 23267 bp, 26 predicted proteins | sample Munlanlewell138R_FD_192505 | JGI IMG/M metagenome (GOLD analysis project Ga0265293, IMG submission 192505) | Leachate microbial communities from a municipal landfill in Southern Ontario, Canada - Leachate well 138R | ecosystem: Engineered > Solid waste > Landfill > Unclassified | place: Canada... | reverse complement strand
ATATTTTTAAGATTATTAGAATAACACCAAAATATACCACCTACTCTTTTAGGACCACCATCTAAGGTTGTTAACTGATTATAACCACAATCAAATTCACCACCCACACTTTGAGGACAACCCACCAAAGAAGTTAATTCATTAGCAGCACAATAAAAATCCCCACCTATACTTTGAGGACAACCCACCAAAGAAGTTAATTGATTAACAGCACAAGAAAAATCACCACCTACACTCTGAGGACTGCCCTCTAAGGATATTAATTTATTATCACTACAATAAAAATCACCACTAACCTTTCTAAATTTCAAAGGTAATACTTTTAATTTTTTATGACTTAAATAAACATCACCATCTACATCAATAGAATCATCTTCATTAATTATGTAGTTTTTTATATTATATTTTTTACAAATAGCTTCGATTTCAGAACTATTTATATTTTCATTAAAATTTTTTAAGTATTTCATCGTATTTCATATTCATCTTTTAATAATTCAATGAGTTCTTCTTTGGTTTTTGGTTTATCTATATCATATAAGAATTCTACTAATCTATTCACTAATAATTTATCTTGTTGGATAATTTCTCTATCTACAAATTCTCTAATTAATTCACGATCATTTTTATTAATAATATTGATGAAAATGTTATAATTAATGAGTTGGGTTAATAAAATATAAATAGGTGTATTATAAAAAATTAATTTTTTATAACTACTATGTAAATATTCTAAATTTCTAATCATATTTGTACTTATATTTACACATGAACTATAATAGGTTTTTGGAATAAATTGTAAATTAGTTAATTTATTATTACTACAATTAAAATTACCAAAAACTCTTTCTGGTGCTCCCTCTAAGCTTACTAATTTATTATTACTACAATCAAAATTCCCACTAACATTTCTAAATTTCAAAGGTAATGTTTTTAATTTTTTTCCACTTAAGTCAACATCACCTTCTACATCAATAGAATCATCTTCATTAATAATATAATTAATTATATTATATTCTTTACATATCCTATCAATATCTTGTTTCTTCATAAAATATATTTATATGTGCAAAGATAATACATATTTTCTTATAATCAAAATATTTAACATTATTTAATATATAAAAAGCTGGATTAAATAATCCAGCTTTTTAATTTATTCTTCTGTATATGACACATCCTCCACATTATCAGAATTATCTGTATTCTGGGTGTTGGTTTCAGGTGGTGGTGTTTCTTGATACATTCTTGTAGCAATAGGTTGCCAAGTTTCATTTAACTTGTTGATTGCTTTATCAATTTTATCAACATCTTTTTCAGAATGTGCAGTTTTAAGTACTTCTAAATCTTCCTTTAATTTAGTTTTATCTTCCTCTGTTAATTTTTCATCAAATTCTTTAATTTGTTTTTCAGTTTGGAAAATCATACTATCAGCAGCATTGATTTTATCAATCTTCTCCCTTTCCTTTTTATCATTTTCTGCATTTGCTTCAGCCTCTTTCTTCATTCTTTCAATTTCTTCTTTACTCAACTGAGTATCATTTTCTATACGAATATGATTTTCTTTACCAGAAGCTTCATCTTTTGCAGTTACTGATATAATACCATTGCTATCCACATTGAATTCAACAAATATTTTAGGCACCCCTCTTGGTTGTGGTTCAATTCCATCTAAGTGAAATCTACCTAAAGATTTATTATCCTTAGCCATTGGTCTTTCACCTTGTAATACATGTATTTCCACAGATGGTTGATTATCAGCAGCTGTTGAGAATGTATTACTTTTTTTAGTAGGTATTGTAGTATTTGCTTCAATCAATACAGTTGATACCCCACCCATTGTTTCAATTCCCAAAGATAATGGAATAACATCTAATAATAATATATCACTATTTACACCACTTAAAACACCACCTTGTACAGTAGCACCAGAAGATACACAAGTGTCAGGATTTAATGATTTTGATGGTTTTTTATTAAATAGTTTTTCTAATTTTTCTTGGACCAATGGAATTCTTGAAGAACCACCCACTAACAATACCTCATCAATATCAGATATTTTTAATTTTGAAGATTTAAGTGCCGATTTTGCCTTATCAATAGTTCTTTCAATAATATCATCTACCAATTTTTCAAAATTAGATTTGGTTAAATTAGTAACTAAATGTTTAGGAACACCATCAATTGCAGTGATATAAGGTAGATTAATATCTGTACTTGAAGAACTAGATAATTCAATTTTTGCTTTTTCAGCAGCTTCAAATAATCTTTGATGTGCCATTGGATCTTTTCTTAAATCCATACCTTCGGTCTTAATGAATTCTTCTGCAATCCAATTTACTATACGTTCATCTATTAATGAACCACCTAAATCAATATCTCCATCAGTTGCTAAGATTTCAAAAACCCCATCTGCTACATCAACTATAGATAAATCCATAGTAACACCACCAAAGTCATAAACTGCATATTTCTTTTCAGATTTAGAATCTACATTTAATACAGCTGCAGTTGGTTCAGCTATAATTCGTTCAACTGTTAGACCAGCAATTTCTCCTGCTAATTTAGTAGCTTGTCTTTCTTCACTATTAAAGTGAGCGGGCACTGTAATAATTGCTCTTGTTACTTCTTCTCCTAAGAAATCTTCAGCAGTCTTTTTCATTTTTTGAATAACCATAGCTGATATTTCTTCCGGTGTATATACTTTATCATCAATTTGCACTGCTGCTCTACCATTTGAGTCTACAATCTTATATGGTCTTTTCAAATGTTTAACTTGTTCATAAGTTTTACCCATCAGTCGTTTGATATTAAAGATTGTTTTCTCTGGGTTTACTGTGGCTTGTCTTTTAGCTGGTTCCCCTATTTTAATTGATCCATCTTTAGTAAAAGCTACATAAGAGGGTGTACTTAAACCACCTTCTGAGTTAGGGATTATTTTAATTTCAGTTCCCTCATAAACTGACACTGTTGAATTGTATGATCCAAGGTCAATTCCTACAATTTTGCTATTTTTCATATTTATTTAATTATTTTTATTTTTATAATATATTAATCAATTGTTGTGCCAAATAAAAATATCTGACATTTTGTCAGATATTTCCTGAAACATCTGTATATTTTATACACAAAGTAGGATCTTTTTCAGATAACCACTTACGTGCCATTGTTAATTGTTTAGTTTCATTTCTAATTAAACGTTTAACTACTTCAAAAGTACTATTAATATTTAGATATTTTTCATACTTTTCAACTCCCATTTCTTCAATTTCTTCCTTTGTTAGCTTATTGATAGTATTATATTTAATTAGATTAATTACTTGATGAAAATATTTATTCCCACTTCGGTGATTAAGTGAATATTCTTTGATATTGATATTCATATTTAAATAATCATTATATGCTTTTTCAATATTTTGCATCCTTTCATTAATTTCATTTCTAACTACCTGAACAATTTTATTAATATTTATCAATATATCTTTATGTTCACTTAATTGAGATAGTAAATCATCTATATTATCTTCTAAGATCATATTAATAATTACATTTTCATGATATATATCCTCTGTTAATAAATGGTGATTATTTCTATACCAATCACTCTTTTGTTTAACAAAAAAAGTATTATTATAATGATCTTCCATTGTGATAACAAAACCTTCTTTTTCAACAAGATCTTTTGTATATTCAATGATATTATCTAAACTATTAAACATGAATTTCTCAGCTATCTTAATATTTCCAATTTGTTCAGAAAAATCTTCCAAATCAAAATACTTACCTGTTTTATTACATCTTAATCTAATTAATATTAATTCTTCTTTATCATATTTCACAACTATTCTATTGAATGGAGAGCAATATTCAAAGATTGGTATTATATCATTATTCAGACAATAATCTACAAAATTTCTTATATCCTCATTAGTATGATATATTTTATTTGTATTATTACATTGATCATTTGTCAAACTCATTTTACTTCTCGCGATAACTCTACCATTATGTAATTTAATATAAGATACAATTGAGCCATCTTCCTTATTATTGGTATATTTTAATTTATAATTCTTTATTAAATCATATTGAGATTCAGCAGTTTCATTTATATTAAAAAACTTAGTTAATAATAAAAAGCGATTAGTAGTGCCATCTGGATTAAAAGTAAAACATATACCTCTCATTTCCTTAGCATATGGTATTAAAAAATCACTATACATTGCCAATCTATAATTAAACATATGTATCTTAATATCATCTACAATATATTCCAACATATAAAAAGGTGAATTAGGTAAATTACATAAGTTTATACAATCATCATAATTTGGTATTGATATTTTCATTTTTTATTATTTCTTCTGCTACTAGATATTGTTTATCTGTTAAAATTTTAATATTTTTGTTTTTATATTCAACTTTAGTTAAATATTTATTTGATTTGAGTTGTTTTTGTAAAGATAAAATGAAAGAATTATTACCTTCATATTTCCTTATTAGTTTATTTAATTTAATTTTTTCATCAATTTCCATATTCCTTGAATTAGATTTTGCAAATATACAACATATAATATAAACTACCAAAAATATATCAAACTTTATTCAATTACACACTATAAAAATAAAAAATGAAATCAATAATTAAATATTATGGGGGTAAAAATGGTATGGCTAAAAAAATAATTGAGTATTTTCCTAACGATTATCAATCTATGAATTATGTTGAACCTTTTTGTGGTAGTGCTGCTTTATTATTTCATAAAGATAAATCTCCAATTGAAGTAATAAATGATTTAGATAAAAATATATATTCAATATTTAAGGTATTAATTGATCCTGAATTATTTAACATTTTTAAGGAAAAATGTGATAAAACATTATATATGGAAGATATTAGGAAAGAATATATGATAGATTTGAAAAATAATGATATGGATATAGTAGATAGAGCTTATAAATATTTCTATGTTAATCGTACTTCATATAATGGAATTGGTGGATTTTCATCATCACCCTCTATTCGTAGAAATATGTCAAAATCAGTATCCGATTATTTATCCACAATAGATGGATTATATGATATACATGATAGATTAAGTAAAGTTATAATACATAATACAGATGCATTAAAATTAATTGAAAAATGGGATAAACCTGATACATTTATGTATTTAGATTCACCTTATTTTCATGACACACGAACAGAAGCTAGATATAAACATGATATGTCAAATGAGCAACAATATGAATATCTAAATTTATTAATATCATTAAAAAATGCTAAGGTTTTAGTAAGTGGTTATAAATGTGATGCTTATGAATTACTTGAAAGAAATGGTTTTACTCGTATTGATATGGAAATTAATACACAAAATACTAAAAGAGAACCAAAAACCAAAATAGAATCACTATGGTTTAATTACTAAACTTTTTCTTCTATTTTTATATAAAAACAAAAAAACAAATAAACTAAATGAAAATACTAATAACACCAGAGGATATAATAAAACGTTGTTTATGGGACACATATGTATATTATATAGTAGGGTCTGAAAAAGAAGCTGAAAAAAAATTATTGGAAAATAAAGAATTTGAAATATCAGAAAATGATGCACTTGTAATGGGACTCTTAAAAGTCATAGAAACTGATAATTTAGTATATAAGTTCAATACTTATGTAATGGATTTATTAACCAATAAAAGTGTTAGAGAATTGGATCAAATAGTCATAAAAAAGAGAATTTTAGATTCAGCAATTGATAAATTTAATGATAAATTTCCAATTTATTGGGAATCTAATATAACATGGGAAAAGGCTATAAATGAACTTAGAAATTATATAGATAAAATCAAATTTGATATAGATAAATTAGAAATCATTACAATAGAAGATAAAAATAATATTTTTGATTTTTATTCAACTAATCAAGTAAAAAAATTATTAAAATTTCAATATTAAAAATTATGAATGAAGAATTTGAAGCACAATTGAAAGAGGCAAATGAGAAATATATAAGATTAGCAGCAGATTTTGAAAATTATAAGAAAAGAACTAATAAAGAAAAAGAAGAAATTAGAAATAATACCAAAATTGAAATGCTATCTACAATTTTAGAAATTGATAATGATATTTCAATAGCCTTGAATAATATACAAGATGAAGGTATGTTATTAATATATAAGAAGTTAGAGGATTTCCTATTAAATAATGGAATAAAATCAATCCAAACTGACACATATGATGAAAATCTACATGATGTTATATCTGTATCAGAAACCGAAGATAATAAAATAATAGTTTTATCTAAAGGATATACCTTAAATGATAAAGTTATTAAACATGCTAAAATTATATTAAATAAATAATGAATAAAGAATTTTTAGATTTATCAGATTTTGTATTAAATAATAAAAAATTAAAAAAATTATTAGATAAAAACACAATATCAAAATTAATAAAGGATTTATATGACAAAATCTATATAAATACTCCTAATTTTGATGGTGATAAACTAAAAATTACTTTATTTACTTTTATGTTCACTAAAGAAGATTATGTCAATTGTGTAATTCATGATATAAGAAAAACATCAAATAAAGATATTCAACTATTGAATAACAACTATATTAATAATTTAATTAATACTATATCTAATATGGATGAAAATATAATAGATCAAAGATTAAAACAAATATTAATTAATGATAAAAGAAATGAACAATTAAAAAAATTATTATGAATAAAATGTATGAAATAAAATATGATAGTACATATTATGGAAATACTAATAAAATAGAATATATTAATAAAATAAAAGAAACTATGGAATTTTATATGGATTTTATTATTTCTAAAATTATTAATAATCAAAATTATATTAGCAATGAAGAATTAATTGATTTTATAAAAGAAATAATTCCATTTATTATCATTGAATATGATCTTAAAAATTATACTCTTAGCTTATACTATAATAGTAATGTAAGTATTGATGTAAACTTAAAAAGTATTTTTAGAGAAGTAAAATTAAACAAATTATATAAAGAAAATAACACAAAATAAAACATGAATAAAGATTATTATAAAATATTAGAAATTGATAGAAATGCTACTGATGAAGAAATCAAAAAAAGCTATCGTAAATTAGCAATGAAATATCATCCAGATAGAAATTCAAATAATAAAGAAGCAGAAGCTAAATTTAAGGATATTGCTGATGCTTATGAAGTCTTATCAGATCCAAAGAAAAAATCTAATTATGATAGATTTGGTACAACAGAGGGTGATGGTTTTCAAGGGTTTGGTGGGTTTGGTGGGTTTGGCATGGGAGATATATTTGGAGATTTCTTTAGTAATTTCAATAGTAGATATAACACAACAAAAGGTACTAATATTAATATTAAAATATCATTGAATATACAAGAAATATTAAATGGTGTTGTTAAAAAAATAAAATATAATAGAATTGTTAAATGTCACCATTGTGATGGAAAAGGTGGATATGATATGAAAACATGTCACATATGTAACGGATCTGGTCATAAAAATATTATACAAAATACACCTTTTGGTAGAATCCAACAAACTACTATATGTGGTAAATGTAGAGGTATGGGTGAAGTACCATTAAATAAATGTAACCATTGTAATGGTAGTTGTTTAGAAACAATTCAAGAAGAATTAGAAATTGAGATACCAGCTGGTGTATCAAAAGATATGAAATTGAATAAGAGTGGGTATGGTAACTTTAGTGAAAGTGGTGAAAGTGGTGATTTGTATATTATTATAGATGAAATACAAAGTGAATTTGTACGAAAAGGTAAAAATATACACATCGATAAATATATATCAGTCATTGATGCAATATTAGGTAATGATGTTATTGTTAATACTCCACATGGTGATATGACTATAAAAATCAATCCAGCAACTGAACATGGAACTATTATTAATATAAAAGGCAAAGGTGTTCCAGATATTAATTATGGACTAGGTGATTTACTGATAACTATCAAAATTAAAATACCTAAAGTTAATAATGAAGAAAAAGAAATACTTAGTAAATTAAGAAAGAGTTTTGAGGTGTAAAAAGAAAGAGGTTAAATAACCTCTTTTCTTATTTATTATAAATCCATTTTTTAGCACCACAATCAAATATTCTATATATGCCTCGTTCATGCATAATCTCAACTTCAGTTTTGTTAGGATCAGCTCCACCTTTTATAAGTATATCTTTCCTATAATTAAAACGATGCCTTCTAATATCATCTATAATATAATAATAGGTAGGCTTAGTATCATGTTCATATTGAAATCCTAAATTAACATATAAACCACCATCAGATCTTGAATTATCAGAATAACTAATAACTTGATTTGGATCATACTTATTTAAGAAATATTTAAATAACTTAGAAGCTCCACCAATTATAGTAGTATTTAAGATATTACAAAATCTTAATAATTCAAAAGTTCCTTCTTTTCTATTTTGACCTAATGATTTTCTCAATTCACCAAATGTCATTAAACTAACTAATTCATTTTCATAAAATAAACCTATTTTAATTTTTGAACCAACAAAACCCTGTAAGTGATTTTCATTTAAGAAATCTTTTATAACTTTATTATCTGTTATTTCTCTAATCTCACATTTTCTTGCATAAATTCTATTACTTTTGCCTAATTTATTGATAATTATAGATTTAACTATATCTTGTTTATATAACCAATCATCAGCCCAAATATGTATTAGATTTATACCAATTGATTTACATTCATCGGTTTTATTCTTATGGAAATTATTATCCTTATATTCTTCAGAGTGCCAATATAGACCATTAAAATCAAATGCTAAATTATCAATTGGTAAGTAAATATCTAATTCTTTTGAAATTATAGTTTTCGTATTACTTAATACTTCCTTATCATAATTGTTTTTTATAAAATCTAAAACTTCTAATTCTAAACCCGATTTTCCATGTAATACTGGATTACATATAAGACAAGGATTTTTATTATTATTAATTCTAAATGTTAAATAATGTGTATTTATTTCAAATTCTTCACCACAATCTAAACATTTTAATTTTATTATGCTACAGTTATTATCTTTTATATTATAATCATTATTTTTTCTACTAATATATTCAATATTCTCAGGTAATCTATTTTTAATTTTTTCAGTAATAGTATCCATGTATGAATCAACACGTTTTTTAATAAAATCTGGATGATGCATATGATGTTCTACTCCATAACGTTTTTTACAAGTTTCTTTTGATATATCTTTTACATGCTCATAATAATTTTCAACAGATCCCCATTTTTTAGCATATGTAGATAATCTTTTATCAATAATCTTTTGTTTTTCATCATCAGATTTTGCATTATATTTATCAACTTTTTTTTGAGTAATTTCTTCTTTATTTGGATTATTTTTCCATGTTTCTAAACTTTTATCAACTATTTCTTTAGATTGCATAGACCATTCTACATCATATCTTTCTTTCATAGTGCTATTAAATTTTTTACGAATAGCTCCACCTTTTTTATAAGCATCCTCTCCATATTTATTTTTAATTGTATCAGTTGATTTTTTTTGAACATCTTTATTCTGTTTTGGATTGTCACATCCATATACCACATTATTTGTTTTAACTCTTGATTTTTGCATACATTCTAAATCACCACAGGTTAGATAATAACCTTTCTTTGATGTATAAAATAATCTATATTTACCACAATCACATAAAAATGGTTCAGTTAAATTATTAAAAAAATAATATAATTTTTCACTAATAGATTTATCTAAAATAAAATCAGGTATATGTTCATTTATATAATCTAAATATATTTTACCACTTTCTTTACTTAAAGACCATATAAAAGCTCCTTTATTGTTATAGTATTTTTTCTCTATTTCTTCTCTCATATCATTATTATTTTTCACTTATTATATTACAACAATAACAGAAAGTTTTATTTTTTTTATGATAATAAATTATTAATATATACATAAAAATAAATACTTTAATATGACTGAATCAGAATATATACCTTCACAAAATGGTTATACTATAGAAGAATTCATAGATTTAATCAATACTGAATTGACTGTGGCATGTTCTTTACCTAAAACTTTACCAGATGCAACTATACGACAATTAATAGAAACAAGATGCCTTAATTGGTTTTATAAAAATTATATGTATGCTGTTCAAAAAATATATTATGTTATAAGAAAAGAAGCATTTTTCACTGAAGAATATACAAAATATGGTTATGTACAATTACCTTGTGAAATACAAACAATTTCTTACCTATATGAAATTAGGGGTGAAAGTTTATATCAATTGGGTATAAATACTCCACAACTATCTGTGAATCTAGGAGTTACAAATGCCCCTTATCTTTCTTCTTATGTATCCACTATAAGTGAGTTGGGTGTATATAAAACCATATTAGACTCAATGTCAGATATGTTAAATCAATTAAATAAATATACTGTAAGGTTTCATTTCAATCCACTTAATCATCGATTAAATATTTTAACTAAGATAAATCACAGTATAGTAGTTGAAGGATATGCCGAAATTCCAAAAGAATATTTATTCAAAGATGAATTATTTTTCAAGTATGTAGTTGGTTATGCTAAGGTTCAACTTGCTAATATGTTGGGTATGTATAATATAACAATACCAGGTAACGTGACTATAAATCACCAAAATTTATTATCACAAGGTAAGGAAGAATTGAAAGAAGTTGAAGATACTATAAAAAATATGAGTCAAAGTTCATTTTTTGTTATGGTTAAAAGATAAAAATAATTATGAATATTAAAAAATACAAAGATTTTATCAATGAGAATGTAGAAGAAATAAAATTAAAATATATTTCTGATAACATTAGATATGATCTACTTAAGAAAACAATTGATAGTGATATAATTGATTCACACACACCAAGTAAAAAAGAAATAACAGATTCATTATGGAAACTAGAAGGGATTTTTTGTTATAATAGACCAGATAATACCATAGAATTTTATGAATATTGGGTTAAATCTTGTTATGATGGATTATATATGAAACCAGAATATAAGAATTTAAGTAAGGAAGAAGCAATTGACTTGTTTATGAGTGATCGTTTTTCACTCATTGCTAAGAAAGCAAATTGTGAAGTAATAAATTATGAATTTGTTAAAAAACCTTATAGTCATGACACACTTACAATAAAAATGAAAAAGAAATAAAAAAGTGGTTTTGAAATTAATCAAAACCACTTTTTTTATTTAATCATTATTAAGTAATGATTATTTTTACCTTTTTGAAAAATAAGTTTTAGATAAAAACATTAAGCATCTAAAAAACGATCATTATCCAAAGTTAGGTAAGTAGGATTAAGATCTATCATAATATTTGATTTACTAAAATCACCATCTCTTTGTTTTAATAATTTTAATCTGAATTGATTTTGTCTTTTTAATAAAGAGTCCCTGATAATAGCTAGTACACAGTCACTCGTTTCACCTATTGCTTTACTCTCTGGTATGCTTTCTAATGTAATATCAGTGGCATTCCAAGCATCCTTAGCCACTTGAATTGCAGTTACGACTGGACACTTATACTTTGCTGCAAGTGCCCTTAAACCCTCAGCTAAATGTTTTCCTTTAATATATAAACTATCACTACCCATTCCCTTTGGTGGGGCAATTAATGTGATATAATCAACTACTACCATATCAAAAGTTACACCTTTTTTTTCTTTCATTCTTTGGATATAGTTATCAAAATCATTTACTGTTGCTGTACCAGCTGCCCAGAATTTGGTATATATCTTACCTACTTTTTTATCAAATAGATCAACACCACTCTCATTTGTTTTACTTAAATTATTAATTCTTTTTTTAATATAATCAGTATCTTTTGATATTTCATCATAATCATTAATGGGTATTTTCAATCTCATTGCACCAAGACGTTTCATAACTTTTCTTTCAGACATTTCCAAAGTTATGTATAAAACATTATAACCTAAATTAGAACTTAAAACAGATAGATTTTGCATCCATAAACTTTTACCATTGTTTGTTTCAGCCATTAATATAGATAATGTACCTATGTCCCATCCACCACCTAAAATATGATTTAGAGTGCTTATACCACAATCTACTTTATATTTTGAAGAGTCTTGTATATGATTTTCAACATCATCAAAATCCGAACCTAAGTCATCATCATCTCCAACAAATTTAGTAGAAGTCATATCTTCCACCATATTTTTAATTTTATCAGCAATCAGAGATACTTCATCTAAATCACTACTTCCTTCTAAGTTTCTTGATTCATCTACTATATCTACAACTCCAGCTTTGAGTCTATTACTTAGTACCCAAGCATTAAAATTAGGTTCAATGAAATTGGTCCTGTCATAATCAATTAGATTTACATTTAGTATAGATTTTAATATATCTTTGGTTATAACACCTTCTTTATCATTTAGATTTACCATGTCTAATATTTGTCGAGGTGTTGGTGTTAGAGCTTCTCTATTATCAATCATATATTTGCGAATTATAGTATATACAAATTTAATTTCATTATTTCTAAAAAAATTTGGATATACTAAATCATAATATTTTCTATTTTCTAATATAAAGTTAAAGAATACTTTTTCTAATTGTGGTGTCATATTTAATTTTCTAATTTATGTATGATTTTATATTAAAAAAAATTAATTTGTTTAAGAAAGAAGAAAATGATCTTTAATAATTAATATATAATAAAAAATAAATTATAATATATGAAGTTTCTTAAAAAGTTTGAAAATTTTAATGATTTTGGTAGATTTTCTGATGAAGATCAAAAAACACTAAATACACCACAAGAAGATGTGTATAATGATGAAGTAGATGATGATATTGAAGATGAAGAAGACTTCATTGAAGATGAAATTATTGAAAGTAAAAAAATAAATGCTGGATTCAAAGCATATTTAGATAAACAAAAGAAAAAACGAGAGAAAATGGAAGATAAAGCAGATGAATCTAAGGACAAGGTAGAAGATAAAACTCCCAAAAAGGAAGAAAAGTCTGGTTTAACTGATAAACAAAAGAAATTACCAGAAGCTTTACAAAAAGCTATTTTGGCAAAGAAAAAATAAAAATAAAGAAAAAGCACTTTAATAGTGCTTTTATTTTTTATTAAATACTTTTATAGAGTCTTGTAACCATATTGGTAAATATTTAGAGCTATATCGCATTACATCACTGAAAGATTCATCAATTATTATAGTATCACCATAATCCATATCAGATCTTATTATTCGACCACATGCTTGTATTAAAGAACAACAAGTTTTCCATGAATACCACTCTGGGTTATTTTTCATTCTCAATTTATTTTTCTGTGATGCTAATGATGGATAAGGAATTTTTGCAATTATTTGAAATCTTGCATAGTCATCATCAAAGCTTACCCCAATATCCATTGATGGTGATACAAGTACTGTTGATTCTGATGATTCTTTATGCATTTTCAAAACTTCATCTTTATTACTACTATCATGAAAAACCAATCTATGATCTTTGATACTATCTTCAATCCACATTGATAATTCAAAAGAGTTAGTATGGATAATACCTTTTTTATTTTTATATTTGTTTAATAGTTTTTGAATATATGGAATATATTTTTTGAAGGTTTCAATTTTACTATTATAAGACATTTTACCTACTGGTAGATAAAAAATTGGTCTATTTTTAATAGAGAATGGTGAGTCTATACTATAATAAACAGTTTTATTTACGTCTAATCCATTTAATTGACAAAATAGATTTTTGTCTAATATTGTACCAGACATCATAATAACCATATCATATCTACCATAAATATATTTTTCTAAGTAATCATATGCCCATATAGGTTCTAATGACAATTCTCTTTGTTTTGTTTTTTCATTATAATTAACCTCTAAGACCCAATTGTCTTTATTTTGCTCATATTCTTTTAAGAAAACTTCAATTTTCAATTGCCATTGTTTTAAGTCAGATGTAATTTGCATTAATTTAAGATCAGTATTTTTCCCTTTACCAGTTAATTTATTTATTTTAAGTTCTCTCTTATCTTGAATAGCATTTCTACCAACACTCATACCCCTTTCTATACTATTCAAATTATCTAATATTTCCCTATTGAAATATTTAACAAACTCCACATAATCAAAAATTGTTTTGACTGTTTTTAATTCTTTGATTATTTTAGTTTCATTTTGAAATTTGAATTTTTTTATTAGAAAATCAGTTATTTTTATAGAAATAAAATCGGACATAACATTATCTAATTCATGTGCTTCATCAACTATTAATAATCTTGCATCTCTACGATCTAACATTTGTTTATTATATATAGAATTTAAGATATATAAATAAAAATTAGTTAAAGAGATACCACCAGATATGTAATTATCTCTAGCTATACTATGTGGACAATCATCACAAGATGTTTTATTTAATTTGTTAAATTCACTACCTTGAGCACAAGAACAAGCATAAGTTTTACAAGTATAATTTTCTTTACCCTTTAGATCATTAATACTTTCAAAACTCTGAGAATATTGATCTTGTAAGATTTTAGTACCTGTTATTATATCTACCTTAGCAGATTTATTTATATTCTGTTTATACCAATTACTAATCATAATTGCTAAATATGATTTGCCTATACCGGTTGGTAAGTTTAATAAAAAATACTTATTAGTTGGTTTATCCACCATTGTATTAGATATAAAATCTAATACATCTTTTTGTTCCTTTCTTGGCTTATATTTAGCTAAATCTCTCTTCAATGACATATTTTAATATTTGTTATTTTATAGAGAAATATTTAAGAAAGTTTATTATTTTATATCATAATCATTTTTTAATAACTCTATGAGTTCTTCTCTGGATTTTGGTTTTCCTATATCATCTAAGAATTCTACTAATCTATTCGCTAATAATTTATCTTGTTGGATAATTTCTCTATCTATAAAATCCATAATTAAATCTTTATATTCTCTATTAGATATCAATCCATATTCATTAGATGTTGTAAATAACTTTATTATTTTATAAATTGGATTATTAGATATATCTAATTCTTTATAATATTTAGGTAAATAATCAATATTTTTAAGATTATTAGAATCACACCAAAATATACCACCTACTCTTTTAGGAGCACCCTCTAAGCTTGTTAATTGATTATTACTACAATCAAAATTATCACCTATAGTATGTGGAGCACCCTCTAAGGTGATTAATTGACAGCTATAACAATAAAAATTACCACCTATACTTTGAGGACTACCCTCTAATGATGTTAATTTATTAAAATTACAATCAAAAAAACCACCTACTCTTTGTGGAGCACCTTCTAAGGTTGTTAATTGATTACTACTACAATCAAAATCCCCACCTACTCTTTGAGGACTACCCAACAAAGATGTTAATTTATTACCTCTATAATCAAAAAAACCACCTACTCTTTGAGGAGCACCTTCTAAGGATGTTAATTGATTATTACTACAATCAAAATTCCCACTAACCTTTCTAAATTTCAAAGGTAACACTTTTAATTGTCTATTGAGTAAATTAACATTTCCATCTACATCAATAGAACCATCTTCATTAATTATGTAGTTTTTTATATTATATTCGTTACAAATAGCTTCAATTTCTGATGTGTTTGTAGATTCATTAAATGTCCTTATATATTTCATCGTATTTCATAATCATTTTTTAATAACTCTATGAGTTCTTCTCTGGTTTTTGGTTTATCTATATCATATAAGAATTCTACTAATCTATTCGCTAATAATTTATCTTGTTGGATAATTTCTCTATCTATAAAATCCAATATTAAATCTTTATCTTCTCTATTAGATATCCGACCATATTCTTCAGGTTTAGTAAATAAATCTAATATTTTAGAAATTGGATTATCTCCTATATATAATTCTCTATAATATTTTGGTAAATAATCTATATTTTTAAGTTTATTATTATAACAAGAAAAATATTTTCCCACTCTTTGAGGAATACCTTCTAAGGTTGTTAACTGATTACCACTACAATTAAAAAAACCACCTACACTCCGAGGAGCACCTTCTAAGGATGTTAATTGATTAACAACACAATAAAAATTACCACCTATACTTTGAGGACAACCCACCAAAGAAGTTAATTTATTATCTCTACAATAAAAATCCCCACCTACACTTTTAGGAGCACCTTCTAAGGTTGTTAATTGATTACTATTACAATAAAAATTACCACCTACTCTTTGAGGAGCACCTTCTAAGGATGTTAATTGATTAGAAATACAATAAAAATCCCCACCTATACTTTGAGGAGCACCCTCTAAGGTTGTTAATTGATTACTACTACAATAAAACCTCCCACCTACACTCTGAGGACTACCCTCTAAGGATGTTAATTGATTATTACTACACTCAAAATCACCACTAACCTTTCTAAATTTCAAAGGTAATATTTTTAATTTTTTATTAAATAAATCAACTTCACCATCTACATCAATAGAACCATCATCATTTATAATATAATCAGTTATATTATATTTTTTACAAATAGCTTCAATTTCTGATGTGTTTGTAGATTCATTAAATGTTTTTATATATTTCATCGTATTTCATAATCATTTTTTAATAACTCTATGAGTTCTTCTCTGGATTTTGGTTTTCCTATATCATCTAAGAATTCCACTAACCTATTAACTAATAATTTATCTTGTTGTATAATTTCTCTATCTATAAAATCCATAATTAAATCTTTATCTTCTCTATTAGTTATCCATCCATAAACATTAGATGTTGTAATTAACTTTATTATTTTAGTAATTGGATTATGACTTATACTTAATTCTTTATAATATTTTGGTAAATAATCTATATTTTTAAGATTATTAGAATTACACCAAAATATACCACCTACTCTTTTAGGAGCACCTACTAAAGAAGTTAATTGATTATCACAACAAGAAAAATAACCACCTATACTTTGAGGACTACCTTTTAATGATGTTAGTTTATTATAACCACAATCAAAATTCCCACTAACCTTTCTAAATTTCAAAGGTAATGCTTTTAATTTTTTATTATATAAATCAACTTCACCATCTACATCAATAGAACCATCATCATTTATAGTATAGTTTTTTATATTATATTTTTTACAAATAGCTTTGATTTCAGAACTATTTATATTTTCATTAAAATTTTTTAAGTATTTCATCGTATTTCATAATCATTTTTTAATAACTCTATTAGTTCTTCTTTAGATTTTGGTTTTCCTATATCATGTGAGAATTCTACTAATCTATTTATTAATAATTTATCTTGTTGTATAATTTCTCTATCTATAAAATCCATAATTAAATCTTTATCTTCTCTATTAGATATCCTTCCATATTCATTAGATGTTGTAAATAAATCTATTATTTTATAAATTGGATTATTAAATATACTTAATTTTTTATAATATTTTGGTAAATAATCTATATTTTTAAGTTTATTAGAATAACACCAAAATACACCACCTACTTTTTTAGGAGCACCCTCTAAGGAGGTTAATTTATTATCACTACAATCAAAATCACCACCTATAGTATGTGGAGCACCCTCTAAGGATGTTAATTGATTATAACTACAATAAAAATACCCACCTATACTTTGAAGACAACCCATCAAAGATGTTAATTGATTATCTCTACAATCAAAATCCCAACCTATATTTTGAGGACCACCCTCTAAAGATGTTAAATGATTAGAAATACAAGAAAAATCCCCACCTATACTTTGAGGAGTACCCACTAAGGATGTTAATTGATTATTATTACAATCAAAATTCTCACCTATAGTATGTGGAGCACCCTCTAAGGTGATTAATTGACATTTATAACAATAAAAATTACCACCTACAATTTGAGGTCCCCCTTCTAAGCTTGTTAATTGATTATCACTACATTCAAAATCCCCACCTACAGTTTGAGGACTACCTTTTAATGATGTTAGTTCATTAAAACTACACTCAAAATCACCACTAACCTTTCTAAATTTCAAAGGTAATACTTTTAATTTTTTATTATATAAATAAACATCACCATCTACATCAATAGAATCATCTTCATTAATTATATAGTTTTTAATATTATATTTTTCACAAATAGCTTCGATTTCAGAACTATTTATATTTTCATTAAAATTTTTTAAGTATTTCATCGTAATTCATAATCATTTTTTAATAACTCTATTAGTTCTTCCCTGGATTTTGGTTTTCCTATATCATCTAAAAATTCTACTAACCTATTAACTAATAGTATATCCTGTTGTATCATTTCTCTATCTATAAAATCCACAATTAATTCTTTATCTTCTCTATTAGATATCCTTCCATAATCATTAGATGTTGTAAATAACTTTATTATTTTATAAATTGGATTATCTCTTATACTTAATTCTTTATAATATTTAGGTAAATAATCAATATTTTTAAGATTATTAGAATAACACCAAAATACATCACCTACTCTTTTAGGAGCACCTTCTAAGGATATTAACTGATTACTACTACAAGAAAAATCACCACCTACACTTTGAGGAGCACCCTCTAAGGATGTTAATTGATTATCATAACAAGAAAAATCACCACCTACACTTTGAGGACAACCCATCAAAGATGTTAATTGATTATCTTTACAATAAAAGCCACCACCTATACTTTGAGGACAACCCACCAAAGAAGTTAATTTATTATTTCTACAATCAAAAAAACCACCTATACTTTGAGGACCACCCTCTAAAGATGTTAAATGATTAGAAATACAAGAAAAATCCCCACCTACTCTTTGTGGAGCACCTTCTAAGGAGGTTAATTCGTTAAAACCACAATTAAAAGAACCATTAACATTTCTAAATTTCAAAGGTAATACTTTTAATTTTTTATTATATAAATAAACATCACCATCTACATCAATTGTATCATCATCATTAATTATGTAGTTTTTTATATTATATTTTTTACAAATAGCTTCAATTTCTGATCTATTTATATTTTCATTAAAATTTTTTAAGTATTTCATCGTATTTCATAATCATTTTTTAATAACTTTATTAGTTCTTCTTTAGATTTTGGTTTATCTATATCATATAAGAATTCTACTAATCTATTTACCAATAATTTATCTTGTTGGATAATTTCTCTATCTATAAAATCCATAATTAAATCTTTATCTTCTCTATTAGATACCAGACCATATTCATCAAGTTTAGTAAATAAATCTAATATTTTAGAAATTGGATTTCCGTTAATACCTAATTTCTTATAAATTTTAGGTAAATAATCAATATTTTTAAGATTATTAGAATCACACCAAAATATACCACTTACTCTTTTATGACCACCTTCTAAGGTTGTTAACTGATTACCACTACAATCAAAAAAACCACCTACTCTTTGTGGAGCACCCTCTAAGGTTGTTAATTGATTACCACTACAAGAAAAATAACCACCTACATTTTGAGGACCACCCTCTAAATATGTTAAATGATTAGAAATACAAGAAAAATCCCCACCTACTCTTTGAGGACCACCCTCTAATGATGTTAATTTATTAAAACTACAATGGAAATTCCCACCTATACTTTGAGGAGCACCCTCTAAGGATGTTAATTGATTATAATTACATTCAAAATTCCCACCAACTCTTTGTGGAGCACCTTCTAAGGATGTTAATTGATTATCATTACATTCAAAATCACCACCTACACTTTTAGGAGTACCTTTTAATGATGTTAGTTTATTAAAAATACACTCAAAATCACCACTAACCTTTCTAAATTTCAAAGGTAATACTTTTAATTTTTTATGACTTAAATAAACATCACCATCTACATCAATAGAACCATCATCATTTATAGTATAATTAGTTATATTATATTTTTTACAAATAGCTTCGATTTCAGAACTATTTATATTTTCATTAAACATTTTTAAGTATTTCATCGTATTTCATAATTATTTTTTAATAACTCTATGAGTTCTTCTCTGGTTTTTGGTTTTCCTACATCATGTAAGAATTCTACTAATCTATTTACCAATAATTTATCTTGTTGGATAATTTCTGCATCTATAAAATCCATAATTAAATCTTTATCTTCTCTATTAGATATCCGACCATATCCATCAGGTTTAGTAAATAAATCTAATATTTTAGAAATTGGATTATTATGTATAAATAATTCTTTATAATATTTTGATAAATAATCTATATTTTTAAGATTATTAGAATAACACAAAAATAAACCACCTACTCTTTTAGGAGCACCCTCTAAGCTTGTTAAGTTATTACCACTACAATCAAAAAAACCACCTACTTTTTGTGGAGCACCCTCTAAGGTTGTTAATTGATTATCATTACATTCAAAATAACCACTTATACTTTGAGGACTACCTTTTAATGATATTAGTTTATTAAAACTACAATAAAAATTCCCACCTATACTTTGAGGAGCACCTTCTAAGGATATTAATTGATTATTATTACATTCAAAATAACCACCTATACTTTGAGGACTACCTTTTAATGATGTTAGTTTATTATAACCACAATCAAAATTCCCACTAACCTTTCTAAATTTTAAAGGTAATACTTTTAATTTTTGTTTATATAAATCAACATTTCCATCTACATCAATAGAATCATCTTCATTAATTATGTAGTTTTTTATATTATATTTTTCACAAATAGCTTCAATTTCTGATGTGTTTGTAGATTCATTAAATGTCCTTATATATTTCATCGTATTTCATAATCATTTTTTAATAACTCTATGAGTTCTTCTCTGGATTTTTGGTTTCCTATATCATCTAAGAATTCTACTAACCTATTAACTAATAGTATATCTTGTTGTATCATTTCTCTATCTATAAAATCCATAATTAAATCTTTATTTTCTCTATTATCATATATCATTCCTATTCCATTAGATGTTGTAAATAACTTTATTATTTTAGTAATTGGATTATTAGATATATCTAATTCTTTATAATATTTTGGTAAATAATCTATATTTTTAAGATTATTAGAATAACACCAAAATATACTACCTACTCTTTTAGGACCACCCTCTAAGGACGTTAATTGATTACTACTACAAGAAAATTCACCACCTACACTTTGAGGAGCACCCTCTAAGGATGTTAATTGATTACTACTACAAGAAAAAACCCCACCTACTCTTTGGGGAGCACCCTCTAAGGTTGTTAACTGATTGCTACTACAATAAAAATTCCCACCTACACTTTTAGGAGTACCCTCTAAGGATATTAATTGATTACTACTACACTCAAAATCACCACTAACCTTTCTAAATTTTAATGGTAACACTCTTAAATATTTTCTTTTTAAGTTAACATCTCCATCTACATCAATAGAACCATCGTCATTTATAGTATAATTAGTTATATTATATTTTTCACAAATAGCTTCGATTTCAGAACTATTTATATTTTCATTAAAATTTTTTAAGTATTTCATCGTATTGTATAATTATTTTTTAATAACTCTATGAGTTCTTCTCTGGTTTTTGGTTTTCCTATATCATCTAAGAATTCTACTAACCTATTAACTAATAGTATATCTTGTTGTATCATTTCTCTATCTATAAAATCCATAATTAATTCATTATCTTCTCTATTAGATATCAGACCATATTCATCAGGTTTAGTAAATAAATCTATTATTTTAGAAATTGGATTATGACTTATACTTAATTCTTTATAATATTTTGGTAAATAATCAATATTTTTAAGATTATTAGAATAACACCAAAATGCATCACCTACTCTTTTAGGAGCACCTTCTAAGGTTGTTAACTGATTACTACTACAAGAAAAATCACCACCTACTCTTTGAGGAGCACCTTCTAAGGTGGTTAATTTATTACTACCACATTCAAAATCACCACCTACTCTTTGGGGAGCACCCTCTAAGGATATTAATTGATTACTACTACAATAAAAATCCCCACCTATACTTTGAGGAGCACCTTCTAAGGATATTAATTGATTATAAATACAATAAAAATCCCCACCTACACTTTGAGGACAACCCACCAAAGATATTAATTGATTATCTCTACACTCAAAATCACCACTAACCTTTCTAAATTTCAAAGGTAATACTTTTAATTTTTTTTTATACAAATCAACATTTCCATCTACATCAATAGAACCTTCTTCATTAATTATGTAGTTTTTTATATTATATTTTTCACAAATAGCTTCGATTTCAGAACTATTTATATTTTCATTAAATGTCCTTATATATTTCATCGTATTTCATAATCATTTTTTAATAACTCTATGAGTTCTTCTCTGGATTTTTGGTTTCCTATATCATCTAAGAATTCTACTAATCTATTCGCTAATAATTTATCTTGTTGTATCATTTCTCTATATGTAAAATCCATAATTAAATCTTTATCTTCTTTATTAGATATCCTTCCATATTCATTAGATGCTGTAAATAAATCTATTATTTTAGAAATTGGATTATTTCTTATACTTAATTCTTTATAATATTTAGGTAAATAATCTATATTTTTAAGATTATTAGAATCACACAAAAATACATCACCTACTCTTTTAGGACCACCATCTAAGGTTGTTAACTGATTGTCACTACAATTAAAAATCCCACTTATATTTTGAGGAGCACCTTCTAAGGATGTTAATTGATTATAACCACAATAAAAATCACCACCTATACTTTTAGGAGCACCCTCTAAGGATGTTAATTTATTAACACTACAATTAAAATCCCCACCTATAGTATGTGGAGCACCCTCTAAGGTGATTAATTGGCATTTATAACAAGAAAAATTCTTACCCACACTCTGAGGACTACCCTCTAAGGATATTAATTGACTATAACTACAATAAAAATTACCAATAACATTTCTAAATTTCAAAGGTAATGCTTTTAATTTTTTATTATATAAATCAACATCACCATCTACATCAATGGAACCATCTTCATTAATTATGTAGTTTTTTATATTATATATTTCACAAATAGAATCAATATCTGACCTATTTATAGATTCATTAAATGTCCTTATGTATTTCATCGTATTTCATAATCATTTTTTAATAACTCTATGAGTTCTTCTCTGGTTTTTGGGTTTCCTATATCATCTAAGAATT
>Ga0265293_10004825_pt1 | contig 23268 bp, 36 predicted proteins | sample Munlanlewell138R_FD_192505 | JGI IMG/M metagenome (GOLD analysis project Ga0265293, IMG submission 192505) | Leachate microbial communities from a municipal landfill in Southern Ontario, Canada - Leachate well 138R | ecosystem: Engineered > Solid waste > Landfill > Unclassified | place: Canada... | reverse complement strand
AAGGGCTGCATCTCTTCCTACTCCTGGACCTTTAATATATACTTCAACTGAGTTAACTCCAAGTGTTTTTGCTTTTTTCAATGCCTCTTCTGCTACTGAGGTTGAAGCAAACGGAGTTGATTTTCGTGCTCCTTTAAATCCAGCTGATCCTGCACTACTCCAAGCAACTGCATCGCCTTTTTCATTTGTTACTGTCACAATAGTGTTATTAAATGTAGTGCTTACATACACTCTCCCAACACCAGTTGTAACTGTCTGCTTTTGCTTTTTTGTTGCTTTTTTTGTTACTTTTGCTTTTGCCATATTAATTATTATTTAACTCCCATTCTCTCAGCTACTTCTTTACGAATTGCTCCAATTGTTACTCTCTTTCCACGTTTTGTACGTGCATTTGATCGTGTTCTTTGCCCATGAACTGGAAGTCCACGAGTGTGACGAATCCCACGATATGAAGAGATTTCTCTTAATCTTTTTGTATTCTCGTATATCTCTGCTCTTAAATCTCCTTCAATTTTGTATTTCTCCAGTGCTTTTTGTAACCTACCTAACTCATCTTCGTTTAACGTGTGACTTCTTTTTTCAGGTTCAATATTTGCTTCTTTTAAAATTGGATACACATTACTACGTCCTACTCCATAAATGTAGGTAAGTGCAATATCTATTCTTTTATTATCTGGTAAGTTAATTCCAACTAATCTCATATTTTTTATCTTAATCGGTACGTTATTCGTCCTTTTGTTTTATCGTATGGCGTAACCTCGACTTTTACTTTATCACCAGGCAAAATTTTAATAAAATGTATTCTCATTTTACCTGATAAATGGCAAAGAACTTCATGTCCACCCGCAACTTCAACTCTAAACAATGTATTGGGCAATACTTCTTTAACTATTCCGTCTAATTCAATCGATCCTTGGTGTGCCATACATTCCCAGTCATCTAGATTGTGGGAACATAATTCCACAACAAACAACCCTACAATTACTGGGATGAGTTATTCTAACAGATTTACCACAGCTAATCAATACTATAACGCCACTTTTCTTGTTACCTCATCCGACTGTAATGCAGTCAATATAATAGGGCCGTCTTCAGAAACTAATATAGTACGTTCAAATACTGCTGATAATGATCCATCAGATGTAACTATCGTCCACCCATCTTCACCTTCATACTCAACATCTGCCTCTCCCATATTATAAATTACTTCAATCGCAAGAGTCATCCCTGTTTTTATAATTGGAGTTTTTTCAATAGGCTCAAGTAACAGTCCAGGAATTTCAGGTTTTTCATGGAGTGTTTTGCCTACTCCATGGCCAACAAGATTATGAACTACTGAGTAGCCAGAACCTTCAACGGTTTGTTGGATAACCTCTGAGATATTCCCTATACGATTCCCCGGTTTTGCCTGTTCAATAGCTTTCCACATTGCTTGTTTTCCTACAGACAAGAATTTACCTACAGGATCAGTGTCTGAAACTGTATCTACAATGTCTCCCCCAATTTTTATCGTTTCTCCCATATCTGTATGATATCCACCATAAAAAACGCCTGTATCGATACAGATAATATCTCCTTTTTTCAGTTCTCTTTTCTTAGGAATTCCATGCACAACAACATCGTTTGTACACGCACATATTGCGTGTTTATACCCAGGAACTTTTTTAAATCCAGGATATCCACCATTTTTGGTAATATATGCATCTACGATATTGTTCAATTCAAGCTCAGTAACGCCAGGTTTTGCATGAGTAAGCACTTCATCAAGTGCTTTCCCAAGTATTTCACCTGCTTTTGTCATTGCTTCAATCTTTTGTTTTATTTCATCTGCCATATTTTTTTGTCTTCAAGTATCTGAACAATCTGTTCAAGTGTCTGATCTTCATTCAAACCTGTATTATCTATTATCTCATATCCACGTTCTTGTGGATTTTTTGGTAATGCTCCAAACTCACGATTAAGATCCTGTTCATCTCTTTGCTGTGTTTCTTGCTTTACTTCTTCGTATGTTTTCTCAATTCCATTTTGTTGGTACTGCTCAAAACGTCTGGAAGCTCGAGTTTCGAGATCCGCAGTTAAGAATATTTTTACATCTGCGTCAGGGAATACATCAGTGCCTATCTGTCTCCCTTCCATAATGATATCCTTCCCTGTGTGTTCGTATCCTTTGACGATCCTTCTGAGTTCAGTACTAATAAAACTGACAAACTCACGATTTTTCCCAAAATTAGATGCAGCCATTGATATTTTTGGCAACTGTATTTTTTGAATAACAGACTTACCGTTTAAGGTAATATCAAAGGAGCCAAAATCTTTTGAAAGTACAATCTCCACCTCTCCTGGTTTTACATACTCATCTATATTTTTATCAGAAAGGTCAGTAATCCCTTGCTCAACTAATTTATATGCATATGCTCTATATACTCCTCCTGAGTTAATATTCAGAGCCTGGATTTTTTGGGCAAGTTTCTTTGCAATTGTTCCTTTACCCGAAGCTACTGGCCCGTCAATAGCAATTACAAATCCTTTTTTCATTGCATTTTCTTAAGTTTGCGCATAATCTCTGCATGGATTTTTTCAATACTTTGCTCACCATTGATTTCTATCAACATTTTTTTCCTTTTATAATGTGCAAGAACTGGCTTTGTGTGTTTATGGAAAAGTTCAATTCTTTTTCTTATTGCAAGAAGCGTTGCGTCCTCACGATCTTCTTGACCATCTTCTTCTCTATATGAAAGTCTCCATAACGCTTCTTTGTCTGAGACATTTAAATATATTACTGCTTCTACAGACCCATTAAATACTTTTGCTTGAGCAAGGGTACGAGGGAATCCATCTAATATATATCCATTTGCATACTCTTTTCTTTCAAGGTAATCATTTACAATCGGAATTATTCTACTATCCGGAACTAAAACTCCTGCATTAATTGTTTCTTTTATATATCTTCCTAATCTTGTTTTTTCCTTTGAGAGATCTCGAAGTATGTGACCTGTAGATAAGTAGGGAACTTTGAGTTTTTTTGATAGCAAATTCCCTTGTGTTGATTTCCCTGATCCTTGTATGCCAATTAATACTATTTTCAAAATAAATCCTTTACTTATATTGATCGTAATTACGCGTTGTATGTTGTACTTCTAAAATCTTAATCGTTTCAATAACAACTGCAACAACAATCATAATACTTGTTCCACCAACAATAAGTGATTGATTGTTCGTAAAGAGGCCAAATATATTTGGCAATACAGCAACTAAGCCAAGAAATACTGCTCCAGCAAGTGTTATACGGGAGACAATTGTATTCAAAAATGCAGATGTTGGTTTTCCAGGTCTAATACCAGGGATAAATCCACCTTGTTTTTGAAGATCTTCAGAAATTTTTTGAGGATTGAAAATAATTGCAGTATATAAATAGGTGAATCCTACAACAAGGACAAAATAAATAATATTATATACATAGTTTTGAGGATGGAAATAGGTGGCAAATATCCTCCCTATTTCATTTAATGTTGTGTTGTGAGCAGCAAGGAAATAATTACCAAGCATTGAGGGAAGTAATACAAATGAGACAGCAAAAATAATAGGGATAACACCAGCTTGATTTAATTTTAACGGAAGATGGGTTGATTGAGATGCAACAGACTGAGAACCCCGAACCCTCCGAGCATAGAAAATTGGAACTTTCCGTACTGCTTCATTGATATAGACAACTGCTGCAGTCATTGCAACAGCAAGCCCCGCAAATAATGCAAGATTCATAATATCTGCTTGTCCTAATGTCGTAAATGTTTGTCCAGCAACTACAGGAATTCTATTTACAATTCCTGCAAAAATTAAAAGAGAGATACCATTTCCTATACCTTGTTCTGAGAGAAGCTCACCGATCCACATCACAAACATTGTTCCTGCAATAAGTGTAATCATAAAAGAGAGAAGATCAAACCAGCCAAGGGTTGAGATAAGATTCTGGGAACGAAGAAGAGCATACATTCCAAATCCTTGTACTATTGAGAGAGGAACAGTGAGGTATCGAGTATATTGGTTAATTTTTTGTCTTCCATACTCACCCTCTTTGGAAAGTGCCTCAAGTTTAGGATACACAACAGTCAGTAACTGTAACACAATTGATGCGTAAATATATGGTCCAAGTCCAAGAGCGAGTACTGAGAAATTAGAGATTGTTCCACCTGAAAATACGTCAAGAAGTCCTAAGAAATGATTTTGTTCAAAAAGTGCTTTCAGCTGTGTTACGTTTACTCCAAATACTGGGATGTGTGCGAAAAAACGGAAAACGAGAAAGAGAAGTGCTGCTATTCCAATTTTCCGGCGGATCTCTTTATCCTTGATACTATTTTTAAATACAGTAAAAAATGAAGCCATATCTTTTATTCACTACCTATCTGCATAGTATCAGATACGCTCTTTTCAGGTAATATCTGATTATTGCTCTACTGTTCCGCCTGCTTTTTCAATCAAAGCTTGAGCCCCTTTTGTAGCTTGAACTTTGACAGTTAATGCTGTAGAAAGAGTTCCTGTTGCAATAACTTTAACTGCTTCTGTTCCTTTTTTAACTATTTGCTCTTTTACAAGGAGCTCAACAGTTACGATACTTTTTGCTGGAAGTACGTTTAATTGAGTCAATGTTACTTCAGTTGGTTTAACAGCAAATACTCTATTACGTCCTTTTCCTCTCAAGAATGGCATACGTTTGATCAATGGTAATGCTCCACCTTCAAATGAAAGAGAAATATCAGTGCGAGCTTTTTGACCTTTTGTACCTCTTCCAGCTGTTTTTCCACGACCAGATCCATGACCTCTTCCGAGTCGTTTACTTTTTTCGTCTTTGATCTGTGGTAAATTATGTAATTCCATTATTTTGCTCCTCCTGTCTGAATCTTTAGATTCTTCAATGCTTCAAATGTAGCATATACATTGTTCGCTTTATTTGATGTACCAAGAATTTTTGATGAAATATTTCTAATCCCTGCAGCTTCAACTACACTTCGGACTGCTCCTCCTGCAATAATTCCAGTTCCTTGTGGAGCTGGTTTTAGCAATACGATTGCTGCTCCTTCTTTAATCTGAATTTTGTGGGGAATTGTTTCGTTTACAATAGGTACATCAATCATTCTGCTTTTTGCAAATGCTACTGCTTTAATAATAGCGTTTGAAACATCAGCTGATTTTCCTAATCCAACTCCAACTTTCCCTTGTCTGTCGCCAACAACGACTAAAGCCGCAAATCTTACTTTATTTCCACCTTTTGTTTTTTTAGAAATTCTGTTAATTTGTACTATTTTTTCTTCAAATTGATTATCTCTATTTCTATCCATATATTTTTCTTACTCTAGTATTGTACTAGAATTTAAGACCTCCTTCTCTAGCTGCTTGCGCAAACGCTTTTACTCTTCCATGATATTTATATCTTCCTTTATCAAAAACTAAAGAATCAGTAATTTTTTTCTCTTTTGCTTTTTGTGCAAACAAGGTTCCTAATTTTGCTGATTGCTCAGTTTTTGTTCCATTGCCATCTTTTAGATCTTTTGTAGAAACACTGAGCACTGTTTCTCCTTTTGTATCATTGATTAGCTGTGCATACATTGCCTGATTTGAAGCAAACACAGACAATCTCAATGCATTTACATTATCACGTAATCTTTTACGAATACGTTGTACTCTTTGCATTCTTCTTTCTTTTTTTATTGTTATTTCACTCATATTTAATTCCTTTCAGCTATTATTTTGCAGCTTTTGCTGATTTACCTGCTTTCTTCTTTAATATTTCTCCCGCATATCGGATACCTTTTGATTTGTATGGATCAGGCGGACGTACTTTTCTAATTTTGCTTGCAATATCTCCAACTGCTTGTTTATTAATACCACTTACGGTAATAACATTATCTGTAACAGCAAAAGTAATTCCTGTGGGAGGAGTAATACGTACAGGATGTGCAAATCCAACGTTTAAAACTAAGTCTGCTCCTTCTACTTTTGCTCTATATCCAACTCCGTGTAGTTCCATCTGTTTTGTAAATCCAGTTGAAACTCCTGTAACCATATTTGCAAGCAATGCACGGGTTAATCCATAAAATTTTTCAAGATCATGACTATCACGAAGCTTTTTAACAATAAGCTGCCCTTCAGCTTGTTCTACAGTTATACCATGAGGGATTCTTTCTTCAAGTGTTCCTTTTGGTCCTGTTACTGTTGCTTTACTTCCTTCAACAGTAATCTGTACTCCATCTATAATTGTTACTGGTACTTTCCCTATATTTGACATATTCTTTTATTACTGTACTTGGAACAGTAATTTACCTCCTACTCCTTCTTTCATTGCCTGTTCATCAGACATGATTCCTTTACTTGTTGAGATGATGTGCATCCCAAGTTCTTTTACTTTCTTTGGTAATTCGTGTCTTTTTACATACATATGTAACGACGGTGTAGAGAAAATTTTAACTGTTTGCATTCCTGGAACTCTCTTTGTATATAACAAAGTAATAACAAGTTGCTTTCTCCCATCTACCTCTTTTTCTTCTACTTTTTTAATGTAATTATTGTCTGACAAGATTTTTGCAAGTGCTAATGATGCTTTAGAATATGGCGCTTCCACTGTAGTACGATGCGCCATGTACGCATTTTTAATTCTTATCATAAAATCACCCATTGTATAGTTCATATTTTTTTATTCCTTTTCTACCAAGATGCTTTTTTTACTCCTGGTAACTGTCCTTGTAAAGCTTTCTCTCTAAAACAGATTCTACACATACCATATACTCGTATATATGCACGAGATCGACCACAGATTCCACATCTGTTTTTATTTCGTGTACTAAATTTTTGTTTTTTCGTAAATTTAATTACGTCTGCTTTTTTTGCCATATATGTTTTGGTCACTTTAGAGAATTATACTCTCTTAACTAGCTTTTTCCTCCTTTACAATTTTTTTAAAAGGCATCCCCATTTCCTCTAAAAGAGTCATGCCTTCCTCATCTGTTTCTGCTGTTGTTACCAACGCAAGTTGTAAACTTCTAATCTTATCTACTTTCCCTGAGTCAATCTCTGGAAATACCATCTGATCTGAAAAACCCATAGTCATATTTCCATGACCATCAAATGCCTCTCTACTAATTCCAGAGAAGTCTTTCACTCGAGGAAGGACTATTTTAACAAGTTTTTCAAAAAAATCATACATTCTGTCACCTCTTAGTGTAACAACAAGCCCAATTTGGTCACCTTCACGAAGTTTAAATGTAGCAACAGATACTTTTGCTTTTACTACTTTTGGTTTCTGGCCGGTAATAGTAGTTAAGTCTTCTGCATATTTCTCAATATTTTTCTTATCTACCAAAAACTCCCGTGAGCTTGTGTTCACTACAATCTTCTGTAATCGAGGTACAGCCATTACATTATCTATCTTCAGCTTTTTTTGAAGCTTCGGAACTATTTCTTCGTTAAACTCTTTTTTATATGTTGTCATATTTTTAATATCCTTTCTTACCCTTGTCTTTGTTTATGTTTAGGGTTTTCACATATCACGAATATTCGTCCTTTACGGCGAACAATTTTACATTTCATACATCTTTTTTTAACTGACGCTTGTACTTTCATAATTATAGTGTTTGTCCTGATTTCTTTGCTTTTCTTACTTTCTCATTTTTTTCAGTTGCAAATCCTACTCTTGTTGGTTTCTTTGTTTTCGGATCTACCAGTGCAACTTTAGATGCTGGGAATGGACGTGCAAATACTTTTATTTCAGATGTTTGACCTTGGCCAAATCCTTTTACATGCTTTTTGTAAAGATTTAATCCTTCTACAACCACAGCATCCTTTGCAGGTAAAACACGTTCAATTTTCCCGGTTTTACCCTTATCTTTCCCCATCATTACTTGTACTAAATCACCTTTTTTTAATTTCATAGTTATACAACGTTTTTAGCTAAACTTATTATTTTTGTAAATCCTTTGTCACGTATTTCTCGAGCAATTGGCCCGAAAACACGAGTCCCTACTGGGTCTTTATTTTCTCTACTATTAATAACTACTCCTGCGTTTTCAGAGAATCTGATGTATGAACCATCAGCTCTTCTCACTTCTTTTTTAGTACGAACAAGGACAACTTTTACAAGATCACCTTTTTTATACTCTCCATTTGGGAGTACTTTTTTTGCAATACAGCCCAGTGTGTCACCTAAGTATCCATATCTACGTCGAGATCCGCCATAGACCTGAATAACCATCAGTTCTTTCACTCCACTGTTATCTGCTACCACTAATTTTGATCGTAACTGTATCATAGTTTATATAGAGCTCCAGAGATTTTACTCTTGTGCTTATTTATCCCCTTTCTTTACTGTTTTTTTTGTTTGTTTTGTTTTGGTTGCAGAAGCTTTTTTTTCTGTTTCTTCAGCTTTTTCCTCAACTGCTTCTTCTTGTAATTTCAACATCACGTCTTCAGCAACTTTTTTAACAACTTTAAAGTGTTTTGTTTTACTCATTGGAACTATCTCTTCAATTTTTACATAGTCACCAATAGTAACTGGTACCTCACGGGTATCAACACTATATTTTTTTGTTACTTTCAACCGTTTCTTATACAGTGGGTGCACTGTATGACGTTTTACTTCAACAACAGCAGTGTTTGTCATTTTATCTGATACTACTGTTCCAAATAATACTTTTTTAGCCATAATTATTTATTTTCCCCTTTCTTTATACGTAATACAGTCATAACTCGTGCAATATCTTTTTTAATTTCTTTTAGTCTTCCTGTATTCTTATCTCTTCCTAATTTTAGATCAAGACGTAACTTCGCATCATCCATATGCAAATCATTTAACATTTTTTTTAAGTCAGCAACTGTCTTATTTGGCAGTTCTTTTACATCTTTTGTTTTCATAATACTTTATTGTCCCTCCTTTGTCACAAAACTACTTTTTACTGGTAGTTTATGAGAAGCAAGTCTAAATGCCTCTTTTGCAACATCTTCTGACACACCACTCATCTCAAAAAGCATCCTTCCTGGGCCTACTTTTGTTACATATTCGTGGATATCCCCTTTTCCGCCACCCATACGAGTCTCCGGCGGTTTCTTAGTAGTAGGTGTTGCTGGAAAAATTCTAATCCAAACACGACCACCACGTTTAATAAAGTGAGTCATAGCACGACGAGCAGATTCAATTTGTCTACTTGAGATTTGACCTGATGATTCAGCTCTTAACCCAAATGTACCAAAGTTTACAGCTATACCTTTTTGTTCGATACCTTTATCTTTTCTTTGTTTAAATATTTTTCTATATTTTAATTTTTTTGGCATTAACATATATTGTTTTCCTTTCTTATTCTTTATTTATCCAAACTTTTACTCCTACATATCCACTTTTTGTGAGAGCAGGAACTTGTGCATAATCTATATTTTCTCTAATAGTAGACAATGACACTTTTCCAAGCTGCACACGTTCTGTTCTTCCAATCTCTGCTCCTCCAATACGACCTGAAAGGATAATACGTACCCCCTTTGCCCTTGCATTCATTACTCTTTCAGAGAGCTGTTTCATCACTCTTCTGTGAGGCATTCTTCTCACGAGCTGATCAGCTACATTTGTTGCTACAAGATATGCATTCAAGTTAGGATCCTTGATCGGTTCCACTTTTAGATCTATTTTTGTATTTACATTTTCTTTACTTGTTTTCTGCATAAGAGCAATTATCTGTTTTTTAAGCTCTTCTAATCCTTGTCCACCTCGTCCGATTACAATACCTGGACGGACTACATGAATAGTAATTTTGATTCCATTTAATGTTCTTAAAATCTGTGCGTCACCAATACTTGCTGAGCGTAGTTTTTCAAACAACATCTCTCGGATTTTAATATCCTGCAATACTGTTGCTGCATAATTTTTCTTTGAATAGTATCCAACACTTTTGAAATCATGATGAATTCCCATTCTTAATGCAATTGGATTAACTTTCTGTCCCATATTTATTTAGTTTTTTTCTCCCCTTTCTTTTCTGTTTTTACTATTTTTTTTGTTTCTTTTTTCTTCACAGGTTCTGTCATCTCTACAACTGCTTTTTCAGCTGCCTGTGTCATTTTACTCACTCTGTCAATTTGATCTTCAAGTATTACTCTAATATGACTTGTTCTTTTCAAGTATGGTCTTACACGTCCACGAGCTGCATAATGATATCTTTTATACATAATGCCTTCACCAACCATTATTTCTTTAATACTCAGATCTCCTCTACTTGCTTGGAAGTTATTGACTGCGTTTGCTACTGCACTTTCAAGCACTTTACGAATTGGATCAGATGCACGCTTGTTGAGTACACTCAAACTTGCAAGTGCTTGATCTAACTGCAAATTTCGCACACTATCAGCAACAAGGCGAACCTTGCGCGGTGATATTTTTATATTTTTTGCTTCAGCTTTATATTCCATAGTAATCTCCATTATGTCTTACTGATCTCTCTTGCTACAATTCTTCCGTGTCCTTTAAAGTGTCTTGTTGGAGCAAACTCTCCGAGTCTGTGACCAACCATACCTTCTGTAACACGAACAGTAATAAAATGTTTTCCATTGTGCACTAAAAATGTATGACCCACAAACTCCGGTGGAATCTGACATGCACGAGACCATGTTTTTATACCGTCACGATTACCTGACTCTTTTTGAGCGCTTACTTTTTTCATAATACGCTCATCTACATAAGGTCCTTTTTTACTTGATCTTGCCATATTCTTTTCTATTCTCTAACGTTTATATATAAACGTTATTTACTCCCCCTTCTTTTTACAATATATTTATCTGAGTATTTTTTCTGCCTTCTTGTTTTACCAACTGCAAGTTTTCCTGCATAAGTTTTTGGTGATGGCATACCAATACCACTTCTTCCTTCTCCTCCACCGTGTGGATGAGATCTTGGATTCATAGCAACACCACGCACTGTTGGACGAATACCTAATCTTCTTCTTGCACCTGCTTTACCAAATACTCTATCTTTTACATCTACATTGCCAAGCTGGCCAATTGTAGCATAATTGATCCCATTTATTCTACGAACCTCTCCACTTGGTAGTTTTACTTGTACATATCCACCTTCGCGAGATTGAATAATAGCCTGATTTCCTGCTGATCGAACGATCTGGCCACCTTTTCCTCTAGTTAGTTCAATATTATGAATGACACTTCCTACAGGCATATTTCCCATTGGAAGTGAGTATCCAGCTTTAATCTCTACTTTTTCTCCAGACATTACTGGATCTCCAACTTTAAGTCCTACAGGAAGTAAAATATATCTTTTATCTCCATCAACAAACTGTATTAACGCAATATCTACTGAGCGATTAGGATCATACTCAATTGCAGCAACTTTCCCTAATACTCCATGATTATTTCGTTTAAAATCTATTTTTCTATAGAATCTCTTGTGTCTTCCACCTTGATGACGAACAGCTACCTGTCCTGTTACATCTCGTCCACCTTTTTTTGGTAATATTACTTTTAGTTTTGCCATATTATTCCTTTACTTCTTCAAATACATCAATTTTCTGATCTTTTGCAAGTTGTACTCTTGCTTTTTTATACGTAAGATCTTGTACATTTCTCCCTTTTTTCGTGTATCTCATCTGTGATCCTTTTACAATATTTGTAGCAACTCCAACAACAGTTACTCCAAACATTTTTTCTACTGCTTGTTTGATCTGTGTTTTATTTGCATAACGCGCAACTACAAAAGAGTATCTTCCTCTTCCTGCTTCTGCAAAAGATTTTTCACTAATAATTGGTTTTTGTATAACTGACTGTATTTTTTTCATATATTATTTTGTTTTCTTTTCTCCATATATATCGTTCATTTTCTCAAGCGCAGATTTTACAAATAACACATTTTTATGATTTAACACTGTATAGGTAGATAAGGTAGAAACATTTGTCATATTTACTCCTTCAAGATTGCGTGCAGATTTTTTCACTACATCTGCTCCGTCTGTGATAAAAAGCACTTTATTTGCTTTTCCTTTTTTATCTAACATCTGAAGAGTTTTTAACATCTGTACCATCTCTTTTGTTTTTCCTTTTACTCCATCAGTGTCTACAACCATAATTTCTTTGTTTACAAATTTCTGAGTTAATGCACTAAATAGTGCTGCTTTTCTCATTTTTGTAGGCATTTTCAAAGAGAAATCACGTGGTTTTGGTCCAAATGTTGTACCTCCTCCAATAAAAAGAGGGGCAGAAAGTGCACCGTGGCGAGCACGACCTGTACCTTTTTGGCGATAAATTTTTCGTTTTGAAGCATTCACTTCTCCTCGTGTTTTTGTACGAGCTGTTCCTTGGCGCTGATTTGCAAGATAAACTCTTACTGCTTGAGCCATAAGAATTGGATTTACTTTCGCGCCAAAAATCTCTAAAGGAAGAGTAACAGAACCAGCTGCTTTTCCAGCCATGTCTACTACTCCAATAGAGAGTTTACCTGTTGTTTTATTTTCAAGTACTTCTTTTTTTACTTCTTTAATAGCTGTTTTTTTCTCTGCAGCTACTTTTTTTGTTGTTTTCTTTTTTACTTCTTCAGCCATATATATTAATCAAGCAAGATGAAAAACTCTCTTATTTTTTACTTGATTCTTCCTCCTTTTCTTTTTCAACACCTGTTGCTTCATCTGCAATCTCTTCTGCCTGTTTATTATCTTCAGCAATATTTTCCTCAACTACAGTTTCTTCTATTGGAGCTTTCACTTCAACTACGTCTTCTGTTTCTGTTGTTGTTTCCGCTACTTCTTCTACTGGAGCTACTTGGTCATCATTTACCGTTTCTTCAACTTCATCAACTATTTTAAATAGAGGTACAAATTTTTTATCATGTCCAACTTTTTTAACTTCAATAAGAGTACCTTTAGGACCTGGAATAAGACCTTTCACTACTAACACACCGTCTACAATATCGAGAACAACTAAATTACGTACTGTTACTCTCTCATTTCCCATTCTTCCAGCCATTCTTTTTCCTTTGTATACTCTTCCAGGAGTTGCTGACTGACCGATAGATCCAGGAGCACGATGTCTATCTGATTGTCCATGTGTTTTTGGTCCTCCTGCAAATCTATATCTTTTTACTACACCTGCATATCCTTTTCCTTTTGAAGTTCCTGCAACATTCACAATATCTCCTACTTCAAACACTTCTTCTGGTTTCACTACTGTTCCTGCAGACACTTCAGCCACATCGTCTACGTGGACTTCCCGTAAAAAACGGGGTGTCTTTTCTAACCCCGCTTTTTTTGCTAAACCTTTTACTGGACTTTTTGCTTTTGTAGTAAAGCCTGCTCCAAGTTGAATTGAGATATATCCATCTTTTTCAACAGTCTTTACCTGTGTAATTACATTATCATGAATTGAAATAAGGGAGACTGGCACACGAGTACCGTCCTCAAGAAAGGTTTGCTTTTGATCTACTTTTGTTCCAAATAAGGTTGATATATTCATATGAATAAGAAACTCGTATCATATAGTCTTGGTTTTTTGGCATAAAAAAACGGCTTTCGAAAAGCCGTTCTACTGTTTCTCCTAAGGAGAGTCCAGTGTCAGGAAATACTTTTCGAATACTGCTTAGTCAATTCAGCCTGATTTAAACTCATGACAATACGAGTAATTATATTAGATTTGAAGCCAGATTGCAAGAGTGATGTAAGAAACATACAAACACACAAAACTGAGTTATTTATCTATATATTCTCTCACTTTTTGCTCTGCAATTAAAAGCGCACTCCCTACTATCTCAAAATCTCCAGAAGCCATAGTACTGTCATTTTCTAAGAACCCATGAGGATCATATATTGTTACTTTTTTTCTATACTCACCAGTATCTGCTGAAAAAGTATAATCTGTAATCTCATAATAATCTTTTTTTGAAAGATCCTCTCTCATGAAAAAAATTCTATATGTATCATCATGTACGTCGGAATTTTTCTCAATAGTAACTGAACATTCACCATTAATCATGTCTGAAGTAAACCATAACCTGAGTAATGAATCTGGATTTTCTTTTTGTATACGAAACTCTGGGCTAATTTCAGTTTCACCATATATATTTATGGCATTTATCAAATCACCCATCCGCATAGCAAATCGCCTAGATTCGGTCGTTACCATTTCAGTATCCAATTGGGGATAACGAGCATACTCTGCTTGAATAGCCCTGACTGGTAAAAAACTTGGATAGTGTTCAATACTCATATCAGGAGATTATACAATAAAATAAATGGAATTAAAACTATGAGATAAAATAGAAGATTTAAGAAATGATGGAGATTACATCTTAATCTCAACATCTACACCTGCTGGGAGGTCCAAATGAATAAGAGATTCAATTGTTTTTTCAGTCGGTGAAACAATATCGATAAGTCTTTTATGGGTTTTAAGCTCAAAATGCTCACGAGCATCTTTATCAATAAAAGGAGATTTGTTAACTACTGTGAGAGATCGCTTCGTTGGCAAGGGGATTGGACCAAGAACTTTAGCTCCTGTTCTAATTGCAGTATCTAAGATCTGTTGACATGTCGAATCAATGATCCGAGAGTCGTAACTTTTTAATTTTACTCTAATTCTGCCTTTAGCCATATATTTTGCCTTTCAAGCGATTTAAATGTGCGACAGAAATAGATATTACTTATTTAGTAATCTTTGTAACTACTCCTGCACCTACTGTTCGTCCACCTTCACGGATAGCGAATCGCATTCCATCTTCCATAGCAACTGGAACGATCAATTTAACATTCATTTTAGCGTTATCTCCAGGCATAACCATCTCTACACCTTCTTGGAGTTTGATCTCACCTGTTACGTCTGTTGTCCTCACATAGAATTGTGGACGATATCCTGAGAAGAATGGAGTATGACGTCCGCCTTCTTCTTTGGTTAAGATATATACTTCTGCTTCAAACTCTGTATGAGGAGTAATAGATCCTGGTTTTGCAAGTACTTGTCCTCGCTCAACATCTTCTTTTTCAACTCCTCGGAGAAGAAGACCAACATTATCTCCAGCTTGTCCTTCGTCAAGAAGTTTTCTAAACATCTCAACACCTGTAACAACTGTACTTTGATTTGGTTTAATACCTACGATATCTACAGTATCATTTACTTTCACAATTCCTCTTTCAATTCTTCCTGTTACAACTGTTCCACGACCTTTGATTGAGAAAACATCCTCAACAGGCATAAGGAATGGTTGATCAACTGGTCTTTCTGGAGTTGGGATGAACTCATCAACTGCGTTCATAAGTTCAACGATTTTATCTTCATATGCTGCGTCACCTTCAAGTGCTTTAAGAGATGATCCACGAATAATTGGAGTCTCATCACCTGGATATTGTTGTTTTGTAAGTAATTCACGTACTTCCATTTCAACAAGATCAAGAAGTTCTGGATCGTCAACCATGTCGCATTTATTTAAGTAAACTACGATTGAAGGAACACCAACTTGACGAGCAAGAAGGATGTGTTCTCGAGTTTGAGGCATAGGTCCGTCAGCTGCAGATACTACAAGAATTGCTCCGTCCATTTGTGCAGCACCAGTAATCATGTTCTTGATATAATCTGCGTGACCTGGAGCGTCGATGTGTGCATAGTGACGTTTTTCAGTTTCGTATTCAATGTGAGAAATGTTAATCGTAACTCCACGAGCTTTTTCTTCAGGAGCGTTATCGATGTCTTCATATTTCATTGCTTTAGACTGTCCTTTTTTAGAAAGCACAGTAGCAATTGCAGCGGTTGTTGTTGTTTTACCATGATCAACGTGACCAATGGTCCCGATGTTTACATGTGGTTTTGTTCTTTGAAATGTTTCAGCCATATTATTTTCCTTTTTTTTGGCAAAGCCAAAATAAAACACCTTTTCTTTAGGTGTGTTGATATCTTACACAATAAATTTATTTTCGTCAAGTAGTATTCCAGATTTCATTTAATTTCTTACAATTCTCTCTTTTTAGCCTCAATAATCTATGTGGTTGATTAAAAATATCAAGATTTGATATCCTAGAAATATATGAATCTTATTCTTTCCCTCGCAATTTCTTCAGCATCTATTATAGTAGCTGCATATATATTGCCTGGAGTACAACTAGATAGTCCTATTACGGCAATAATTGTTGCTATTGTTTTGGGAGCACTCAATCTTGTTATTAAACCTCTTCTTTCTATCCTTACTCTTCCTATAACAGTACTCACATTTGGACTTTTTGCTTTCGTGGTAAATGCGCTTATAATTCTCCTTGCAGATTTCCTTATTAAAGGGCTTGTAGTTGATGGATTTTTATGGGCTCTTGCCTTAAGTCTTGTTATCTCAGTTGTTTCAGCTTTCCTCAACTCACTTCTTAAGTCTTAAATACTTACAGATTATATGAGTCATCAGTTCTTGATGCTCCTATTTTTTCTAAATATTTCCGTAAATCTTTAATAGAGTATGCACTTAAATCTACTTTGTTCTCATCAGAGATTATTAAGCCCATCAGTATTCTCCTCATTTTAAATGCTTCATTTCTTCGCAAAAACCTTATCACAAGCTCATCCTCTACATAGTTTCTATCTACAATAGTAAAAGACGAGAAAAACATACTCGTGTTAACACTTACATTCGATATATCTTTGATCATTACACTTCGTAAATATCCACTTTGATAAAAATTTCCTATTATAATGCTTACTTTTTCTTCATCAACGATGATCTCATCTGGGAAAAGTACAAATGGGAATATTGTTTTAATTTGGTAAATAACTCTTGCAGATGTCTGCGATATTTCTTCAAGTGTTCTAGAGGGTTGAGTAAGCTCAATCGCGGGAGTACTCGTACCAACTTTATTTTCTGGGATTTCATCAGCAAGGACAGGTTTTGGCTTATCACGAGAAGACCCATTCGTACGTTTTTGTTCTGTACTCTTAGGTTTTGCCTCAAAAATGGTGCCTCTCTTTTTTTGAGAAGCACCATCTTGCCTACGAAGTAATATGGTCCCTGCCCTGCTTTTCCTGACCATGCTAAGAATTTATCTTTCTAAGAATAGAGTATACTCAGACGTTATAAGACAGGGGTTAAGACAGTGTAAGAATTACGCAAACTATAATGGAATGGAGAATAAGACAAGTTTGGATTATTTATTTGCAAAATATGAGTATGCCCAGTATGAAACTTTTGATATCCCTAATCTTTGAATATACTCTTTTTTCCTTTTTGCAGATTCATTGTCTTCTGTCCAAATAACATGCTTTGTTCCATCTTTTGCATCATACTCTATTTTTACTTCCTGAGATTGAGTGTCTCTTTTCCATTCACAACGCAACTGAGAACAATCATCAATATATGAAGCTTTTATATCACCCAGTGAAGAAGACTCACCATACTCTTTTGCTTTCCCATCAGTATCTACTTCCCAATCATACCCAAACATCCCAAAAATAATCTCGATTTTCTCAACAGGTACGTCATTGGAAAAATCTGATACCATCTGTTGGAAATCATATCCATACTCTTCTTTTCCACTCATTGGGAAGTTTGGACCAGGATTACCACGAGATTTATGAAAATCATATGACATAATCATCACTCGATCAGCAAGCTTCCCTATTGCAGGGACATCGTAGGCACGCACTCTATAATAGGTATCTCCATACAATGTTACATAGAACTGTAAGTTATTTTGTTTTACTATCTGAGCAGTGCTCGTATAAAAAGAAGTTACTCTCTCTGTAATAGCTCCAAACGAGATACTCGATATCTCAAAATCCAAAACAATCCCATCAAATCCGTACTCATTTGCAATAGTACTTGCTTCTTCAGCAATTTTTTTCTGTACTTGTACATTCTTCAGTACATCGCTATTTACTTCTTTATCTACCATCCGTACGACAAGAAATCTTTTAGGGACATTTTCTGTTTTATCTAAAAATGCCTCAATTCTGTTAAATCCTGCTTCATCTCTATTAATACCTTCCTCAGTTGCTTCTATGCCAAAATAATAGGCAGAGTTATATGAATTAAGAGAGCTTGACGAGTTTATAGTCCAGTATGGGACAAATATTGACTCAGACGCCTCAATACTTTTAGGTGTAATTTTTTGTGAGTTTGTTTGTACATCTTTATCTGATAATACAGGAGTTTTAGGTAAATCTTCTCTTTTCAGAAAAACTACTACTCCGACTAAAAGAACGATACAAAGTCCTATAATTTTTTTCATAGTCTCTTATTATATCATTGTCTAGAAAGAGTCCTATCTGAAAGTACATGATATAATTTGGTCATGAAACTATACCTTGTCAGACATGGGGAAAGTAAAGCGAAAGGATATCATCTTGATCCCTCAATAGAACTGTCTGCTACAGGTGTCCAACAGGCAAGAAATGTCACCAATCGTTTTCGTACTATTCCTATCGATATTATTATTTCAAGTAACTTTGCGCGCGCACAGCAGACATCTGAAATTATAGGTAATGTATTACAGAAAAAGATATTCTATACAGATCTGCTTACAGAATGGAAAATACCCTCACTATTAATCGGTCAAAAAGTTGATGACCCAGAAGTTATAAGGATAAAACAAACATTAAGAAAAAATGCAAAGTTAAAAGACTGGCACTATGAAGATGAGGAAAACATCACAGAGTTTAAAAATAGAGTAATACAATTCTTTGATTATCTCTCTATATTTAAAGAAGAGAATATTATGATCGTCACACATGCAGGAGTAATCAAAATGGTAATGGCTCTTATCGTTCTCAGAGACATGTTAACAGGTGAACAATTTTACAGATTTGATGAGGCGTTCAAAACAAACTATACAGGAATTACTCAGTGTGAAAGAGGTAAAGATGGTATTTGGAGAATTATTACTATAAATGATCACGCCCATTTAGGATAAGTGCTATACTTTATATATATATGAGAGTTATTTACGAAAACAATACTGTGTATATCCTCCGTATTGAACGGGGTGAAGAAGCAATAGAAGAAATTCTGATGTTTTGTGAGAAAAAACAAATAAATGCAGGATGGGTAAACGGATTAGGAGCATGTGATAACACTGAAATCAGTTACTATGATTTAAGTAAAAAAGAATATATAAAAAAAGTAGTAGATGAAGAATGTGAACTTCTGAACCTTACTGGAAATATTGCATTTACAGATGGAAAACGTATGGTACATGCACACGTAACGCTTGGTAAATCTGATTATTCAACTGTCGGAGGACATCTCCACAGTATGAGAATATCTGGTACAGGAGAGATTCACATTACAAAATTAGACGCAAAATTTGAAAGAGAGTTAGATATACAAACTAGACTAAAACTACTGAAAGAAATATAATTATTTTTTCTTGTTTCTCGTTACCCACCAATCACTTTCTTTATCTCCAAACCACCACTCATCAGATTTAGTTGTTAATATTTCTTGAGCAATTTTCTGTGCTGATTTAGTTTTTAATCTTTTGACTGCTGAGGGAAGCCATGTCTCAGCACGCCGATTTCCAATATCTACCTGTTCTTTTAGTGACAGAATCCACTCTAAATTATCTGCATCTTTTGCAATTAGAGATTCTTTACTTTCACGCTTTTCGTATTCATGAATTAATTGTTTCAAGTCCTTGCCAAAAGATACTGTAGAAGCTAGATCATTAATAGCTTTATTTTCGTTTACTTTTGCATATTGCTGATGGACATAATTTAAGTCACTTGTTCTCGCTTCAGCAATATCATGAAACAAACACATCTTGAGAACTTTTGCCTGATCAACATCTTTTTCCATAGTAGATAATACATACCCAATGTACGTTGTACGATTAAGATGCTCTGAAACAGATTGTTCACCACTTCCAAGAAAATGAAAACCCGAACGAGGAGTTTTGGAGAGTATTCCTACTTCAAAAAGAAAATTTACAATGCCTTTTAAACTTTTCTTCACACCCCATTCTAGATCTGAAGAAAAGAAAAGTCAAACACCTACCAGCTTCCGCCGCCACCACCACCAAAACCACCGCCGGAAAATCCTCCACCGCCTGATCCACCACTGCTTGAAGGTGTTGATGCCATAGCAGTTCCAAGAGATTGGGAAAAGCTAGACATACTACTTTGGAAATTGCTTAAATTCATGAGACTTGCTCCTTGATACCAGGTTAGTGTAGATTTATCTGGGGTATATCCTATTTTTTCAAGAGCTTTGGCAAACTTTGTAGTAAGACCAAACACTATTACATACGGTAATACTTCATTAAACATATTTTTACTTTCAAAAAATTTTTGTCTATGTTTTTCTACATTTTCTATAAAAAGTCTGTATCCTTTAATACGTCTGGACATTTCATACCCTTTTGCAGTTTTTCTAGACATAAACTGAGAAGTAATCAAAAGATTTAATCCAGTAATTGCACCTCCAACTCCTATCATAAAAAGGAATTCGTTTTCTGATCCTAACCCAGAGAAAAATACGATGGCACATACTACCATGATAATTATTGCAGGGATCATATAGAGCATCCGAACTTTCTCTGGATTTGAAGGGAAAAAGCCTTTTTCAACTACATTTGCATATAACTGTTCTTTTACTTTTTTCAGATCTGTATAAAACTTCTGTTTTAATGCAGACATTTTTACTGTATCTTGTCCGTCAAACAATCTATCGAGAAGTTCTTTTTCATATGCTAATAATCCAGCTGTACTTTTCGGCTTTTTTATAAATGTGTAGTCTTGTGATCCAAATACCCATTTCTTCTTTTCCTCTACAATATTCAGATACCCACGTGAAGCAAGATCAATAATAGAGGCAGTAATATCAAGCGTGTCTGCTCGTTCATCCATAATTACTCCAATCTCAGCAGGTCTTAATTTTTCTGGAGAAGTATACTCAACGACTACAGTACTACTCCCAAAAAATGGACGTTTTTCTTCTTTTGCATTTGGATCAAATAAATGGGTGCCTTTGTACCAAAAATCTCTCCCTTTTTGTGACCAGAGAAGAAAAATTGAGAGAGTTCCGATCCCAAAAACAAAAAGAAACGTAAGAATTGCAGGTAGTGAAATAAGCTTTTGTCCAAATGATTTTACTACAGGAAGTGCAGTAACTCCTTGGGGATAGGAAGCAACAACCGTTACCCCTTCCCCAGATTGAATAGTACGAGAAGATATGTACGCGTTTAATCCATCTTTCTGTGCTTTACACGTTTCCTGAGATCCAGTTGCCCCTACATAACAAGAAATCTCTGTTATTTGTTTACTCGGAATAGAGATATGGGCAGAAGTAGATTCAATAGGAACTTCCCAATAACTTCCTGTTACATTCCAATACAGTTCATCGTGTGAAGAAAACCCTCTTAAAACTCCTACTACAGTATAGTGAATAGTGTATTGCTGTAGTCCTGCAACCAGTTTGTCTGGATCTCCAATTTTAATTCGTACAAAATCCCCTTCTTTCGATACTGAATATGTATGATTTGGTACTTTTATATTCGTTATTTCTGTATAGTACTTTGACCCATCTTTATTCGTATATTTATATGGAATATCTCTATAAATGCCATGTTTTTGAACAAAAAACTCTGCTGATATTTTTTCAGAAACATTCACTTCACCTGAAGACTCAATCTGTATGTCTGAAGAAAAATTATGAATAATCCACTCTGAACTTTGGGCAGAAACACGTGAGGAAAAAAGAAAAAGGAAAATAAAGAAAGAGGCTATCCACTTCATACGTTAATTATACACTGAAGTTCCAAAAGGGAGTATAAAGAATATGTAGGAAAAGACTATACAAAAATTATGTTATTTCTTCTCAAAATAAAGAGTTACGACAGAAGTAATTTCTTGACTACCTGGCTGTAAATCAGGAGCATTTGATCCACCCATTGCACTTTCGGCAGATAATCTTGCGTATGGCATGATTGGGCTAGAGTTAGGAGAAGACTCAACCACATTTACTACTTTTCCTAATCGAATACCTAAAGAATCAGCTAATTTTTCTGCTTGCTCTTTTGCATTCTGAATAGCTTTATTTCGTGCTTCTTCCCTGAATTTCTCAGGATTATCTACTGAGTACTGAACATTATATACTTGATTTGCTCCAGCATCTGTTACAGCTTGAGATATTTGAGCTACATTTTCAATATTTCTAATCGTAACACTAATCGTCACATTCCCAGTATATCCAGTAATATTTCCTGTCCTTCCTGCACTAAAATCTTGATTTGGATTTACAGAATAATTTGATGTTTTAATATCTTTTGCTTCGACACCCAACTTTTTGAGAGAGTTTACAATTGCATTATTTTTTTCATTGATCTCAGCTTGAGCAGCTTCTATTGTAGTTGCATTGGCTACTAAAATTCCTGCTTCAAGACTTGCTTGGTCAGGCACAACTTCTACTTTTCCTTCTCCGACAACTGAAAGATCTGATGCTTGGCTTGTGGTAACTCGTACAGGATAAGAGATGTTTAGCTCTTTAATAAGAATCAATCCAACCAGTGTAATTCCTACAAGAACTGCGTAGGTGACAAGGAGTTTTTCATTGAGTAATTTCTTCATGTTCTATCTATCTAACCATTATTTATTTTCCAATTCAAGTAGTAGATTTATTAACACAGAAAACAAAAATTGGATTATAATGGGTAAGTATGAAAAATATTACAAATATTATAAAGCTTGCAAAGCCACTGCACGGGCTTATTATTCTTATCGCATTTTTAATTATATTTGGGGCAGCACTTGATCTTATTGCTCCAATTATCTCAAAAAGCATTATTGACCAGATCGTAGCTCGGGTTCAGGATAAAGGAGGAAATGTTAATACTCTTATTACTCTTGTCCTCATAGCATTTGGAGTGAATTTGCTCTCTCTTGTTACTCAAACAATAAGTAATAGATTAGGTGATCATTTTTCTGCAAAACTTGGGAAATTCTTAACAGAGACATACTATAATAAAGTACTTCAACTCTCTCTTACCTATTTTACTTCTGAAGTCTCAGGAAAAATAATACACCAACTTAATCGAGGAATTGTGTCTATTCAAGGATTTATCCAGACAATGACTAATTTTGCATTGCCTTCTCTTCTCCAAGCAATCTTTACCGTCGCAGTTCTTGCGTATTACAATGTCCCAATTGCTCTATTTACCTTCCTTCTTTTCCCTGTATATATCTCAATTTCATATTACTCAACCAAAAAATGGGGAGAAGCTGAAGTTAAGAAAAACCAGATTGAAGACGCATCAAGAGGAAGAATTCAAGAGGTTATCAGTA
>Ga0265293_10004824_pt1 | contig 23270 bp, 20 predicted proteins | sample Munlanlewell138R_FD_192505 | JGI IMG/M metagenome (GOLD analysis project Ga0265293, IMG submission 192505) | Leachate microbial communities from a municipal landfill in Southern Ontario, Canada - Leachate well 138R | ecosystem: Engineered > Solid waste > Landfill > Unclassified | place: Canada... | reverse complement strand
GCGACTCCTGCGAGGCGTTCATCTGCGGCAAGCCGCGCGAGAACCCGGCTTTGGGCATGGATCTTGAAGATGGAGCGGATTTCGCGGCCGTCCGGTTCGGTAATGACCGTTTCCTCCTCCAGCGCAGCGGGATCGGCGAGCAGCGTGCCCGCCTCGCGTTGCAGGAAGGCTATCTCATCATCCGAGAAAATATCCTCAAGGACGAGATAGCCGTCGCGGTCGAACCGGGCCGCCTGTTCGCGGCTCAGCGGCGCATCCTCGCGCCAGTCGCTGTGAACCACGGGATCGAGGCGCGGCAAGAATTCCGCCACTTCGGCGTGACGGGACGGGTAGATGTCTTTCAAGGGACTTCCCCCTTTCATTTTTATTCGGATTCAGTCGGCGAGCGCGACCTCGGCGGGATAGGCGCCATTCTGGTCATGCACTTCGCGGCCCGTGACCGGCGGATTGAACACGCAGGCGCACAAGATGTCCGTTTCGGGGCGCACGATATGCTTGTCATGGGCATTGAGCGCATACATCACGCCCGCGGCGAGCTGGTGCGTTACGCCAGTGCCCAGATCCTCGATCGTGCCTTTTCCTTTCAGCACCAGCACCGCTTCCAGATGATTCTGGTAATGCATGTACAGCTCTTCACCCGCATACATGGTGGTGACGTGGAAGGAGAAACCCATGGCGTCGTCCTTCAGAAGCAGGCGGGCGCTTTCCCAGCCCTTGGACTTTACGTTTCTGTCGGATTTGCGGATGTCCCGAAGTTTGCGGACGATCATGGTCTTTCCTTTCTTTATTCGGCGGCCACGTCGTAGGGGGCCGTCAGCACGGCGCGGACGCTCTCTTCCAGAATGTCGAGGCCGGCCGAAAGCACGGCATCGTCGATCGTGAGAGGGGCCAGCACCTTGACGATCTCGTCATGGGCGCCGCTGGTTTCGATGATGAGCCCCTGCTCGAAGCAGGCAGCGGTGATGGCGGCGGCAGCTTCGCCCGAACCCGCGTTGATACCGCGCATCATGCCTCGGCCGCATATCGAGAGGCCGTTTTCTTCCGCCATGGCCGTCAATCGCCGTTCCAGTAGCGCGCCGCGCCGGGCAATGTCCTGCTGGAACGCATCGTCGTTCCAGAAATGCCGGAGGGCAGCGGCGGCAGTCACGAAAGCATGGTTATTGCCCCGGAAGGTACCGTTATGCTCACCCGGCGCCCATTGGTCGAGTTCGGGACGCAGCAGCGTCAGCGCGAAAGGCAGGCCCATCCCGGACAGCGATTTCGCCAGCGTGACAATATCCGGCGTGAACCCCATGTTCTCAAAGCTGAAAAAGTGCCCGGTGCGGCCGCACCCTGCCTGGATGTCGTCCACGATCAGCAATGCGCCATGACGCCTGGCGATATCCGCGATCTTGCACAGCCATTGGGACGACGCCACATTAAGGCCGCCTTCGCCCTGCACCGTTTCCACCAGGATGGCGGCGGGTGCGTCGAGGCCGCTCGATGGGTCCGACAAGCGGCGCTCCAGCAATTCGGCCGTATCGACGTCCGGCCCGTGATAGCCGTCATAAGGTTCATGCGCGACATGATTGAGTGGCACGCCCGCGCCGGCGCGCTTGGAAGCGTTGCCGGTGCAGGCCAGCGCGCCCAGCGTCATGCCATGGAAACCGTTGGTGAAGGCAATCACGAGTTCGCACCCGGTCACTTTGCGGGCAAGCTTGATTGCCGCTTCTACCGCATTGGTGCCGGTCGGGCCGGTGAACATTGCGCGATAATCAAGGTCGCGCGGTTTCAGGATGATGTCCTCGAAGGTCTTCAGAAAATCCGCCTTGGCATCCGTGTGCAGATCAAGGCCATGGGTGATGCCGTCCGCCACGATATAATCGAGCAGCGCCTGCTTAAGCACTGGATGATTATGTCCGTAATTCAGCGTCGAACAGCCCGACAGGAAATCCAGATAGCGGCCGCCCTGGTTGTCGTGCATCCACACGCCTTCCGCCTTGGTGAACTGGCGCGGCATCGACCGGGCATAGCTGCGCACGGCGGACTCGCGCCGTTCGTAGATTCCCGTATCGGGAATGGCCGGTGTCGGTTGGGGAAGCGTGATGGTCATGTCATCCATTCTCGTGGCTGGGCGCGCTGCCGGCAGGGAGCGGGCCGATGCGCGCTTGCCATTCGGTGGCATGCGCGCCGACGAAATGCGCGTCGCGCTCAAAGCGGGGGCTTTTGTGCAGCGGGGCTTGCCACTTGCGCGCCAACCCCTCGAACAGGGCCCATGACGCGCGATTATCATCAGTGACGGTGGTGGTCAGATGCGTGACGCCAGCGTTGGCAGGGCGGGCCAGCAACGCCTCGATCATGCGGGCGCCCAGGCCTTGCCCGCGCGCTGCCGCAGCGACTGCCACCTGCCAGACGAAGAAATTCTCGGGCGCCGGGTGCGGACGATAGCCCGAAACCCAGCCTATGGGCAGGCCGCCCCGTTCCGCGACAATGCAGAAATCGGCGAAGTCGGTGCATTGCAGCAGGTTGCAATAGGCGGAATTGGCATCGAGCGGCGGACAGGCCGCAATCAATCCCGTTATGGCCGGTCCGTCCATCGCGACCGGCCTGCGGAGTTCAAAGTCCTGCCCCCTGCTCCGGTCAGAGCGTGCAAAAGCTCGTGGTGGTGCAACAGCCACCATGGCCTGGGAATCGATTATCGTTCATCTCCCGAATGACATTCAGATACATAGAAGCCTGCCCCGCCCCTATTTCGACGCAAAATATACCTATCCATTATCATTTCTCAACCCTCACCTCGGAAAAATAGTTCGTTGAACGAAGGGATTTGGGGGTGGTGTTGGTATTCTTCGACGTTCTGGTAATGCATGCGGATATGTCTTCCGAAGTCGCCTCCCTGACTCTTCGTGCGCTTCGCCGGGTATTGCGCGCCACCGAAACGGGCAGTCGCCAATTGGCCGTCGTGACCGGCCTCACGCCTTCGCAACTGCTCGTTCTGCGGGAGATAGATGCGCGCGGCTCGGCGACTCCCGGTGCGATCGCTCAGGCGCTCCAATTCAGTCAGGCGACGATCACCGCCATCGTCGATCGACTGGAAGCGCTAGGCTTTGTCAGGCGTCAGCGCAGCGAGCGGGACAAGCGCCGGTTTCTCCTCAGCACGCTTCCTCAGGGCAAGGCCGCGCTGGCCGACGCGCCCGATCCGCTCCAGATGACCTTCATGGATCGTTTCAAAGCGTTGCCGACGTGGGAGCAGGCCATGATTCTGGCATCGGTCGAGCGCCTTGCCGTACTCATGGGCGCTCAGGATATCGACGCGGCTCCCTTACTCGACAGCGGGCTGATCGACCGGTCCGAGCCGGGTTGATGCGGCGATAGCGGAACGACCGTGAAGCCTGTGCAACCCGCACGGTGCAAAGGGGTGATCATTATATATGATTGAAACAGCGGGACTGAACGGCAATCTGTCCAAGCTGCAACGCTGGTGGAATATCTGGGTTATAGGGGCGTCGATCACGACGCGATACTCGCGAACATATCGGAAGGGTGCTGTCATCTGTGGATGGCCCCTGCGCTGCAAGGGGTAAATTGAATTGATGATCGGATCTGACAGGGTGCGGTCATCTGTCCGGCCTACTTGGTGCGGCGTATGATGGCCGCTGGCCCTGATGGTGTCCGCTGGACGGGTCCCATTCAGTCTATCGAGCTCGAAGCTCCGACACCACCTCGGGTTGTTCCGGTCTTTGCGGCCGCGTTCAGATCGTCATCATCACTTCAATGGGCACCCTTACAGTTCGACGCGGCCGCGCATGTGGCCGCAATTACTTTCAGGCGGCGGCAGGCGAGCGATAGGTTTCGCCGCACGCCAGCACGGCCCAGACGATCCGGGCGGTCTTGTTGGCCATGGCCACGGTAACCAACCGGGCTGGCTTGCGCTCGAGCAGGCCGCGGACCCAGTTGGCCGCAGCGGTATCCGCGGTCCGTGCTCGCCGCACCACCGATGTCGCGCCGACCACAAGCAGCTTCCTGAGATAGCGATCTCCCATCTTCGATATCCGTCCCAGCTTGTCCTTGCCGCCCGACGAGTTCTGGCGTGGGACCAAGCCCAATGAAGCGGAGAACTCCCGGCTCGAACGGAAGGCTCTCGGATCGGTCACCGATGCGGCCAGGGCGGTGGCGCTCATGACACCCACCCCCGGGATGGTGGCCAATCTCTGACTGGCCTGGTCCTGACGGTGCCAGGCCAGGAGGCGCTGATTGAGCGCCTGGATCTGCCGGACGAGGCCGATCGTGGTAATCTCCATGGTGGATAGTCCTTTGCTGGGGTTGCTTCGACAACAGCCCACAATACGACTCATCGTCGTCGGACACAGGGGCCATCCACCACATCAGTCTGGTGCCCTGCCCGCTCTCCGCTCGGCCGGATCGACATTTGGGATTCCCGGACGAGAGGATGTCTGACTCATGGGGTTCGTGTTGGAGCAGGGATCTGGGGCATCCCGGGGTGGAGTCCACGACACGTTCGGCGAACCGCTACGCTTCATAATCGCTGCTGGACAGACTGGCGCTGTTCCCACCGCGCCAGCCCTGCCCGACGGCTTGTCCGCCGAGGCCGTGTTCGCCGACAAAGCCTATGGCAGCAACGCCTCGCGTTGCAGGACCAACAAAAGCCGCCGGAGCGGCCGATGTGTTCCCGACACGCTCTTCGCCGACCGGAGCATCGTCCCGGAAGACGCAGAAATTATGCCATTCGTAAAATTATAATTTATTATCAATAATTTATATGTTTATATGGCAGAGTGTGGCTCCCTGATAGGCCAGGCCGCCAGCCACTCTTGCCAAAGCAAACACGCCTCGATAATGTATCAACATTAGGTGATAATTTCTCGCGGACAAGGGGCGATCCCACGGCGAAAGTCCCCCTTAAATCCAATGCTGATTTGGTGGAAACGGGGTGGGGAACGGGTCGCAGATTCGAGGGGTCGGGGGTATGATTAATGCTGCTGCCGGGCGACGGCACACACGGCCAAGCTGACTGGCTCGCCTCGATTGAGGTGGCGGCAGCCGCACTGGCGTGGCCACCGCCCGGCTTTCGCCCGCACTTGCGTCCGTTCGCGATGATGATGCTGTCGCAGGCTATCACGCGACTTTCGATCTCAGGGCCGATCTGCGCGCGGCGCGAGCGTCATGGTGCATGATGGCGCTACTGAACGACGAAAGAGAGGGAGAGGCAAATTGAACGGCAACGTCCTGCAACGGTTTTTCGGCCTTCACGACAAGACCATACTGGTGACTGGTGCGAACCGCGGCATCGGCCTGTCGCTCGCGCGATCCATCGGCCTGGCGGGCGGCAAAGTGGTCATCTGGGGGCGCTCACCGGAGCGCAATGCCATCGCCGCCGACGAACTGGAGGCACTGGATATCGAGGTTCTCGCGCAGGATGTCGACGTGATCGACGAGTCGGCCGTCGAGGCGGCATTTACTGCCGCCGTGGCGCACTTCGGGAGCATTCACGGCGTTGTGGCCAATGCCGGCATTGCCACACAAGCCGCGCCCTTCCACAAAGTCGAGACCGGTGAATACGATCGCGTCCTGGCCACCAACCAGCTCGGAGTCATGTATACATTGCGCGCCGCGACGCGGCACATGGTCGATCGCGCGGAAAAAGGCGGCCCGGGCGGATCGCTGATCGGCATTGCCAGCACTGCCGCCGTCCAAGGCTATACCAATCGTTCGGCCTACGCCGCCACCAAGGGCGCGATGCTTTCCGTCATGCGCACGGTCGGCGCCGAGGTCGGCCACCTCGGCATCCGCGCCAATTCGGTCGTGCTAGGCGTCATCGACACCGACATCATTCCCGATGCGCACCGTGGGCCGATCACCGACCGGCTCGCCCAGCGCGCAATGATTCCACGCCTCGGGCTGCCGGACGAGGTCGCGCCGCTCATCATCTATCTGCTGGCGGAAGGATCCACTTTTCACACCGGCGACTGCCTCGTGCTGGACGGTGGCGTGACCTACCGCGGCCTGTGACGCGCACGAGATAATCCGATCCGGGGAGGGCAATACATGCTGACCGTCGAAAACATTGTCGAGCGGGCGCGCGAACAAACCGGTTTAACCGAATTTGGCGATACCGCATTCCTCGAACCGATGGGAATATTCTTCGAATCGCTAAACCGCGAAGCCGGACTCAGCGAGCGGGGGGAAGCCGGCATGACCGCTTCGCATACCCGCAACCTCGTTAACCTGCTGCGCGCCGAGTACACATTTCGCAAGGATCCGGCGATCCTCGATGCCACGCTGCCGCCACCGGTGTTCATCACCGGTCTGCCGCGCACCGGCACCACGGCGCTGCACCGGATGATGAGCGCCGACGGACGTTTCTCGTTCCTGCCGACCTGGCTGGCGATGAACCCCGCGCCGTTTCCGGATGCCGCGCCCGGCATGCCGGACCCGCGGATCGCCATTGCCGATGCGGAAGAGGACATGCTGCGCCAGCACGTCCCCGCCGTCTACGCCGCGCATCCCTATCGCGCGCGCGAGGCGGAGGAAGAACTGTTCTACCTGCGCTACAGCTACCGCACGTACGCACTCCAGACCTACACCTACACCCCGTCCTACGGCGCGTGGCTGAAAGGGCAGGACCAGCGGCCTGCCTACGACGGATTGCGCCGCATGCTGCAACTGGTCCAGTCGCAGCAGACATTTCCCGACGCGTCGCACTTCCTGCTGAAATCCCCGTTCCATCTCGGCCAGCTCGATCATCTCTTCGCCGTATTCCCCGATGCCAGGGTGATCATCTGCCATCGCGAGCCGTCAGAGGTCTTTGCCTCCTGGGCGAACATGCTCATCAATCTCCACTACCTGAACAGCGAAAGAGTCGATGCAGCCGCGATCGCGTCATACTGGACTGACAAACTCATTGAAATGCTTGATAATTTTGTAAAAAAACGACCCGCGTTGCATGCGGGGCAAGTGCTCGACATGCACTATCGCGATATCGTCGGCCCACCGGGAGCCGGCATGGAGCGGGTTTACGACTTCATCGGCCTGCCATTCACTGGCGAGTATCGCGACCGCGTTTGCGGCTGGAAGGAGACAAATCCCCAGCACGGCTTCGGAAAGCACAGCTACGACATGGATGCCCTTCCGCTCGACCTCGATCGCATCCGCGCCGATACGCGCGCCTACACGGATCAGTATGTCAGCCACTGACGATTCCGATGGTGGATGGGTCACCGACGGCGACGGCGGTGTCCTGATCGGAGCGCGGAATTGCACCGAACCAGGCCCCGGTGACATCGTTGTCCGACCGGAGGCGACATCGCTCAATCGGGGCGAGGTCAGGATGTTGGATCGGATGCCGCCCGGTTACGTGCCCGGCCTCGATCTGGTGGGCCGGGTAGTCCGATCCGCCGCCGACGGCTCTGGCCCCGCGGTCGGCGCACGAGTGATGGCAATGACCGGTCAACGCGGTGGCGGCTGGGGCGCCCTTTCTCCAATCGCGTCCGATCAGGTGGCCGTGCTGCCGGACTCGCTGGCCGACCGGACGGCGGCAGCGCTTCCCACCGCGGGCATGACCGCACTGCGCGCGCTTGCGTGGGGCGGCGATTTGGCGGGGAAACGCGTACTCGTGACCGGCGCGACGGGCGGCGTGGGCTGGCTGGCCTGTCAACTCGCGCAGGCTGCCGGCGCCATCGTCAGCGGCACCGTCAGCAACGTTTCCCGTCTGCCGGCCATCGCGCCGCTCGGCCTGGCCGCCGTTTACGTGGGTGGGACCGTGACGGGAAACTATGAACTGATCGTGGAAACGGTTGGCGGTGCGGCCCTGTCCGAAGCGATGCGCGTGGTGGCCCCCGATGGCGTTGTCACAACACTCGGTGGCCAAGAGGGGTTTGACGCCCCGGATACGCCGGCGACCATCCCGCACGGTTGGTTCGTGCTGGCGCCCGGTGCGCAGTTGGTGGCGCTGAACGTGACGCATGAGGTGGCACGTCTGCGGACAGCCGCAACGGATCTTTCCAGGCTGGCCACGCTGGCTGCCTCTGGCGCGCTTGATCCGGGTATCGGCGAAGTCGTGCACTGGGGGCAGTTGAGGGAAATTGTGCAACGCTTCCAGAAGGGGCTGGTGCACGGGAAGGCAGTTGCCGTCCGGCCATAACCGCGAACTCGCCAGCCAAGGCAACCGCCGTAGTTCCTTTGTGCCTAATGTGGCGGCACTTCCCCGCTGCCGGCAAATGTCAGCCGCGAACATCGGGCGAACCTGTTCCACCACAGCCGAACCGTCTCGTGGCAAGGTCAACGCCACGCTCGTGGAGCAGGTTCTCCACGTTCCGCAAGGACAGTGGATAGCGGACGCACATGAGCACGGCCAGCCGGATAGCCCCCGGCGAAAAATCAGACCCTGCCACGTTAAGCTGACCGAGCCTTGAGCGCATCTCACCGGTATGCGGTTTATGTCAGGCTCGCTTAATTTATGCCAAAGAAGCCGTGAAGCGCTTCGGCGATCTCATCCGGCCGTTCTTCCGGAAGGTAATGCCCGGCCCCCTTGACGCAGAAACCATCGACTTGTTCGAGGTAAGTTCGCCATATCAGCAGCATGTCGGTAGGGCCGTATGAGTGCTCGCCCCAAAGCACCAGCGCCGGGCAGCGGGCTTTGTGGCCTGAATCGAGATCCTCCTGCTCCATGGCCACATCGAGCGACGAGAAGGCGCGATAATCTGCGCACGATGCCCGGATCATCGCAGGCGTGAAGCTGCGCCTGTATTCGGTCAGCGCATCTTGGGAAAACAGGTCCTTCCCATGAGGTCCGGGTGGCACAAGCTTATCGAACAGCCAGTCCGGATCCACGGAAGTAAAGAACGTTTCGGCAATATCGTGAGGCTGCGACATCAGGATCCAGAACCAGGCACGCCGTGCATGCGGTCCAGAGAGTTGCGTCCAGGCATAGTGAGTTGGCTGAATATCCAGCAGCGCCATCCGCTCCACCACGCCAGGATGATCCAACGCCATTCTGAAAGCCGTCCGTGCTCCGCGATCATGGCCCGCCACGAAGAAACGATCATGGCCCAACGCTCGCATCACTTCGACCTGATCATCGGCCATATCGCGAAAGCGATAGTTAGATGCGTCCGGTAGCGGTTCCGGGCCAATGCTGGCGCCATAACCGCGAAGATCTGGAACCACGATCGTGAAATGATCCAGCAGGCGGCACGCAACGCCATCCCACATGGCCCCGGTTTGTGGATAGCCATGCAGCAGCAGTAGCGGCGGTCCGCTGCCGCCTGACCGCGCATGGATTAGCGCTCCTGTGCTGGTGGCGATCTGGTGCTCGTCGAACCCCTCAAACATCATGTCTCTGCCCGGATGAAGGAAACGTTATACTTTGAATGCTCGCTTCGATGTAGTTGCGAATGTCGACGGTGGGCATCGGGCCGAAACGATTCCACCAGAGCCTCACCGTTTCACGGCATATGTCGATCCCCCGCTCGAACAGCAAGTCTTCCACGTTCCGCAGCGACAGCGGAAACCGGACGTACATCGTCACGACGAAGCGGATCACCTCCGGTGATAAGTTAAAGGAACGGGCCAGCGGGTTTGCGAGGGCCAGGCATGGAAACGTCCTGCCTCACTCAACCCTACCAGCAGGTGCATTTCCACTGACAGAGTCATGCCGCCGCAACAGAGTTGCTCATATTTTACCTCTCGTCTTGAATATTATGCACAAAATCACGTTTGATGCATTCGCCTTCCATTCGGCGACGAATAGCTTGCAAGGGCCCTTCAACAGCTAGTCAAAGCTTGGTGGAGGATATCGTGGGTGACGTGCTCCCGCAGGGATAGTCTCCCCGTTCCCGCTCTGCATCAGCATCAGCATCAGCATCGGGCTTAGGTTCCCCCGCACCCGCGGGGATAGTCCGGTCCGGAATCCTGATCCAGGCGTCCAGAGGGCTGGGGTGGGTGGCGATGGTCGGCATGGTCTCCAATGCGGCCCGGAACAACAGATCATAGACCGCCGCCTTGTTCTGGAACGCGCTGGCGGGACATCGGCGGGCAAGGTGAACACGACATGGAAGTAGCGGATCCCAACCGCCGTCATGGCCTTGAACTGGACGAGACTGAGATACCTGTCATGGGCGCGGCGCCGGTAGCGCGGGCTCGCCACCGTCTGGATCACGCGGATACGGTCGGCTTCGGCAAGCCGCATATCGAAGCGACAGGCATCGAGTCACAAGCCATTGTAACTTGCGAACCTGGCTGGCCACGCCGGACGTCAGCCGGGTGTTTTGCCAGGCAGGCGATGGGCCGCTAAGGGGCGGCGCAATGCGCGATGTGATGATCCTGCTCGACGATGCCCGCGATGCGGGAGCGAGCGACGCGCGCCTCTATCGCGCGCCGCGCGAGATCGTGGAGGCGCGGCGAGCCGGCGAAGTCGTGCCCGCGCTGGAGAGGATCGCGGCGCTGAGCCGCGAAGGGCGGCACCTTGCGGGCTATCTCGCCTATGAAGCCGGACTGGCGCTGGAACCGCGCCTTGCCCCGCTGGCGGACGCACGCACGGGAGCGGGCGGGCCACTCGTCTGGTTCGGCGCGTTCGACGGTTACGAAACGATCCCCGCCGCCGACATGCCGCGCTGGCTCGCCGGACACGGCTCCGGTGCGCCAGCCGGGATCGGCCCGCTGGCGCCCGCCATCTCGCCCGGCGGCTATCTGGCGGCCTTCGCCGCGCTTCGGGAAACGATCGAGGCCGGTGACATCTATCAGGCGAACCTGACGTTCCCGCTGGCCGGGAGTTGGCACGGAAACGCCGTGGACCTTTATGCCGCCATCCGCCCCATGGCGCGCGCGGGCTATGGCGGATTGATTTTCGACGGCGCGCACTGGCTGCTGAGTTTTTCGCCCGAACTGTTCTTCGCGCTGAAGGACGGGCAAGTGACCGTCAGGCCGATGAAAGGCACGCGTCCGCGCGCGCCAGATGCGGCTGCGGACGCGGTGGGGGATGCCGCGCTCGCGGCCGATCTCGCCGCATCGCCCAAGGACCGGGCGGAAAACCTGATGATCGTGGACCTGATGCGCAACGATCTGTCACGCGTCGCCGTGCCGGGATCGGTGCGCGTGGAAAACCCGTTCGCCATCGAAAGCTATCCCACCGTGCACCAGATGGTATCCACGATCCGCGCCCGGCTGCTGTCCGGCATGGGCGCGACGGACCTGCTGCGCGCGCTGTTCCCGTGCGGCTCCATCACAGGCGCCCCCAAGATCCGCGCCATGGAACTGATCCATGCCGCGGAGCGCGACGCGCGCGGCCCCTATTGCGGCGCTATCGGGCGGATAGCCCCATCGGGAGACGGTCCAGATGGCGCTGGTGACGCGGCGTTCAATGTGGCAATCCGCACCTTGCGGCTGACTCCCGGCGGAAATGCGGTGCTGGGCGTGGGATCAGCCATCGTCGCCGATTCGGACAGCATGGCCGAATGGCGGGAATGCCTGGTCAAAGGGGGCTTTGTGCGGCAATCGGGAGTGGCAGGTGAAACGGCGGAAGGCACGCAACGGCGGCCCGGCGCGGCGTTCGACCTGATCGAGACCATGGCTTTCACGCCCGAACACGGCATCCCCCTGCTGGAACGGCACCTCGAACGGCTGAAGGCCAGCGCCGCCGAACTCGGCTTCCTGTTCGACCGCCATGCCGCGCGCAACGCCATCCAGGCGCTGTGCTTCGATGCCGATGCGCCCGCCAAGTTGCGCCTGATGGTGGCGCGAAGCGGCGCGATCAGCGTGGAACTCGCGGACATGCCGCCCACCCTGCCCCGGAACTCGCAGACGCCTGCCCGCTGCGGCGTGCTGCGCCTGCCGGTCGACCCCGGCGACTGGCGGCTGCGGCACAAGACGTCCGACCGGGAATTCCATGACACCGCGCTGGCCGTGGCGCGGGAAGCGGGCGCAGACGAAGCGCTGTTCCTGCGCGATGACGGCCTGTTGACAGAAGGCAGTTTCACCAGCCTGTTCGTGGAGCGCGACGGCGTGCTGCTCACGCCCCCGGCCGCACTGGGCCTGCTGCCCGGCGTGCTGCGCGCCTCGCTTCTGGCCGAAGGAAAGGCGCGCGAAGCGGAATTGACGCTGGACGACCTTGCGGCGGGCTTTTTCATCGGTAACGCCTTGCGCGGCCTGATCCCCGCCGTTCTCCTCGATTGAGTTTTCATCCCGATGACCGAAACGTCCACCGCGCTTGCCCGCATCCAGCCTTCGCAGACCACGGCGATGACCGACCGCGCCATGGAATTGCGCGCGCGCGGGCATGACATCATTTCGCTTTCCGTGGGAGAGCCGGACTTCGCGACGCCGCCGCATGTCGTCGAGGCGGCGAAGGCCGCGCTGGACGCGGGCGACACGAAATATACCGCCGTCGGCGGCACGGCCCGGCTGAAACAGGCCGCCGCGCTGCATTTCGCGCGCGACCTGGGCATCGAGGTTCCGCCCGCTCAGGTCACGGTCAGCGCGGGCGGCAAACAGGCGATCTTCCACGCCCTGCTCGCCACGCTGAACCCCGGCGACGATGTGCTGATCCCCGCGCCATGGTGGGTCAGCTACCCCGAAATCGCGCGCTTCGCGGGCGCCAACGTGGTGCCGCTGCATACGGACGCGGCGAGCGGTTTCCGCATCGGCGCCGATCAGCTTGCCGCCGCGATCACGCCGAAAACGCGCTGGCTCCTGCTCAATTCGCCGGGCAATCCAACCGGCGCGACTTATCCGGCGGACGAATTGCGCGCGCTGGGCGGCGTGCTGGCGCGGCACCCGCACGTCCTCATCCTGTCGGACGATATCTACGCGCCTTTGCGCTACAGTCCCGGCGCGCACGCCACGCTGGCCGTGGAATGCCCGGACCTGGCGGACCGCGTGCTGACCGTTTCCGGCGTATCGAAAAGCCACGCCATGACAGGCTTCCGCATCGGCGTCGCGGCCGGGCCGCAATGGCTCGTCAGGGCCATGGAAAAGCTGCAATCGCATTCCTCCGGCAACCCCTGCTCGATCAGCCAGGCCGCCGCCGTCGCCGCATTCGAGGGGCCGCAGGATTTCCTGCTCGACTGGCGCGAACGCTTCCGCGCCCGTCGCGACACCGTGGTCGCGGGCATCAACGCCATTCCCGGCCTTTCGACGCCGGTGCCGGACGGCGCATTCTATTGCATGGTGGATGCCGCCCCGCTGATGAGCCGCTTCGGCGACGATACGGCGCTGGCGCTTCATCTGATCGAGAACGGCGTCGCCATCGTGCCCGCCAGCGCCTTCGGATCGCGGGACGGCTTCCGCATCAGCTTCGCAGCAGACGACGCGCGGCTGGCCGAAGCGGTGCGACGCATCGGGCAGGCACTGGCATGACGGATATCCCCATCCTGTTCGAGGACGCCGAAGCCCTCGTCATCGACAAACCGGCGGGCCTGCCGCTGGACCGCCCGCGCGGCGGGGGCATCAGCCTTGCGGATCATCTGGAAACCCTGAAACTGGGCTTCCAGCGCGCGCCTGTTCCCGTCCACCGGCTTGACCGCGATACGTCCGGCTGCCTGCTGCTGGCGGGCAATCCTCGCGCGCTCAAGCGGTTCGCCATGGCATTCGAGGAGCGGCTCGTGGAAAAACGCTACCTCGGCATCGTGAGCGGCGAACCGGCGGAAACGGAAGGCACCGTCGCGCTATCGCTGTCGAAAGTCAGCACCGCGAAAGACGGCTGGCGGATGATTCCGGCGAAGAAGGGCAAGCCCGCGCTGACGCATTGGCGCGCGCTTGAAGGCCGCAACGGGCTGACGCTGATCGAGTTCCGCCCGGAAACCGGCCGCACACACCAGATCCGCGTCCATGCCGCGTCCGGCCTCGGGCTGCCGCTGCTGGGCGATCCGGTCTATGGTGACGAAAAAGGCGCGCCGCGCACCATGCTCCACGCCGCCGCTCTCATGGTGCCCCGGGACGGCAAGGCGGCGATCGCCGCCCATGCCCCGCTGCCCGCCGATTTCACGCGGTTCGGCTTTACCGATGGATGACGTGGTGGAGCGCGCGCTCGCTCTGGCGCGGGAAAGCTTCATCACGTCCGCCGGGCCGGGCGGCCAGAACGTCAACAAAGTGGCGACCGCCGTGCAGCTTCGCCTCGATGTCTATGCCTTGCGCCTGCCGCCGCTTGTGTTTCATCGCCTGCGGGATCTCGCGGGCAGCCGGATGACCGCGCGCGGCGAACTGGTGCTGACGGCACGGCGCTTCCGCACACAGGACGCCAACCGCGCCGACGCGCGGCAGAGGCTGGCCGACCTGCTGACGCAGGCGCAAGCCCTGCCCGGACAGCGAGCGAAAACGCGCCTGAACCGCATCGGCAAGGAAAAGCGGCTTCAGGGCAAGAAGCTGCGCGGCGCGGTGAAAGCCGGGCGCGGCAAGGTCTCGTTCGATTGAAGCGATCGGGGATAGGAAATGGTGACCCCGGCGTGATTCGAACACGCGACATTCGGTTTAGAAGACCGATGCTCTATCCAGCTGAGCTACGGGGCCACGACACGGTTCGCCGGACGGTTCGCTTCCCGCCCGGCAATGCCTGAACCGTTCCCGCCATAAGCATGCTTTGCGAAGCGCGCAAATGGCGTTAGTCCCTGTGGCATGGATCAACCGCTGACGAAAATCGACGGGCAAGTCGGGGCACGACGGCATTTCCGCTATTTCGACTATGTGCTGGCGGCCTTCGTCGCCATCCTGCTGCTGTCGAACCTGATCGGCGCGGCCAAGCTTTCCTCGGTGGCCGGATTCACGTTCGGCGCGGGCATCCTGTTCTTCCCCGTCTCCTATGTTCTGGGTGACGTGCTGACCGAAGTCTATGGCTATGCCAACGCGCGGCGCTGCGTCTGGGCGGGATTCTTCGCCATGATCTTCATGGCGTTCATGAGCTTCGTGGTCGTCGCCATGCCGCCCGCCGACAGTTGGGGCTGCGCCTCCAGCGCGGACCCCATCTTTGCCGGCATCGTCAGCGCCGAAGGGTCCGGCACGGTATGCCAGTCAACCTACGTTTCGGTATTCGGCAGCACATGGCGCATCGTCCTGGCGTCGCTGCTGGCGTTCTGGGCGGGAGAGTTCATCAACAGCTACGTGCTCGCCAAGATGAAGATCTGGACGAAAGGCAGGCACTTGTGGATGCGCACGATCGGATCGACGGTGTTCGGTCAGGCGTTCGACAGCATGATCTTCTATCCGGTGGCGTTCCTCGGCATCTGGGAAACGCAGGACGTGCTGCTGGTCATGGTCACGAACTGGGGGATGAAAGTGCTGTGGGAGGCTGTCCTCACGCCCGTGACTTATGCCGTCATCGGTTGGCTCAAGGCCCGCGAAGGCGTGGAAGTGTTCGACGAGAACACGGAGTTCTCCCCGTTCGCCAAGGCGCCCTCGGCCTGATCGGGGAAACCGCGCCAGCGATCCGCCACGCCCGATGATCGACCGCCTGAGCCTCAGCCGTTTCCGCAACCATCGCGAAACGCTGCTCGATGGCGCCGCGCCGCGTTTCAACCTGCTGGTGGGAGAAAACGGCGCGGGCAAGACCAACGTGCTGGAAGCGATTTCCCTCTTCGCGCCCGGGCGGGGCCTGCGTCGCGCCGCGCTGGCCGATATGGCCATGCAGGACGGGGCCCAAGACGATACCGGCGGCTTTGCCGTCAGCGCCGATCTCGCCGCTGCTTCGGACACGGTGCGGCTGGGCACCGGCATGGCTCCCGAAAGGCCGGGCCGCCGCATCGTTCACATCAACCATGCCGATGCGCCCGCGATCCGGCTGGCGGAATGGCTCGGCATCGGCTGGCTAACGCCCGCCATGGACCGGCTGTTTACCGACAGCGCGGGCGCGCGGCGGCGCTGGCTGGACAGGCTGGTGCTGGCGATGGAGCCCGGCCACGCCGCCCGCGCCGCCCGGCTGGAAAACGCCTTGCGGGAACGCAACCGGATGCTGGCCGACGAACGGACGCCGGACAGCACATGGTTCGATGCCGTCGAAACCCAGATCGCCACGGCAGGGAGCGCGGTGGCGCAAGCGCGCGCCGCCATGGTGGCGCGGCTGGACGCGGCCTTGCGCGACCTGCCGGTATCGCCGTTCGCGCGGCCTTCGCTGGCCTACCTGCCGGGCGGCCCGGTTCAGGCCGATGCGCTGGCCGCCGCTCTCGCGCAAGGGCGCCGGCGCGATTCCGCCGCGCAGCGCACGCTGACCGGCCCGCACCGCGACGAACTGGCCGTCAGCATGGCCGGGAAAGAGACAGCCGCCGCCGATTGTTCCACCGGCGAGCAGAAGGCCATGCTCATCGCGATCACTCTGGCGCACGCGGAATTGTGCGACGCGGGACGCCCCCGCCTGCTGCTGCTGGACGAAGTGGCAGCCCACCTCGATCCCGTGCGCCGCCACGCCCTGTTCGAGCGGCTGCGCGCCGGTTCGGCGCAAGTCTGGCTGACCGGCACCGAACTCGCGCCGTTCGCCGACATAGCGCAGGAAGCGGCAGTCTGGCGGGTTAGCGGGGGTTCGGCAGAGCGGCTTTAGGCGGGATCTGCGGAGGCAGCGGCTCAAGCGGCGGCAGCGCCTCTCCCACCCGGCCTGCCGTCGCCACAACGATCTCCTCTATCCCGCGCGCGGTGGGATGGATGCGGTCTGGCTGGATCAGGTCGGGCTTGTCGATCACCGCCTGAAGGAAGAACGGCACCAGCACCGCGCCGTGCTTGCGGGCCAGCGCCGGATAGATCGCGTCGAACCGCCGGCGATAGTCCGCCCCAAGGTTCGGGGGTGCCAGCATTCCCATCAGCACCGCCTTGCTGCCGCGCCTGCCTAGTTCGGTCAGGATGGCATCAAGATTCTTCCTCGTCTCCTCCGGCGGCAACCCGCGCAGCACATCGTTGCCGCCCAGGCTGACGAGCACAAGCTCGGGCGCTTGCGGCTGGCTGTCGAGCGTGAAGGCCAGCCGTTGCAGGCCCGCCGCCGTGGTGTCGCCGGAAACCGACGCGTTGCGGATGCGGGCGTTGACGCCGCGCGCGCGCAGGGCCGCCTCCAGCCGGGCGGGATAGCTTTCCCCGTCCTTGAGGCCGTAACCCGCGAACAGGCTGTCGCCGAAGGCGAGGATCGCGCGCTCCGGCCCCGCGACGGGAATGTCCGGCGGGGTATCGGGAGAAGCGGACGCCAGGACGGCCGAAGCGGCCTTGTCCGCGCTTTCCTGTCCGCACCCGCCCAGCGCCAGAACAGCCAGCAACGCCGCGCCCACATACATTTTCATACAAACAGCTCCTTGCCGCGAAAGCGATAGCTATGCCATCCGGGCAAAGTGACAAGCCCTCCCCCGCCATCCGCCCCTTCCGCTCCCGTCATTTCCGCCAGCGGCCTTTGCCTGTCGCTGGGTTCGGGCGACAGCGCCGTCGCCATCCTGCACGGCATAGACCTCGCCGTGCCGCAAGGGCAGACGCTGGCGCTGCTCGGCCCTTCCGGGTCCGGCAAAAGCTCGCTCATGGCGCTGCTGTCCGGCCTGGAACGCGCGACGGGGGGGCGACTGGCCGTGGCGGGGGAGGATTTCTCCCGGCTGGACGAAGATGCGCTGGCGCAGGCCCGGCGCGGCCGGATCGGCGTAGTGTTGCAGGCGTTCCATCTGCTGCCGACGATGACGGCGCTGGAAAACGTGATGACGCCGATGGAACTTGCCGGGATACCCGATGCGGCGGAGCGCGCGGCCGATGAATTGCGCGCGGTCGGGCTTTCGCACCGCCTCTCGCACTATCCGGCGCAGCTTTCAGGCGGCGAGCAGCAACGCGTCGCCATCGCGCGGGCCATCGCGCCGCGCCCTGCCCTAATCTTCGCCGACGAGCCGACCGGCAACCTCGACACCGCGACCGGGGCGGCCATCGCCGACCTGCTGTTCACGCGCCGCGCGGAGACCGGGGCCACGCTTGTCGTCATTACGCATGACCCGGAACTGGCCCGCCGTTGCGACCGGATCGTGACGATGGCCGACGGGCGTATCGAGTCCGACAGTTGCCCGCCGGCGTAGCCCGCTTCCCGCCCTGGCGCACGGCATGGCGCATCGCCCGGCGCGACTTTTCCGCGCGCTTCAGGGGGCTGCGCCTGCTGCTTGTCTGCCTGTTCCTCGGCGTGGGCGCGCTGGCCGCCATCGGCACGCTGACCGGCTCGATCGAGCGGGAACTGGCCAGCCGCGGGCAGTCGATCCTCGGCGGCGACATCGAAGTCGAGGTGTGGCAGCGCGGGTTGAACGCGGACGAGCGCGTGGCGCTGACTCGGCTCGGCACTCTGTCCGAAGGCACGCGGATGCAGGCCATGGCCAGCGCCAACGGCACCTCCGCCCCCGTCGCGCTGAAAGCCGTCGATTCCCGCTGGCCGATGGTGGGCAGGCTGACCCTGACGGATGGCCGCGCGGTCGGCATGCCGCCGCCGGGCCAGGTCTGGCTTGCGTCCGGCACGGCGGAACGGCTGAACCTGCGCGCGGGCGACAGCGTGGACGTGAGCGGGCAATCGCTTCACGTCGGCGGCGTGATCGCCGACGAGCCGGACCGGCTGGGCGAAGGGTTCGCCCTCGGCAGCACGGCCATCGTCGCGGCGGACCTGCCCGCGCGGGCCGGTCTTACCGCCCCTGGCGCCATGTTCCGCACCAAGGCGCGGGTGCTGTTGCCGGACAACCGCGATCCCAAGGCCGTGGTGGAAGACCTGAAGGCGCGTTTCCCCGATTCAGGCTTCCGCTATCGCACGCGCGACCGGGCCGCGCCGGGCGCGGAACGCTTCGTGGACCGGATGGGAGAGTTCCTGTCGCTCGTTGGCCTGTCCGCGCTCGCCATCGCGGGCATCGGCATCATGGGCGGCGTATCGTCCTATCTGGAAGCGCGCCGTGGCAGCATCGCAACGCTGAAAGTGCTGGGCGCGACGAGTGCGGACATTTCCCGCGTCTATCTGCTGCAGATCGGGGCGGCGGCGGTCGCGGGCAGTCTCGCCGGGCTGGTGGGCGGAATCGTCGTCACGCCGCTTCTGGCCGCTGCGCTGGGCGATCTCCTGCCCGTCACGCCCGGCCTCGTCGTCGATCCGGCGGCGCTGGCCCGCGCCATGGCCTTCGGCCTGCTCGTCGCGCTGGTGAGCGCCGCGCCGCCGCTGCTGCGCGCGCGGCAATTCCCCGCCATGGCCCTGATGCGCGCGCGAGTCGCGCCGCTGGGGCTGCCGCTGCGGCAAGTGCTGCTGCCGGTCGGCGGCGGTCTGACCGCCATTGCCGCACTGGCTTTCGCGGGGGCGCGCGCGCCGGAAATCACGGCGTGGTTCCTCGCCGGAGCCGTGGCGACGCTGGGCCTGCTTTCACTGCTCGGCCTTGGCATCCGCGCCCTGGCGAGACGCCTGCCGCGCCCCGCCAACCCGCTGCTGCGCACCGGCCTTGCCAACATTCACCGCCCCGGCGCGCAAACCGCCGCGCTGGTGACGGCGCTGGGCTTCGGCCTTTCCGCCTTCGTGCTGCTGGCGGCGGTGCAGACCAGCCTCGACGCCAATATCGCAGGCCGCGTGCCGGAACGCGCGCCCGATTACTTCGTGCTGGACGTGCCGAAGGACGGCGAGGCACAATTCCGCGAAACGGTTCGCTCCATCCAGCCGCAAGCGCGCGTCCGCACGGTCCCCGCCCTGCGCGGCGCGATCCTCGCCTACGGCCCGGAAGGACGGATGACTCGCGTCGCCGATCTGGAACAGGTGCCCGAAGGCGCGTGGCAATTGCGCGGCGAACGCGGGTTGACCTATTCGGAAGAGGTGCCGGAAGGCAACACCGTCACGGCCGGGAAATGGTGGCCGCAAGGCTATGCCGGCACGCCGCTGGTTTCGGTGGACCGGGAACTGGCGGATGCCATCGGGCTGAGGATCGGAGACCGGCTGACGGTCGGCCTGCTCGGCGTGGAGCGCACCGCCACGGTCGCCTCGTTCCGGCGCATCGACTGGGATTCGATGGGCTTCAACTATGTGCTGGTGTTCTCGCCCAACGCGCTGGCCGATGCGCCGCACAACCTCGCCGCGACGATAGAACTGCCGCGCACGGGCGACAAGCCGGGCCTTCTGGGCGCATTGGTCCGCGCCTTTCCGTCCAGCTCGGTCATCGAAACGGGCGCGGTGCTCAAGGAAGCGCGCGCGATATTGTCGCAGATGTCGGTCGCGATCCTTTCCGCCGCGTCCGTCGCCGTGCTGGCGGGCCTTGCCGTACTGATCGGCGCGATCGCGGCGGCCCGTGCCAGCCGCGTCTACGATACCGTGATCCTGCGCGTGCTCGGCGCCAGCCGCCGCCAGGTGCTGCTGGTCCAGTTGGCGGAATACGGCCTGCTCACCGCCGCGCTGTCGCTGGTCGCGCTGGCGCTCGGCGGCGGCATCGCCTGGGCGATCGTGACGCGCCTGTTCGAGTTCGACTGGCTGCCCGACTGGCCGCGCGTTCTGGCCGTGCTGGCGGGCGCGGCAGCGCTTGTCCTCGCCGTGGCGCTGGCCGGCTCGCTGCCGCTGTTGCGGGCAAAACCGGCGCAGGCGCTCAGGGAACTATAACCCTGTCAGACAAAGACTTCCGATGACGTCGGATCCTTCGGGTCCGGTCCATACTTGTTCGGCCCCGGCGTGCCGGGCAGGACCATAAGCACCAGCCACGCGATCGAAGCGAGGATACCGACGAGCGGAATCGCCGAAAGGACAATGAACAGCAGGAGGAACCAGCCGGACATGTCGCGATCATGCAGGCGCCTGATGGTCACGGCGATGGTGGGGACGATCACGGCAAGCCAATAGAGCACGATCAAACCCGCGCCGATATAGAATATGGGGCCAGGCGCCGCGGGAATCGCGTTCGGATCGGAAAGCGCGGCAAGCGAGAAGCCGCCCGCCAGTATGATCCCGGTCAGCACCAGATAGACGATCAGGTTGAGCAGCGCGAACGGCCGGAAAACTCAGCATAGCGCTTGAACGGCAGAAGCATCCATTCCAACATATGTCCCCCTCTCTTCTCGTCCATGTGGGAGCGAGGAGCGGGAGGGCATCACAAAATGCCGCCGCTGGCAAACGAAAAGGATATAGGCGGAGAATGGCCCGCCCCGAAAGGCAGGCCCATCTTTTCCCGATGATCCGCCGTTACCAGCGGAACCGGGCGGAAATCCCGTAAGTCCTCGGCTGGTTGAGATAGCCGGAGATGGAACCGACTTGCGCCGGGCTATCGAAGATTTGCAGGATCGTGCGGTCATCCAGCAGGTTGCGGCCCCAGACGGAAAGCTCCAACCCGTTGCTCATCGCATAAGTGATCGAAGCGTTGACGTCGTTGATTTCCTGCTTGAATTCGCGGGCCGCCGCCAGAGCCGCGTCGACCGACAGCACCTGCCCCGTGATCGGGTGCTTGACGACAAGGCCCGGCAGCCCCTCCACCAGCTTGAACGGCGCTTCGTAATGATAGTCCGCCCGCAGGATCAGCTTGTCGTCCCCGATATCCTGGTCCCATTGTGCGCCGAAGGTGGCGGACAGGGGCGAGACGCCGCCCGGCACCGATCCTGAAAGATCGCCGAAGGCCGACAGCAGGAAGCGATCGTATTTTCCGTCGAGATACGTCATCGACAGGCTCAGCGTCAGCGGACGCACCGGGCGGAACGTCCCTTCGAACTCGACGCCGAACACTGATTGCTTGCCCGCGTTGGCGAGGAAGAAGCCCGTTCCCGTGAAGATGTTGGACTGGAAACCCTTGATGGACTGCTTGAACACCGCGACGTTGGCGGTGGCGAGATCCCAGTTCGCCTTCAACCCGGCTTCGTAGAGCGTGGAATCCTCCGCCCCGGCATAGCGGCTGCCCGAATTGAGGTTCGGCAGCCCAAGCCCGGCGGCCTGTATCGCGACAAGGTCGGACGGCGTCGGCCTGCTGTCGCGCGACAGGTTGACGGATGCGGCCTTGTAGCCCGTGGCATAGCCCAGATAGACGTTGATGCTGTCCGTCACGTCATAGGCCAGGCGCGCGGTGTAGGAAAAATCGCCGTCGCTCACCCGGCCGCTTTCGATCGCGTTGGGCACGTTGAGGAACGGCGGCAGGAACTGCAACGCGCCCAGGGCCGGCAACTGGCCGGCCGCGGCGGCGGAACCCGCCTGGATCTGCTGGAAGATCGCGGCCGTCGCCGGATTCATCGCAAAGCCCTGGATGATCTGCGGCGTGATCTGCGTGACCGGAATCTGGAGCGCGGCGGCCACGTTCTGCGCGATCAGCACATTGGTGGCATTGGGGATCAGCGCGGCCAGCGGCACGGCGGAGAACGCCTCGTTCGATGCGCTGTTGGTGACGAAGCGCTTCTTGTCATGCGTATAGGCAATGCCGCCGGTCAGCGTCAGGCGGTCCGTCAGTTCGACATCGACTTGCCCGAACAGCGAATAGCTTTCGTCCTTGAGCCGGTAGTTTTCGGTGAAACCGGTTCCGGGGGCGAAGAACCTGCCCACATAGGCCGCCGGGTTGCCGATCGCGGCGCCCAGCAATTGCTCCACCTGCGACAGATTGAAGGCATTGGCGGACTGCCCGCGAATGAGCAGATCGGCATAGGGCCGGAACTGCGTGCCGAGCAGCAGCTCGTTTTCCTGAGCGATCTTCTCGTTGAAATAGAACGCGCCGACGAGCGCGTTGACCTTGTCCGCCAGTTCGGCCGAGACACGGAACTCCTGCGTGAAGGTCTTGATCCGCAAGTCCTGCCAGTTGCGGCCCAGCAAATCGGCGCTGGAAAAATCGGAATCCTGGTTGGTGAGGGCATTGGTCCGGCGATAGGACGTGATCGACTGGAGCTTCGCCGCGCCGAGATCGTAGTCGATCTGCGCCGATCCGCCGTAGTTCTCGATCTTGTTGGTGGAATCGAAGTTGTTGTAGACCACGTCCGCGAAAGGCCGGTCGGCCGGATTGACCATTCCGCCCAGCATCAGGATCGCCCCGGTGGGCGCCGCGGCCCGCAGGTTCACCACCGCACAGCAGTTCTCGTCGATCTTGCCGTAATCGCCGATCAGGCGAACGGACAGCGGGCTGTCGGGCTCGAACAGCAACTGCCCGCGCGCGAACCAGCGGTGGCGCTCATTGTTGCGATTGCCGGTGCCTCCGTCCTTCGCGAAACCGTCGCGGCGGTTAAAGCCGCCGGCAAGGCTGGCCGCGATGGTATCCGTCAACGGCCCCGTCACCACGCCCTTGACCACTACGGCATTGTAATTGCCGTAGCTCGCCTCGACATTGCCGCCGAAATCGAACTTCGGCTTCTGCGTAACGATGGAAATCACGCCCGCCGACGCGTTC
>Ga0265293_10004823_pt1 | contig 23274 bp, 35 predicted proteins | sample Munlanlewell138R_FD_192505 | JGI IMG/M metagenome (GOLD analysis project Ga0265293, IMG submission 192505) | Leachate microbial communities from a municipal landfill in Southern Ontario, Canada - Leachate well 138R | ecosystem: Engineered > Solid waste > Landfill > Unclassified | place: Canada... | reverse complement strand
TCTAGTTTTGAGAGATGTCTGGTGACGATGGCGAAGTGGTCACACCTGTTCCCATCCCGAACACAGAAGTTAAGCACTTCAGCGCCGACGATAGTTCCAAGGAGCGAAAATAGGTCGTTGCCAGGCAGCATCTCTATTATTATGGGAGTTTAGCTCAGTTGGGAGAGCATCTGCCTTACAAGCAGAGGGTCAGCGGTTCGAGCCCGTTAACTCCCACCACCCAATTTTATCAGCCGAAATAGCTCAACTGGTAGAGCAACTGACTTGTAATCAGTAGGTTGCGGGTTCAAGTCCTGTTTTCGGCACCACTCGACCCGTTAGCTCAGTCGGTAGAGCACTTGACTTTTAATCAAGGTGTCGTAAGTTCGATTCTTACACGGGTCACCACTTTTCAATGCCTCGATGGTGAAATAGGTAGACACGTGGGACTTAAAATCCCATGGATGATGAATCCGTGCCGGTTCAAGTCCGGCTCGAGGTACCATTATTGTTTGAAATACCTGATATGGGGCTTTAGCTCAGCTGGGAGAGCGCCTGTTTTGCACGCAGGAGGTCAGGGGTTCGATCCCCCTAAGCTCCACCATCATCAGGTTTGGCATTGAGTGTTGGTTTCAAACGTCAAACATCACAAATAGATTGATGTATAACGGCGGCGTAGCTCAGTTGGTTAGAGCGTACGGTTCATACCCGTAAGGTCGAGGGTTCGACCCCCCCCGCCGCTACCAGTTTGGACCCGTAGCTCAGTTGGTTAGAGCTACCGGCTCATAACCGGTCGGCCGTAGGTTCGAGTCCTACCGGGTCCACCAACTAACCAACTATACATCGATCAACATTTGTGTTATAATACTGGAGGAATACCCAAGTCTGGCTGAAGGGATCGGTCTTGAAAACCGACAGGCTGTAAAAGGCGCGGGGGTTCGAATCCCTCTTCCTCCGCCATGAGAGGTCTAATAAAATTAATATAATTAATATCGCGGGATAGAGCAGTCTGGTAGCTCGTCGGGCTCATAACCCGGAGGTCGTTGGTTCAAATCCTTCTCCCGCAACCAAATGGTCCGGTGGTGTAGTGGTTAACATGCCAGTCTGTCACACTGGAGATCGCGGGTTCAATTCCCGTCCGGACCGCCATTATTAGGCTCTGTAGCTCAGTTGGTAGAGCAAAGGACTGAAAATCCTTGTGTCGGCAGTTCAATTCTGCCCGGAGCCACCATCCATACCTTTGCGAAGCCAATCAGTTGGGCTTTTTTTTATTTTCACAAGTAAAATGATTCATTTCTATCTATTATTAATTGAGGTGATTGTGTGAATATAAAGAGTATGTTTAAATTTGAAAACGTATCTGTTTTCAATACTTTTACAGATATATTTGAGCAAACAAAATGGAAGATTGAGAAACAACTACTTAAGGAACGAGTGGAGAAATACAAGGACAATAATACATTCCAAATATTGAAGGATCAGTTCACCAAAGAAAACATCTCAATATGGCCATTAAAAGATGAAGAAGTTATTACTTGGATGGATACTTTACTCATCATGAGAAGAGCAATGATGTCGCTTTTCAAAAAGGGATTACACGGAGAAAAGCTTAAAATTTTCATGGAATATCCTTTAATCTATGGAAATCATATGCGAACAGATTATCTTATTGTATATGAACGCTTAATTATTGTCTTGGAGTTTGGAATGTTTAATCAAGATGAAAAGAGAAGTGAAGAAAGATATACAAAAAAGTTACAAGAGTCAATTACACATAGACAGGTATTATCAAACATGGTTAGCACCTATATTAAAGTGGTAAATTATGTCATGATATATCGACCCGAATATGATCGAGTTTTATCTAGAAAATTAGAAGAAAATATAAACTATAATTCCAAAGAAGTAGAACTACTAACAGAATTCATTATGAAACATTTCAAAGAGCAAGATACACTTACCGCAATCTCTCAATTAGAAATAATTAATATTTACTAAAAAGTTATCATTATTCTTGAATTATTAGGGCAATATGTTATCATTAAAATAGCATCATAATTTGAAGTTCAAATAATTTGAAGGAGAAAATAAAATGAGTGAAAAAATTGGACTTGTAGTTTGTGGAAATTCTGGCGTCGATTATATGAAAATGGATTACCCAGTAAAGATGATTCGTTCGACTTTAAACCTAGGTGGTAAGGAATACGAAGACTACGTAGATATTCAAGCCAAAGAGTTTTATGACATTATTCAAGCAAATCCCGATATCGATGTCTCAACCTCACAAACTTCAACTGGTAAAATTGCTAGCGTTTATGAAGAATTGAAGAGCGAAGGGTATACCGATGTGATTGTTATAGTCATATCATCAAAACTAAGTGGAACTTATCAAGGAGCAATGCTTGCAAAAGACATGGTCCATGATATTAACATCTATGTCATCGATTCAAGAAGCGTTTCATATGGAGAGGCGTTCTTAGTACTCGAAGCTATTAAAATGATTAAAAACGGTCATAAAACCAGAGAAATCATTGATAAATTGGAAAAAATAAGAGATAATATATATATCTATGTACTAGTTGATACTTTAAAATTTCTAGTAAAAAACGGACGTTTATCTGCTACAAGCGGTTTTTTAGGTACATTACTAAAAATCAAACCCTTACTCCACGTTCAACGTGATGGCAGTCTGGTCCCATTTGAGAAGATTAGAACAACAAGTAAAGCTCAACAGAGATTGATTGAAGTCATTAAACATGATGTTGATGGCAAAAATGTAATCATGTTTATTGCGTATACAAACAATTTAGAAAGAGCAAAAGAAATCAAGAAAGAAATCCAAACATTCCGCCCAGACATAAGTGTTGAGCTGGTTCCACTGACACCTGTTGTTGGAGCACACGCTGGACCTGGTACGCTTGGTGTTGGATACATCGTGTTATAAAGGTGGTCGTTAGAGTGGTTACACCCAAAGAGGTTATCAATGAGTTGTTGGTTGACGTTTTCAATCATATTTTAAGCATAGAAGCTGATGTTCTAAAACAAAAAGGCGTCAGATTATCGATGACAGAAGTGCATGTTCTTGAAGCAGTTCGTAACGTACAAATACCAACCATGGGTAATGTTGCACACAAGCTTAGGGTAACTTTAGGAACCTTGACCACATCTGTTAATGTGCTTGTGCGTAAAGGTTATATCAACCGTGAAAGAGATGAATCAGATCGCAGAAAAGTATATTTAAAGCTGACAGATAGTGCGAAAAATATACTTAAAATACACGATGAATTCCACGATGAAATGATCTCATCACTGTTCAAAGATTTAGAATTAGAGAAGGATGAAGTATTAATGAAATCACTTGAAAATATTAGCCAATACTTCAAACAACGCTATTAGTTAACTATTAATTGCATAGAGCACTCGAAAATGTGCTCTTTTTTATTTCAAATTTCAAAAAAGACTTTATTTTTCATATTATAATATGTATAATTATAAAAGCATGGAGGAATTGGCTATGGAGTACGCATTTGGAATTGATGTTGGTGGAACCAACATTAAAGTTGGATTATTTGAAGTTCTGACGTTTGACATGATAGACAAGCGAGAAACATCAACACCTAAAGATAATCATCGAGAGTCAATTTTTTCTGACGTCAAAAAAATAATGGATGATATGATGGTTGATAATGGTTTATCTTACGATCAGATTCAAGGTGTCGGTTTTGCAGTTCCATGTCCAGTTAAAGATGGTTTTGTCAAGCAATGTGCCAACTTGGATTGGTCAAATCTAGACGTCATAGAAGCGATGAAACAACGCCTTCCTAAACATGTTCATATTGTTGTATCTAACGATGCTAATATTGCAGCATTCGGAGAAAATCATATGTTGGAGACACCGTTACGAAATGCTATTTTTTATACATTAGGGACAGGTGTTGGTGGTGGCATCATCATTAATGGTGAAATTGTAGAAGGACGTACAGGCTCTGGTGGTGAAATCGGACACATGCCGATTTTTGAAACTGATGTTGTATGTGGATGCGGAAAAACCGGATGTCTTGAACAAGTATGTGGAACGAAAGCAATATTAGGTTATGCAAGAGAACTATCATTAACACATAAAACAAGCATTGATTTTTCTGACTTCACGGTTAAGTCAGTATTTGATGCAGCTAAGAGAAACGATGAGGTTGGACTCATGGTTCTTGATCGTGTTGCTAAATATATGGCATTAAGCGCAAGTATGCTGGCCATTAGTTTGGATCCTGAAATATTCATTATTGGCGGAGGTATCGCCAAAGCGGGTCAAATATTAATAGATTACATTGTTAAACACTATAAAACATATGCTAGATTTGGAACTATTGATGTTCCTTTTGTGCTAGCTAAAACAGGCAATGACGCCGGCATTATCGGCGCAGCAAAATATGCAATCATAAGATAACAGGAGGTAGTATGTTTAACAGCGGTACAAGCGCTAAGTATGCGCATGAGGAGAAGCAACCAAGGGATAACCTAAACGCTCAACTCATTTTTCAGAACAAAGCTTGTGGGAGGGGGATAATCTATAGCGAAAAGAAATACCTTGAAAAGTTTTCTAAAAAGCGAATTAATCAGATTTTATCAACCATAGTTGTAGAGATGAGGCAAGAAATCAAACGTCTCGAAGCACAGGATAATGATTATATAGTCAGTTATCCAACACCTATGAGAGTTCTTGAATTAGAACTCGACACAGTTGAAACTTTTGAAATGATTGAGAGGCATGTTTTTGAAAGCAAAATGACCATTTCAGAAGCATATAATCTAGCATTTAAGGTTTTTTTCAAAAAAGCACAGCGAAGACTGTCAAATACATATTCAAAAGCTTTTATGCTAAAAGTTGAAAGAAATTTTAATCTATTACAACTTAGAATGCAATCGATTATACAACGAATATTACTAGATGAATTTCAAAAAACCATTAAAAAAGATACAATTTTAGTTATAGATAAGTTTATTCCAGAAGTCTTTTTTCAACTCAATCCTCATATCAAAGGTATTGTGTACAAAAAGGCATATCAACAGATCTTATTCAATCACATAGCGATCACATTTCAAATCCCTATCGTTGAATTTGCTGGGTTGATTAATAAAAATGATCGCATAATCATCGATGCAGAATTGAAGCAAGTGATTGTTAACCCTTCGAGAAAACAAATGAGGCAATATCAAGAGACCTTGTACATTGAACAAGACAGGTGTTATATTGAGAATCCTCTAAAAGATACAAAGTTCAAGCTAAATGCAATGATTGCAAATCATCTAGATGTTGATCTTGTACGCTTGAATCCATCGTTTAATTCAGGTTTGCTTTATTTTACAGATCCCATTATTATTGCCAAAGGAGCATCTTTAACAGTAGAAGAATGGGAGTTACGCATCAATTACATATTTAGTCATTTCAATGGTTTAGAAATAATGATTCGATTACCAGGTTTTGATGATTATCTCACATTACCCGAGTTGGATTCACGAACTACAGATATTGATATGCTGGGTAATTTTCCCGAATACTATGAACCTTTGGTCTGTGCCGCTGCTAAGGCAGGTTTAAAGTATAATGACAAGAAAATATCCATAGTGGTTCCACACGTTTGGTTTCTATACGATGGAGAATCATGGGATATGCATGTCAGAGAAATGTTTAAATACTACGGTTTTAATCGAGATATTAATGTCATTTTTGAATTTGATAGCGTTCGTGCGATGTATGAAATGGAAGTTTTAACAAAAGCAGATGGACTCCTCATGAATATTGACTATCTTGCACACGATTATATCCCATATAACATTTTCTCAAGAGATGTCTTAGATATTAAAGATCTAAAGGCAAATAACGTTTATGCGGATTTGCAATACGCAAGACAGATCTGTAAGAGTTCACAATTTAAACCCAGAAATATGCTGTCTGGTTATCATTTACAAACCTATAGCATTTTTAGAAGATTGATGATTGCTGGTTATCGAGAATTCACTATCCCAGTTCAAACACCTTTTCATGTTTTAGAAATCATTGAATCAAGACTTGCAAGACAAGGTAAGTTTGTAGGTGTGTACAAAAGAGATAGAGAGAGAACCTTATACTATAGAGAACATCGAAAGAAAGCAAAAGATAAGGTTAACTATAAGCGGCCTTATGGACTGTATAAAAAGGTTGAAGAAGAACTCAAAAAGGAAAAAAACAATAAAGATAACGTTTCAACCAAATCAAAAGAAGATTTAGACAAAAATAAAGAGAAATAAACATAAAAAGCCAATAAAATTGCACGTGAGGGTTGCAATCAATTGGCTTTTCTTATATAATAGTAACGCTCGTGTGTAAACGCGAAGAGGCTGTGAAATGGGAGGTTGCTGACACACGGATAGCCGTTGTCTACGTGTTAGGTTTTCTCATGGAGCAAGTCTATACAAGATTATAGGCGAAAGGAGCTTACAAAAATGGCAAAAGATGTTATTAAGATTCGTTTAAAGGCTTACGATCACAGATTGATTGATCAGGCAGCGAAGAAGATTGTTGAAAGTGCATTAAGAACTGGAGCAACAGTTCAAGGACCTATCCCACTTCCAACTGAAAAAGAAATCTTCACTATTTTACGTTCACCACACGTGAATAAAGATTCCCGTGAACAATTTGAACGTAGAACGCATAAAAGATTAATTCAAATCGTTGATCCAAATCTAAAAACGATTAGTGCATTAATGGATATCGACCTTCCATCAGGTATTGATATCGTTCTTAAAAAATAATAAACAAAAAGAAAGAGGTTAAATTATGGCCAAAGGAATCTTAGGTAGAAAACTTGGAATGACCCAGATTTTTGATGAAAATGGTGTTCTCGTTCCAGTTACCGTTGTTGACGTGGCTGATAATGTAGTATTGCAACAAAAGACAGTTGAAACTGATGGATATGTTGCTACTCAAATCGGTTTTGAAACAAAACGGGAAAAATTAAGTAACAAGCCTGAACAAGGGCACGTGAAAAAAGCTAATACAGCACCTAAGCGCTTCGTTAGAGAGATCCGCTTTGAAGAAGTGCAGAATGAATTAGTTGATTTGACGGTCGGTGAACTTGTGAAGACTGATTTATTCAAGGTTGGAGAAATTGTTGATGTTACCGGTACATCCAAAGGTAAAGGATTTGAAGGTACGATTACAAGACACAACCAACATCGCGGACCCATGACGCACGGTTCAAGATACCATCGTGGTCCAGGTTCTATGGGACCTATCAAAGGTAAGTTGAAAGGTAAAAATCTTCCAGGTCACATGGGACATGAAAGAATTACAATTCAAAACTTGAAAATTGCAGGTGTCGATTTAGAAAATCAATTGTTGTTGATTAGCGGAAGTGTACCAGGACCCAACAAAGGTCTTGTCATCGTTCGTTCTGCAATCAAGAGCGCGAAGTAAGGAGGGTCATCATGCCAAAACTAAACGTATTAAATCAAACAGGTCAAGCAGTTGCTGAACTCACCTTATCTGATTATGTGTTCGGTATCGAACCGCATCAACAAGCATTATACGATGTTGTTAACGCTCAAAGAGCAGCAATGAGACAAGGTACTCACGACGTTAAAAATCGTGGTGAAGTATCAGGTGGTGGAAGAAAACCATGGCGTCAAAAAGGTACAGGTCGTGCTCGTCAAGGTTCAACTCGCTCTCCACAATGGCGTCATGGTGGTGTTGTCTTCGGACCAACTCCAAGAAGTTACGCTATTAAATTAAATCAAAAAGTTCGTCAACTAGCACTCAGATCTGCATTATCTTATCACGCAGCAAATGATCAACTCAAAGTTGTTGAAAGTTTAGCTGTTGATACACCTAAGACAAAACAATTCCAACAGATGTTAATCAATCTAGGTGTTAATGGCAAAGTGTTAATTGTTGCAACCGATTTTACAGACAATGAAATGCTAGCAGCAAGAAATATCCCAACAGTTGCATTCTCACTTGTCAATCATGTCAGTGTTTATGACATCTTGAACTGCAAAAATTTAGTAATCACTAAAGATGCAGTTGCAGCATTAGAGGAGGTATTGGGTAATGACTAAATATTATGATATTCTCAAAGCTCCCATTATTACTGAACAATCAACCAAATTGATTGAATCGCAAAATCGTTATACCTTCAAGGTAGATCCAAAAGCGAATAAGGTAGAAATCAAGAAAGCTGTAGAAACCATATTTAACGTCAAAGTTTTATCGGTAAATACAGTCAATGTTCTTCCGAAGTTCAAAAGAATGGGTAAATACGAAGGATACAAGTCGGCTTATAAAAAAGCAGTTGTTAAATTAGCTGAAGGTCAAAAGATTGACGCCTTCACAATATAAAGTGAAAGATTAGAGGAGGTTTAACCAAATGGCGGTTAAAAAATACAACCCGACAACCCCTGGTCGTCGTGGCATGAGTGTGTTAACATTCGAAGAAATCACAACATCTACTCCTGAAAAATCACTACTACAGCCATTTTCTCGCACAGGTGGACGCAATAATCAAGGTAAGATTACAGTTCGTCACATCGGTGGCGGTGCAAAAAGAAAATATCGTGTAATTGATTTTAAGCGCAACAAAGATAACATCGTCGGAAAGGTCGCAACCATTGAGTACGATCCAAACCGTAGTGCAAATATCGCGCTCATCAACTATGTAGATGGTGAAAAGAGATACATCCTTGCCCCTAAAGGTTTGGAAGTAGGAATGGAAATTGTTTCAGGTGAACAAGTTGATATCAAAACAGGTAATGCATTACGCATTATGAACATTCCTGTTGGTACCATTATTCACAATATTGAATTATCACCCGGACGTGGCGGTCAAATCGCTCGTTCAGCAGGTGCTTCAGCACAGATTCTTGGACGCGAAGATAAATATGTATTACTCCGTCTTCAATCAGGTGAAGTAAGAAAAATTCTCGGTACATGCCGCGCAACCATTGGTATCGTAGGTAATGAAACTTGGGAACTTGTCAATATTGGTAAAGCTGGTAGAACACGTCACATGGGTATTCGCCCAACTGTTCGTGGATCTGTTATGAATCCTAACGACCACCCACACGGTGGTGGTGAAGGAAGAGCACCTATCGGTAGAAAGCAACCCATGACACCATGGGGTAAGAAAGCTCGCGGTGTTAAGACACGCGATAGCAAGAAAGCGTCAAACGATCTGATCGTTCGTCGTCGTTCGAAGTAGGAGGAAAATTATGGCACGTTCAGTTAAAAAAGGTCCATTTTGTGATGATCACTTACTGAGTAAGGTTCAAAAGCAAAATGCAGCAAATGAAAATAAAGTGATCCAAACATGGTCACGCCGTTCAACGATTTTCCCTGATTTCGTTGGTCATACGGTTGCCGTATATAACGGTAAATCACATGTACCTGTGTATGTCACTGAAGATATGGTAGGTCATAAATTTGGTGAATTTGCACCTACGCGTACGTATCACGGTCACAATAAAGAAGACAAGAAAGCTAAAAAGAAGTAATTGGAGGAGAAATGAAACATGGAAACTAGAGCTATAGCTAAAACCGTTCGCATTGCTCCGAGAAAGGCAAGATTGGTTATCGATCTCATTCGTGGTAAAGGTATTAAAGAAGCACAAGCTATCTTAATGTTTACACCACGTGCTGCCTCACCGATTATTTTAAAGGTGCTCAACAGTGCAGTTGCAAACGCTGAGCACAATAACAATGCAAACGTTGAAAATCTTTATGTTAAAGAATGTTATGTCAATGAAAGTGTTCGCTTAAAGAGATTGCTTCCAAGAGCAAAAGGTCAAGGCGATATCATTCAAAAGAGAACGAGTCACATCACTGTTGTTGTGGCAGATAAAGAGTAGGGGTGAGAATACATGGGACAAAAAGTTAATCCAATAGGTATGCGCCTCGGAATCATTCGTAATTGGGACTCAAAGTGGTATGCTGAAAAAACAGTCGTACCCACACTTGTTAAAGAAGATGCGATGATTCGCGAATACCTAAATGATTTTTACAAAAAAGCCGCAGTTTCTCACGTTGAAATTGAACGTGTAAAAGGTAAAGGCGGAAAAGATCGCGTCAAGGTGTCACTTCACACCGCTAAACCCGGTATCGTTATTGGTAGAGATGCTGAAACAAAGAAAAAAGCAGTTGCAGCATTAGAAAAACTTACCAAAAAAGAAATCGTATTTAATGTCATCGAAGTCAGACGTCCAGAAAGAGTTGCTACACTCGTTGCACAAAGCATCGCAGAACAACTTGAAAATCGTGCATCATTCAGACGTGTACAAAAAATAGCTATCCAAAGAGCATTAAAATCAGGAGCAAAAGGTGTTAAAACCCTCGTTTCTGGTCGCCTTGGTGGTGCAGAAATCGCACGTAGCGAAGGTTACTCAGAAGGACAAGTTCCTCTACATACACTCAGAGCAGATATTGACTATGCGACAGCTGTTGCACAGACAACTTATGGTGTTTTAGGTGTTAAAGTATGGATCTATAACGGTGAAGTTTTACCCGGACAGACACGTGAAGAAAACCTTAAAAAGCAAGATGAAAGAGCACCACGTCAAGACAGAAGAGAAAGACGCGCACCTCGTGACAACAACAGAGGTAACGCACGTGACAATAAGGGAGGCAAATAATTATGTTAATGCCTAAAAGAACAAAGTTTCGTCGCCCCCATCGTGTCAGCTACGAAGGTAAAGCGAAAGGTAAAAATGAAATTCTTAATGGTGATTACGCATTAATCGCTCAAGAAGGTGCATGGATTACCAATCGCCAAATCGAAGCTGCGCGTATTGCGATGACAAGACATATGAAGAGACTAGGAAAAGTGTGGATCAATATCTTCCCACACTTAGCAAAAACCAAAAAGCCACTCGAAGTGCGTATGGGTTCCGGTAAAGGTGCACCAGACCACTGGGTAGCTGTTGTTAAGGAAGGCAAAGTCATGTTTGAGGTTAATGGAGTCAGCGATGATGTCGCAAAAGAAGCTCTCCGTTTAGCGTCTCACAAACTGCCTATCCGTACAAAGATTGTTAAAAGAGGTGAGCAAGCGTGAAAGCGGCAGAAATTAGAAAGATTAGCACGCCTGATCTTGAAAAGCGAATTGTTGAGCTAAAAGCTGAGTTATTCAACCTACGCTTTCAACTTGCAGTAGGACAGCTTGAAAATACGGCTCGTATTAGTCAAGTTAAGAAGACGATTGCACAAATGAAGACAATCATCGGCGAACGTACTGAATAAGGAGGATACCATGGAACGTAATAATAGAAAAGTATATACCGGAATTGTTGTATCCGACAAAATGGATAAAACGATCACCGTGGTTGTTGACACATACAAGAAGAGCCCTTTATATGGAAAACGTGTAAAGGTTTCCAAGAAGTTTCACGTGCATGACGAAGAAGGCTTAGCAGGAATGGGTGATACCGTGACCATCATGGAAACAAGACCACTCTCCAAAACCAAGAGATTCCGTCTCGTTAAGGTTGTCGCTAAAGCCGATCTAGTATAGGGAGGATAAACACTATGATACAACAAGAAAGTAGACTCGTTGTTGCTGACAACAGTGGCGCTAAAGAAGTCCTTGTGATTAAAGTCCTTGGTGGTACACGCCGTCGCTATGCTAATATCGGTGATATCGTCGTTGCAACAGTAAAAAAAGCGACACCTGCAGGAGCAGTTAAAAAAGGTGATGTTGTTAAAGCAGTTATCGTACGTACAGTTTCAGGACTTCGTCGTGCTGATGGAACATACATCAAGTTTGATGAAAATGCAGTTGTTATTATTAAAGATGATATGAATCCACGTGGAACCCGTATTTTTGGGCCAGTGGCAAGAGAGCTTAGAGAAAAGAACTTTATGAAGATCGTTTCCTTAGCTCCTGAAGTACTATAAAGGAGGTTCAATCGATGTATATCAAAACTGGAGATACAGTTGCAGTCATCGCTGGAGCCGATCAATTTGTAACTGACAAAAAGGGTGTTAAAACGAGAAAGACAGGCCGCGTCCTCAAAGTATACCCTAAAACAGACCGTGTACTCGTCGAAGGTGTGAATAAAGTTAAGAAGCACCAAAGACCCACACAGGCTAATGATAAAGGCGGTATTATTGAAAAAGAAGCACCTATTCATGTTTCTAACGTAGCGTTACTCGATCCAAAGACTGGAAAACCAACACGTGTTGGCATCAAAGAAGTCGATGGTAAGAAAGTTCGTTATGCTAAAAAATCAGGCGCAAGCCTTGATAAATAAGGAGTTTAGACAATGAGCATAATTAAAGATAGATATGAAAATATTGTCAAACCCGAACTGATTAAGGCATTCAACTACACATCCGTGATGCAGGTGCCAAAAATTGAGAAGATTGTTGTCAATATGGGTGTCGGTGACGCTGTATTCAATCCTAAAGTCTTAGATGACGCTGTGGAAGAATTAAGAGCAATCACTGGTCAAAAGCCACAGATTACCAAAGCTAAAAACTCCATCTCTAACTTCAAACTTAGAGAAGGTATGGCTATTGGTGCAAAAGTGACACTTCGTGGAGACCGTATGTGGTTCTTCATTGACAAATTGATTAATATTGCACTCCCACGTGTACGTGACTTTAGAGGTATCTCATCCAATTCGTTTGATGGTCGCGGAAACTACACCGTAGGAATCAAAGAACAAATCATTTTCCCTGAAATCAGCCTCGACAAAGTTAAAAAAGTTCGTGGTATGGACATTGTTATCGTAACAACGGCTAAATCAGACCAAGAAGGTCGTCAACTCTTGACACTCCTCGGCATGCCGTTTAAGAAGTAAGGAGGCGCACTATGGCAAAAAAATCAAAAATAGTAAAAGAAGCAAAGCGTCGTGAAATCGTAGAACGTTATCAAGACATTCGTGCTGAATTAAAAGAAAAAGGCGATTACGCTGCACTTTCTAAACTTCCACGAAATGCTTCACCCACACGTTTAAGAAATCGCGATTCACTCGATGGTCGCCCAAGAGGCTATATGCGCAAGTTTGGCTTGTCACGTTTAACATTTCGTGAATTAGCACATAAGGGAGAACTCCCTGGTGTTAAAAAAGCAAGCTGGTAAGAGGAGGAAGAACTATGGTTATGACTGATCCAATCGCGGATATGCTCACTCGTATTCGCAACGCAAACAGAATGCGTCATGAAAAAGTGGAAATGCCAGCTTCTCGTCTAAAGGCTGATGTCTTATCGGTTCTAAAGAAAGAAGGGTTCATCGTTGATTACAGTGTAGTCAAAGATGGAGTTCAAGGCAAAATAGTCGTTACCCTAAAATACACTTCAACAAAAGAACGTGTAATTAAGGGTTTAAAGCGGATATCGAAACCAGGACTTCGTGTTTATACTTCAGTAGAAAACTTACCTAAGGTATTAAATGGACTTGGCATTGCTGTCATCTCTACTTCCAAGGGTATTATGACTGATCGTGAAGCGCGTTTAGCTCAAGTTGGCGGCGAAGTGCTCGCCTACATATGGTAATTAAAGGAGGATATTATGTCACGTATAGGTAATAAAGTGATTCATGTTCCTGCTGGCGTTACTGTAACGGTTAATCCTGACAATCACGTGGTTGTCAAGGGTCCTAAAGGTCAACTTGAATTCACATTTAACACAATGCTCACCATCAAGCTGGAAGGAACAGAACTATCTGTATCTCGTCCAAATGATGAAATATTTTCACGTAAGATACATGGTACAACCCGTGCCTTATTGGCAAATATGGTTACTGGTGTATCTGAAGGCTTTAAGAAGCAGTTAGAAATTCGTGGTGTTGGTTATCGTGCAGCACTTCAAGGAAAAGTTGTCAATTTATCAATGGGTTATTCACATCCTGTTGAACTTGAGATTCCTGAAGGATTAAACGTTACCATTCCTAAGAATACAGATATTATCATCGAAGGTGCTGATAAGCAACTCGTTGGTGAATTTGCGGCTAAGATCAGAAGTGTTCGTAAACCAGAACCCTATCTTGGAAAAGGTATTCGTTATGTTGATGAGTACGTTCCACGTAAAGCCGGAAAAACTGCTAAATAAAGGAGGATACTAATATGATTAAGAAAATATCAAGCAATGAAACAAGACAAAAACGTCATCTTCGTATCCGCAAGATTGTTGTAGGTAGTGCTGAACGTCCAAGATTATCTGTTTACAGATCCAATAAAGCGATCTATGTTCAGATTATTGATGATGAAAAACAAACAACATTGCTTTCTGCACGTACACAAGAATTAGGTCTTAAGTATTCAAATATTGAAGCAGCTAAGGCAGTTGGAAAATTGATTGCTGAAAAAGCACTAGCTCAAGGCGTTACATCAGTCGTTTTTGATCGCAGTGGTTATTTATACCACGGACGTATCAAAGCTCTCGCAGATGCAGCACGTGAAGCTGGATTGCAATTCTAAGGAGGATGAACATGGCTAGAGAAAGATTTACACAAGAAGAACAAAACGACAACCAGTTCGAAGAACGTGTCGTTGCCATTAACCGCGTCACCAAAGTTGTTAAAGGTGGACGTCGTTTCCGTTTCGCAGCCTTAGTTGTTATCGGCAACAAACAAGGTCAAGTTGGCTTTGGTACCGGCAAGGCATCCGAAGTACCCGACGCGATCAAAAAAGCTGTTGAACAAGCAAGAACAAATTTAATTGAAGTACCCATCGTTGGTACAACCATTCCTCATCAGGTTACCGGAGAATTCGGTGCAGGTAAAGTCTTTTTGAAACCAGCATCTGAAGGTACTGGAGTTATCGCTGGTGGTGCGGTCCGTGCTGTATTCGAACTCGCCGGCGTCACTGATATTCTTTCTAAATCATTAGGTTCAAGCACACCAATCAACATGGTTCGTGCAACCTTCAAAGGTTTACAAGAACTTAGAACACCTGAAAAAGTTGCTGCACTTCGCGGTGTAGATGTATCGGAGTTGGTCTAATGAAACTCAAAATCACATTAAAAAGAAGTTTGATTGGACGCAAGCCTAATCAAGTTAAAACAGCACATGCATTAGGACTAAAGAAAGTTAATCAAAGTGTGGTAAAAGAGGCTAATGAAGCCATTACCGGAATGGTAAATACGATCATTCATTTGGTTGACGTACAAGAAGTAGAGTAGGAGGACGACACATGTTAAACGAACTAAAACCTGTTGAAGGTGCTCGTAAGAACCGTAAACGTGTTGGTAGAGGTCCAGGATCTGGAACAGGTAAAACATCTGGTAAAGGATCCAAAGGTCAACTTGCACGCTCGGGTGGCGGACCCCGTCCAGGCTTTGAAGGTGGACAAATTCCTTTTTTCCAAAGACTTCCAAAGCGTGGATTCAATAACGTTAACCGTAAGGAATATGCTGTAGTCAATCTTTACGACTTGAACCAGTTCAATGATGGTGAAATCATTACACCAGAAGTCTTGGTCGCAAGAAACGTTTTGAAAAAACTTAACGATGGTGTGAAGGTACTCGGTAGCGGAACATTAGAAAAGAAGTTAACCGTCAAAGCACATGTATTTTCGAAAGCTGCAGAAGCAGCGATCGTTGCAGCTGGTGGAACTGTCGAGGTGATGTAAAGTGTGGCTGCGTATAAAACGAATTCTAAGTAATAAAACAGTGATGCTACGATTAGCATTCACATTGTTCATTCTATTGGTCGTTAGAATTGCAAGTCATATTACCATTCCTCTTTTTGACACCGCTGCGATTGTCAATTTTATGGAATCAAGTGGATCGTTTGTTGCCATTTTGAATAACTTCAGTGGTCAAGCACTCGAACGTTTCTCGATTCTCGCACTTGGGATTTCTCCCTATATTACCGCATCCATTGCGATTCAAATGCTTCAAATGGTTGTTCCATCCTTCAAGGAATGGAGCGAACAGGGTGAAGTCGGAAAACAGAAGATCAACCGTATCACACGTTATTCAGCCGTTGCATTAGCATTTATTCAAGCTTTTGCATTAATTATCGGTATGAGCGTTAACGGTAGTGTCTTGGTTCCTTCACTTGAAGCATCGGTTGTCGAACAGTTCCGTTATTTATTCTATATTTATATGGCACTCGTGATGACTGGTGGTACCGCACTTGCCATCTGGTTAGCTGATTTGATTACAAAACGTGGTGTTGGTAATGGTGTATCGATTTTAATTACTGCAGGTATTGTGACAAGCTTACCCGCTATGTGGACAACCCTATGGTCCAAATATATTGTGAATGGAACAGGTGGATGGGACATTGTCTTCTTCATCCTCATCCTTGTACTTTATTTTGGAATTCTCTTAGGTGTTGTGTTCATGCATATCGCGGTTAGAAAGATTCCTATTCAATATGCGAACAGACAAGGCAAATCAGATTCACATATACCCATGCGTATCAACAGCGCAAGCGTAATCCCCGTCATCTTTGCACAAACAATTTTAAGTATTCCGCTCACCGTTGTTGGATTTACCGGCGGTTCTACCGCAGGAATAGGAGCTTGGATAGCAAGTATCTTTGACTATCAAGAACCCATTGGATTTATCTTGTACGTGATTTTAATTATTGTTTTCTCCTTCTTTTATTCCTTCCTTACCATCAACCCAGAAAAGATTTCAGAAAACTTAACAAAATCAAATGCTTATGTTCCAGGTGTTCGTCCAGGTATCGAAACCAAAGATTTTATTGCCAAACTCTTATTCAAAATAACAGTTATCGGTACAGTATATCTCGTTGTATTAGCTATTCTACCTATATTGACTTCCATCGTCTTCGGATTTGAAGGTCAAGAAGCAACAGCAATTACACTCGGTGGTACAAGCTTGCTCATCATCGTCGGTGTTGCTATTGAAACAACACAACAAGTTGAAACTGACGCAAGCCAGGCAGAATATAGCGGAATATTCAAGTAAGTGGAGGTTATGACAATGCGCATCGTATTGATGGGTCCTCCTGGATCAGGAAAGGGCACTGAAGCCGAATTACTGGTTAAGCATTATCATATTCCACATATTTCGACAGGTAATATTTTTAGAGAACTTTATAAAGATAAAACAGCCGTTGGCAAAACAGCTAAAGCATATATCGATCGCGGCGAGCTTGTTCCTGATCAGATCACGAACGAGATTGTCAAACATCGATTGATGAGAAAAGATTGTAAACAAGGTTTTCTCTTCGATGGTTATCCACGTAACATCGAACAAGCGAAGGCATTTGACCAGATGCTTGAAGATTTGAACTGGAAACTGACAGCAGTCATTAACATTGATGCAACAGATGAAGTGATTATCAAACGCATTGCGGGTAGACGTGTCTGCTCAACATGTGGTGCGGTATATCACACCATCAATAAAAAACCTCAAGTCGAGGGCATCTGTGATGTTGATGGTGGTAAACTAATCCAGCGCGCGGATGATATGGAAGAAACCGTTAGATGGCGTTTGAAGGTCTACAAAGAGCAGACAGCACCCGTCGTCGGTTACTATCGAGAAAAAGGCACACTGATCGAAGTCGATGGTTCACATGGTATCGATGACACAGATCGTGCAATTCAGAAAGTATTAGGTGAGATGAATTGATATTAATCAAATCACAACGTGAAATTGAGTTGATGCGTGAAGCTGGACGCATCTTGGATTTAACACGACAGATGTTAGCTGAACATCTTAAACCTGGCATTAGCACACATCAACTCGATACACTCGCCGAAGATTTTATTAAAAAAATGGGAGGTACTCCATCGTTCAAAGGGTATCATGGTTTTCCAGGATCCATCTGTACTTCCATCAATGAAGTTGTTGTTCACGGTATTCCTTCAGTTAAGCATATCTTAAAAGAAGGAGACATTATTACCTTAGATTTTGGCGTTATTTATAAGGGATATCACGCAGATTCTGCGACAACCTACCCAGTAGGTGAAGTGAGTGAAGCAATTAAAAAGCTTCTTGAAGTGACAGAAAAAAGTCTCTACATTGGTTTGGAACAAGCTAAACCAGGTAATCACGTCTCAGATATATCACACGCGATCGAATCTTACGTCAAACCCTTTGGCTACGGAATCGTTGAAGAATTTACCGGTCACGGTATCGGTCGTGATCTTCACGAAGATCCCTATGTTCCAAACTTCGGAAAGCCAAAGCAAGGCCCGGTACTTAAACCGGGAATGACATTTTGCGTTGAACCGATGGTTAATCTCGGGACTAAACGCGTAAAAGTTTTGTCTGATAATTGGACAACAGTAACAACGGATCATAAACCGTCTGCTCACTTTGAGCACACGATTGTGATCACGGAAACTGGATATGATATTTTAAGCATTGCAAAAAAGGAGTGAATCTATGCCAAGAGAAGATTTAATAGAAGTCGAAGCTAGAGTAATCGAAATATTACCTAATACCAAGTTCAAAGTTGAACTTATCCAAAACGGTCATATCGTTTTGGCACACGTATCTGGTAAAATCCGCATGAATAACATACGCATTTTACCTGGTGATAAAGTAACTGTAGAGTTATCACCATACGATTTAACACGCGGTCGTATCACCTATCGCCGCAAATAAGGAGGAAATGATATGAAGGTTAGAGCATCCGTAAAAAAGAGAAGCGAAGACGATATCATCGTCAAGCGCAAAGGAAAAATTTATGTCATTAATAAGAAAAATAAAAGACATAATCAAAGACAAGGATAGTAGGAGGAAACTATGGCAAGAATAGCAGGCGTTGACATTCCAAACGACAAGCGCGTCGTGGTTTCGTTAACTTATGTATACGGAATTGGTACATCCCTTTCCAAACAAATTTTAAAAGACGCAGATGTCAATGAAGACACTCGCGTAAAAAACTTAACAGAAGACGAATTAAATCGGATTCGTAGTGAAATGACCAAGTATGTCACTGAAGGTGACTTACGTAGAGAAGTGACACTCAACATCAAACGTTTGATGGAAATCGGATCATATCGTGGCATTCGTCACCGCAAAGGATTGCCCGTTCGTGGACAAAACACACGTAACAACGCGCATACCAGAAAAGGTAAGCCCAAGGCAGTCACCGGTAAGAAGAAGTAAAGGAGGAATAAGACATGGCTAAGAAAAAGACAACAAAACGTAAGGTTAAGAAGAATATTCCCCTTGGTGTTGCGCACATTCACACAACCTTTAATAACACGATTGTAACGATTACCGACATGGATGGAAATGCGATCGCATGGAGCAGTGCAGGTGCACTTGGCTTCAAAGGATCTAAAAAATCAACTCCTTATGCAGCACAGATGTCAGCAGAAGCTGTAGCAAAAGCTGCAATGGATAACGGTATGATTAAAGTTGAAGTATCTGTCAAAGGACCTGGTCCTGGTAGAGAAGCAGCCATTCGCTCTTTGCAGGCAGCAGGTCTTGAAATTACTGCAATTAAAGACGTAACACCAGTTCCACACAACGGATGCAGACCACCCAAACGTCCACGTGGCTAATTTAAAGGAGGGGTAACTTGTGAAAGATTTAAAATTTGAAAAACCAACCGCAGTTGAAGAAATATCTGTTGACGGCAATAAAGGACGCTTCGTAATTAAACCACTTGAAAGAGGATATGGTATAACACTTGGAAATGCACTCAGACGTGTTTTATTATCATCACTTCCTGGTGCAGCTATTGTCAATATAAAAATCGATGGTGTTGAACATGAGTTTTCGACCATTGAAGGCGTCTACGAAGACGTTATGGGTATTGTCTTAAACTTAAAGAAGGTCATCTTCGCAGTTGATTCTAATGACCCTGACTTTGAACAAAAACTTGAGCTCTATGCTGTCGGTGCTGGTCCAGTAACGGCAAAGGAATTCAATCATGTTGACGGTGTTGAAATTATCAATCCCAATCAAATCATTGCCAATCTTGCAGATAACGGCAGATTAGCAATGGAAGTAACGGTCAGACGTGGTGTAGGTTATGTATCAGCAGATAAGAACAAGAACTTTTCTAAAAATGAGAAGAGCATCATTCCTATCGATGCGATCTATACACCCGTTATTCGCGTATCCTATCATGTTGAAAAAACAAGAGGTGACGCAGATGAACTGATGCTTGAGATCGAAACCAATGGTGCGATTTTAGCAAAAGAAGCTTTAGCGCTTGCATCAAAGATGCTCATCGATTACTTAGATGTTATCGTTCAGATCAGTGAAAAAGCACAGACGACGGACTTCATTTTCGAACAGGAAGAAGAACCTGTCAACAAGAAGCTTGATATGAAGATTGAACAGCTTGACCTATCGGTTCGCCTATTCAATAGTTTAAAGCGTTCCGGTATCTATACCGTCGGTCAGATTGTCCGTTTGACCGAAGAGGATGTTATGCGTTTTAGAAGTCTGGGAAGAAAGTCCTTCAAGGAACTTAAAGAAAAGCTTTCTGAACATGGCTTAGAATTTGAAAACAGCGCAAATAAAGAAGCAAAATTTCATTTTGACGATGAAGAGAAGGAGTAAATCATGGCTTATAGTAGATTAAGACGCACCAGCGATCAGAGAAAAGCCCTCCTTCGCGACCTCGTGACCGATATCATTATCAACGAACGTATCGTGACGACTGAAGCGAAGGCAAAAGAACTGAAGAAACTTGCCGACAAGATGATTACTTTAGCGAAGGAAAATACACTTGCATCACGTAGACAAGCTGCAGAAACCGTTCGTTTTGAAGAAGTCAAAGAAGGCCAAAATGCACTTCAAAAATTATTCTCTGAACTCGGTCCCCGCTACCAGGATAGAAATGGTGGCTATACACGTATTATTAAAACGATTCCAAGACGCGGTGATGCTGCGCCAATGGCAATCATTGAGTTTATCTAATTCACATTTAAAACAGGCGATGCCTGTTTTTTTGTTAATACAAAAATTTAATACGTTGTCATTTATGACAAAATAGCATAAAATAAGAGTACACAAAATCAGCAACCCTAGGAGATGACGATGAGAAAAATAGTATGGATAGGCTTAAGTTTACTGATTCTATTATCACTTGGTGCTTGTTATGATGCTATATCATTAGCTGATGCACTCGATCAGGTTGAAGTTACCTTTGCAGAAGGTGATTCTTTTGAATCTGTGACAACAGATGTTGTCCTGACGGAAGAACTTGTAGGTTTTGATGAGATCACTTTGACATGGACAAGCAGTCACCCAGACATTATCGATTCAAAAGGTAGTGTCAATCGACCGCTTCAAACAACAAATGTTATCTTAACAGCTAAGGTTAAATATGAAAATAGACAGCGATCCAAGGATTTTGTTTTTACGGTTATCAGTATAAATGCAAATAATCCAGAGATGGGATCCTATATCCTTGAAACCTATTTTGAAAGTATCGATAGTGATGCATATACACTCGAATCTTCTCTGACACTCTATGCTGAACTAGATACAGAAATCACATTGAGTGAAACCTACACGGGATTTGTCGTAAACGCAGAACTGAGCGATTTAACGGCGATTGTTACCGAGGAAATTATCACAATTAAGCATTACTATGATCGCTTAACCTATGAGATTCTCTTTATGGATGAAGAAGATGAAATCAGTAGGGAGACCCTTAAGTATGGAAGTACAGTTGACTTTCCTGAAGAACTCATAAAAGAGGGTTATCAACTTACAGGATGGACAACAGATCAAGCAGGAGAGCAACTCTTTAATCCAAGTACAACGGTTACTAGCAACCTAACACTCTACACAAAGTGGACGGTTATATCAAATAGTCTAGAGGATCTTGACTACACAGGTTATGGAGACTATTATCTATTACTAAACGACAGTGATAATGTCATTCATGATTTAGCAATCTTACTAAGAGATACAATCGATTATGTATCCTATGGTGATGCAAGATATGTCTATGCAACATATGATAATGACTCCCAGGTGATCATGTATGATGTGCCCTCATCAACAAGTTACCGCAAGGTACCCGCAACAGGTACACTTGGTTGGGGATCTGGAGGAGTTATCACGACATCCGAATTTACGATTTCCATCAACCGAGAACACATCTGGGCTTGTAGCGATATGCGTATCATGCCAATTAACAAAGATAAGACACTTGATGGTTATGTTGAATTTGTTATTAATAACGATGTGAATTCATTTAACTATCGACCAGGTAATAACGATAGAGGACATTATACGGACCTTCATAATCTATGGAATGCACTCGCAGGTCCTAACGGGACGCACAGTGATCATTTTTATGGAGAAGAATCAGGTCCATCTGTAGCATCCTACCTTTCAAATGACATCTTTTATCCAGGTGATGAATATCGTGGAGATGTAGCAAGAGCACTTTTCTATATGACACTGATGTATCCACATTTAACACTCGTTGAAAGAGGAGATCCCAATGCCAATGAAGGATCGATCTATTACGGATACCTAGAAGATTTACTTCGTTGGAACGAAGAAGATCCTGTCAGTTATTATGAACTTGAAAGAAATAACACCATCTTTAATGAACAGGGAAACCGTAATCCATTTATCGATTTATATGATCTTGATTTTGCAGAACTACTGTTTGCAGAAGGAGACCCCAACGTTTTAGATTAAAAATAGGAGGAACGTATGAAAAAAAGAAACTTAGGTCATACAGGTGTTTTGGTATCTGAGATATCACTTGGGACATGGCAACTTGGATCCAAATGGGGAGATCCATTTAATAAAGAAGTCGCTCATCAAACACTAAAAACAGCTCATGATTTAGGCATTAACTGTTTAGATACAGCAGACGTTTATCAAGGTGGCATGAGTGAAAAAACGATTGGTAAATTTCATCAGCATCAAAAACAGACCTCATTTGTCATCACAAAAATAGGACGTAAACTACCTAAACAGGATAAAGAACTCTACACCAAAGAAGCTTTGACAAAATTTATCGATGATTCAAGAGCTAATCTTCAGGTGGAGTCACTCGATATGGTTTTACTACACTGTCCTCCAACAGATCTCTACAAAGATGATACGGTTTTTAATTACATGGATGAATTTAAAAAAGAAGGTAAGATCAAACATTACGGGGTCTCTATTGAGACTATTGAAGAGGGATTGCTTGCGATGAACCATCAAGGTGTAGAAGCCATTGAAGTGATCTTCAATATGTTTCGACTCCGTCCTGCGACTGAACTCATACCCATCGCAAAAGAAAAAGGTGTTGGTATCATCGTAAGAGTTCCACTAGCAAGTGGGTTACTAACAGGAAAATATACGAAAGACACGACATTTGGACCCCATGATCACCGTACCTTCAATCGAAAGGGTGAAGCTTTTGATAA
>Ga0265293_10004820_pt1 | contig 23304 bp, 17 predicted proteins | sample Munlanlewell138R_FD_192505 | JGI IMG/M metagenome (GOLD analysis project Ga0265293, IMG submission 192505) | Leachate microbial communities from a municipal landfill in Southern Ontario, Canada - Leachate well 138R | ecosystem: Engineered > Solid waste > Landfill > Unclassified | place: Canada... | reverse complement strand
CCACCGTCCTTTGCCCCCTGGCCTGCGCGGCTTTTCCCTGGTGGAAATGCTGGTGGCGCTGATGATCATGGCCATCGTCTCGGTGCTGGCCTGGGCCGCCTTCGACGGCGTACTCGCCATGGAGGCCCGCAGCAAGGAGCAGTTTCTCGCCGAGAACCGCCTGCAACTGGCGGTGGCGGTGATCCACAATGATCTTTTGCACCTGCGCCAGCGCCCGGCCCGGGACCCCATCGGGGGCCAGGTGGGCGCCTACCTGGCGCCGTGGCGGGAGTTCAGCCTCGTCTTCACCCGGGGGAGCGTGGCGGCCCACCGCGCCCCCGGCGGCAGCCTGCAGCGCATCGGCTACCGGGTGGAGGAGGGGCGCTTGATCCGCAGCCACTGGCAGGTGGTGGACGAGGGCCCCGCCACCGAGCGGACCGATCAGGTGCTCGCCACCGGCATCGACAGCCTCACCGTGGCGCAGCTGGACGGCAACGGGGATTTCAGCGCCTTCTGGCCCCCCGCCAACGAGCGCCTCCCCCTCGGGGCAGTGCCGCCCCTGGTGCGGGTCAGCCTTCTGACCCTGGGAGGGGACGAGCAGGTGATAGTGATCCCCGGCCCCGACAACGCCACCTTCGCCGTGGGGCCATCGGGGGATGACAATGATTTTTGAGCCGCGCCGCGCCCTTCGCCGCGAGGGGGGCATCGCCCTGGTGTCGGTGCTGCTGTTGCTGGTGTTTGTGCTGACCCTGGTGGCGGGGCTGTTCTACCGCCACCAGATCCATATCCACAAGGTGACCCGCGCCGTCACCGGCGATCAGGCGCTGCTTATCGTCCTCGGCGCCGAGACCTGGGTGGCCTCGGTGCTGGAGGCGGACGCCCGCGCCGGCAAGGTGGACCACCTCGGCGAGGCCTGGGCACGACCGCTGCCCCCCATGCCGGTGGAGGGGGGCGAGATCAGCGGCTGCCTGCGGGATATGGCGGGGCTTTTCAACCTCAACAACCTCGGCGCCTACACCAACAAGCGCTGGGACGACGAACTCAAGGCCGAAGTCGCCCAGGACGCCGTGGCCACGCCCCGCGCCTGGTTTCGGGAGATCCTCCGTCAGCGGGGGCTGGACGCCGCCGACCGGCGCATCGCCGCCCTGGCGGACTGGGTGGACCCGGACGCCTGGCTGCTGACCCCCGAGAGCGCCGAGGACAACGAATACCTGCTCCTGGACCCGCCCTACCGGCCCGCCAACCACCCCCTCACCGAGCTGGGGGAGTTGCCCCTGGTGATGGGCTACAGCGCCACCGACGCCGCGGCCCTCGCCCCCTGGGTGAGCACCCTGCCGCGGCAGACCCGGCTCAACGTCAACACCGCGCCGGCGCCGGTGCTCGCGGCCCTGTCGCCGCTGATTGCCCCGGCGCGGGTGGAGGCTCTGTTGGCGCGACGCCCGTTCACCAGCCTCGGCGCCTTCTACGACGCCCTGGCAGCGGTGGCGGGGCAGTCCCGGGATGATCTGCTGCAACGGATTCCCGCCGACCTGCTGGCGGTGGGCAGCGATTACTTTGCCCTGCGGGCGCGGGTCAGCCTCGCCGGCCTGCGCTACGACTACGAGAGCCTGATCCACCGCCCCGCCAGCGGCCGGGCGCGGGTGATCGCCCGGACCTTTGCGCCGGTGCCGAGGCTCGCCCAGGACGCCGGCGGCGACGCGGCCATCGGCCACCCCTGCAACCACAACGAGGTGATTTCGCCATGACCGCCTTCTCCCCCGCCGGCCCCGGCGCCAGCGCTACCTTCCCCGGCCACCCCCGGCCCTTTGGCGCCGGGGGTGGCGCCTGGATCCCCACCGAGGCTGTCGCCTGCCACGCTCCGGTGGTGCCCGCCGTGCCCCGCCGCAAGTGGCAGGGGATGATTCCCTGGCTCCTGGAGGACCAGCTGCTGGAGCCCCTGGAGCGCCTCCACCTCGCCTGGGGTGACCGCGACCCCGAGGGGGTGGTGCCGGTGCTCGCCGTCAACCGCGAGCTGCTCGCCCGCTGGCAGCAGGGGGCCCCCGGGCCCCTGGTCCCGGACGCCTTTGCTCTGCCCTGGCACAAGGGGGAGTGCGCCCTCGCCGTCGAGGGCGATCGCTGGCTGCTGCGCGCCGGCCCCTGGCAGCTGGCGGCGGGGCCTGCGGCGCTGCTGGCGCCACTGGTGGCGCGGCTGCTGGGTGATGGCGGCCTTCAGTTGGTTGTTTACGGCCCGCCGGGCAGCGGCGATCTGCCCCCGGACCTCGCCGCCGGCGCCCGCTGGCGCGACGGCGCAGGCCTCTTCGACCGCCCCCGGGGGCCGTTCCTCCCCTGCGCGGGCGGCCCCGGGGAGCAACGGCAGAGCGCGGCCCTGCCCCCGGGTGCCCGGGTGGCGGCGGGGCTTGGCGCCCTCGCGGCGCTGCTCCTGGCGCTCGGTTCGGCGGTGGAAACGTCGCGTCTGTCGGCGGAGGCCGATCACCTTGAAGGCCAGCTGCGGGCCGCCCACCAGCGGTACCTGGGCCAGCCCTACGATTTCCCCATGGCGGACTTCCAGGCGGTGGCGTCCCGCCAGCTGGGGGGCGGGGAGGGCAGCGGCGCCCTCGATCTGGTGGCGGCGGTGGCCCCCGCCGTCGCCGCCTGCAGGGGTTGCGCGGTGGAGCGGCTGGCGGTGGCGGACGGTGCTGTCGAGCTCCGCCTCGCCGCCGGCGCCGAGGCCGTCGCCGCCTTGCCCCGGGCCGGGGCAAGCTGGCGGGCGGCGCTGTCCCCCGAGGGGGAGGGGTGGTCCTACCGGGTCGTTCCGGTGGGGGAGGAGATGGGAGGGCTGGATCATGAATAGTCCCGCGCAACGCTGGCATTCCCTGGCGCCCCGGGAGCGATTGCTGGTGGCGGCGGCCCTGGTGCTCGCCCTGGTGGTGGCGGGGGTCTACCTGCTGCGCCCCCTGGTAGACGCGAACGCCGCCGCCCGGGAGCGCCGCGACCGCGCCCTGGAGGACAGCGCCTGGCTCCGTGCCCAGGCGGTGGCCGGGCGGCTGTCCTCCAGCGGTTGCGGCGGCGGGGATGAGGCCCCCGTGGATCTCGCCGCCCGCCACGGGGTGACCCTGGCGGGCGAGGAGGTGCTGCCCGGCGGCGACTTCCTGCTGATCCTCGAGGCCCGGGACGGCAATGGAGCCCTCGCCTTCATCCGCGATCTGGACTGCCGGGGCCACGGCCTCGCGGCCCTCAGCCTTGACAGGGTTGGCAGCGGGGGCGCGGTGCGGGGCGAGGCCCGCTTTCATCGCCCTGTAACAAAACCGTCATAAGGGGGTGTGATGATCGCCGCCTGGAGACTGGAGCCCCCATGCTGAAATCCCTTGTCAGCCCCCTTGTAGCCCTGCTGGTGCTGGCCCTGGCGGCACTTCTGTGGCTGCCGGTGGCGACCCTGCCGGGTCTGGCGCCGGGGGTCACCCTCCTGGAGGGCTCACGGCCCCTCGCCGGCCGCGCCCTGCTGGCGGCGGGCGGGGCCCTGATCCAGTGGCGCTGGTGTCCGGCGCGGGGGCCCCTGGCCCTGTGCGTCTCGGTGAGTGGCGCCGGCGGTGCCGCCGAGGCCCGGGTCATGCCCGCCCCCGGCCGCTGGCAGGTGGCGGCGGTGACCTTCAAGGGCCTGCCCCTGGCGGCCCTCGGCCTTCCCCCCGCGCTGGTGGACGGGCGCCTCGACGGCACCCTCGGGGATCTGGTGGCGCGGCCCATGGGCGGCTGTCTCTTCGCCGACACCCGCAACGCCCGGGGCGAGGGGCGGATTCACGACCTGCGGGTGCTGGGGCGACCCCTCGCGGACCAGGTTGTCGCCCTGGAGGCTGGGGGCGAGGGCGGGGCCCGGGTGCTGCGCATCAGCGGCGGCGATGTCAGCGGCGAGCTGAACCTCGGCGCCGATGGCCGCCTCCAGGGCGCGCTGCGCCTGGCGACCCCGAATGGCCCCGAGACCCTGCCCATCAACCAGCTGCTGCCCTGCGCTCCGGCGGGGCAGGGCCTCTGACATGAGGGAGTCTGCCGCCATGGCCCTCGGGATACGACCTTTCACCTTCCGGCCTACCCTGTCCCCCCGGGGGGGGCGCTGGCTCGTCGCCCTGCTGGCACTGCTGTGCCTGCTGGCCGCCGCCCGCCTCGCCCTGCTGCTGGTGGCGCCGGTGGGTGCCCCGGACCTGGACTTTCCCCCCGCCACGGGCACTGCCCAGGGGGCGATCGTCCTCTACCCCGGATCGACGGGGGCCGTGGCGGACAGGGAAGCCCTGCCCACCGCCAACCTCGACGCCGAGGTGCTCGGGGTCATCACCCGGGGCGCGGAGGCCTGGGCCAATATCGCCGTGGATGGCGCTGCGGATGGCATCTATCGCCCCGGCGACGAGCTGGCCCCGGGGGTGCGGGTGGAACGCATCGAGCCGGGCCTGGTGGTGGTGCGGGAGCAGGGCCAGCCGCGGCGCATTCCCCTGCGCACCCTGCTGGCCGCCGGCGCCATGCCCCTGGGTGAAACGCCGCCCCCCGCCGCCACGGCCATGGCCCTGAGCCCCGCCACCACCGCCGGGGGCGAGCAGGCCCTGCGCCTCGACGCCCTGGACGACGTCGCCAGTGCCCGGGGCTTCGCCGCCGGCGACCTGGTGGTGGCCGTGGACGACCGCCCCCTGGCGGACCTGCTGGCGGATGGCGAGGCCCTCGCCGCCCTCGCCTCCGGCGCCGGCGAGTACCGGGTGCGGGTGCTGCGGGACGGCGGCGAACAGGAGATCAGCATCGACGCGGCCGAGGTCGCGTCCTGGTTGAACCGGCGCTGACGGCAAGTTAGCGCCCATTGCGAATTTGGAGTATCCCCCGATGACGGCAAACCTCTGCAACACCCTTCCTCGCCCCCTGGCGGCTTCCCGGTTGCCGGGCCTGTTGCTGGGCCTGCTGCTGGCCGGAGCCGCCCTCGCGCCCCTCGCCTGGGGGGAGAAACTCACGGTGAATTTCCGCGAGGCGGACATCCGCGCGGTGATGGAGAGCGTGGCGGAGATCACCGGCCGCTCCTTTATTCTCGACCCCCGGGTGCAGGGCAAGATCACCATCATCGCCCCCGAGTCCCTCGATTCGGACATGCTCTACGAGGTGATTCTCTCCGCCCTCCAGGTGCACGGCTTCCAGGCGGTGGACGACGGCGCGGTGACCCGCATCCTGCCCTTCAGCCAGGCATTCCAGGTGGCCGGTGGCGACGCCGGCAACGAGATCCAGACGGTGGTGCTGCGCACCAATTACCTCAAGGCCTCCGAGTTGGTGCCCTCTGTCAAACCGATGCTCAGCAAGGGGGCGCTGATCCAGGCCCACGACGCCAGCAACCACCTTATCGTCACCGACACCCGCGCCCAGATCGCCCGGGTGCGGGGCATCGTCGCCGACCTGGACAGCCCCCAGCAGGGCGCCGTGGATATCATTCCCCTGCGCCATATCGCCGCCGGGGAGGCGCTCCATATCGCCGGCCAGCTGGGCCAGTTCAAGGGTGATGGCCTCAGCATCGTCGAGGACGTCTACAACAACCGCCTCATCGTCAGCGGCAACCCGGTGGTGCGCCAGGACCTAAAGAACCTCATCCGCGGCCTCGATGTGCCCCAGGGCAGCGGCGGTGGAGTGGAGGTGGTGCGCCTCAACCACGCCCAGGCGGAGCCCATGAAGGAACTGCTCGAGGGGATGCTGGAGTCGAGCCTGTTCAAGCGCCAGGCCCTGGGGGATGGCAAGGCCAGCGAGACCGCCTTCCGCATCCAGGCGGACAGTGCCAACAACGCCCTGGTGATCGCCGCCGACGCCAGCGTCACCGGGGATATCCTCAAGGTGGTGCGCCAGCTCGACGTGCCCCGCAAGCAGGTGCTGATCGAGGCCATCGTCGCCGAGATCTCCGAGGACCAGGCCAAGCGCCTCAGCGTCCAGCTGGCGGCGGCGGGCCGCGAGGGGGGCGCCATCATCAACTTCAATGAATTGTTGCCGGCGCTGGTCGGCCTCGGCCTCGACGAGGACATCGAGGCGGAGGATGTGGCCCGCCTGCCCATCGGCCGCGGCCTCACCGGCGGCGGCATCACCTGGGACGACGACGGCAAGCGCGGCTTCGCCCTGTTGCTCGAAGCCCTCAAGAACGACGCCAACACCAACATCCTCTCGACACCCTCGGTGGTGACCCTCGACAACGAGGAGGCCACCATCTCGGTGGGCCAGGAGGTGCCGTTCATCACCGGCAGCTATGTGTCCGCCAACAATTCCATCGACAACCCCTTCCAGACCATCGAGCGGGAAGAGGTGGGCATCAAGCTCAAGGTGCTGCCCCAGATCAACGACGGCCAGGTGGTGCGCATGGCCATCGAGCAGGAGACCTCTAACCTGCTGGCCACCGCCGCCGCCACCGGCACCGCCGACGTGGTCACCGCCAAGCGGGTGATCTCCACCAACGTGATGGTGGGGGACAGCGAGTTTCTGGTGCTCGGCGGCCTGATCGACGAATCCTTCTCCGGGGACGACAGCAAGGTGCCGGTGCTCGGCAGCATCCCGGTGCTCGGCCACCTGTTCAAGAGCCGCAGCCGCAGCAGCAACCAGTCGGTGCTGATGGTGTTCATTCGCCCCACCATCCTCGACAACCGGGCGCGGATGGCGGATGTCACCCGCGGCCAGTACCAGTACCTGCGCCAGCGCCAGCTCAACTTCCTCGACAACTACGAGGGGGAGGCGGTGTCGCCGCCCCTGCCGGAGCGTATCGAGGATGTCAACCAGCCGGCGCCGCCGCGCCCCTGATCGGCCATGTACCTCGATCACTTCGGCCTGCGCCAGCGGCCCTTCCTGATCTCCCCGGACCCGGCCTTCCTCTACCCGAGCGGCGGCCACCGGGAAGCCCTGGCCCACCTGGGCTACGGGCTGGAGCGGGAGGGGGGCTTCGTGCTGCTCACCGGCGAGGTGGGCACCGGCAAGACCACCCTGTGCCGGCTGTTGATCGAGCAACTGCCCGCGACCTTTCGCCTTGCCTACATTCTCAATGCCCGCCTCGACAGCGGCGGGGTGCTGGCGGGCATCTGCAAGGAACTGGGCATCGACCTGCCCCCCGGCGCCGATGACCGCATCTGCGTCGAGCGCCTCCACGACAACCTGCTGGCCGCCCACGGCGAGGGCCGCCAGACCCTGGTGATCATCGAGGAGGCCCAGAACCTCGACCCGGTGGTGCTGGAGACCCTGCGCCTGCTCACCAACCTGGAGACCGCCAGCGCCAAGCTGCTCCATATTCTCCTCATCGGCCAGCCCGAGCTGCTCGACACCCTGCGTCGCCCGGACCTGCGCCAGCTCAACCAGCGGGTGGTGTCCCGCTGCCACCTGGGGCCCCTGTCCCTGGCGGATACCCGCGCCTACCTCGACCACCGGGTGAGGGTGGCGGGGGGCGAGCGGCCGCTGTTCAGTGCCCGGGCGGCGCGGCGCATCCACCACCGTGCCCAGGGGATACCCCGGCTGATCAACCTGCTGGCGGAGCGCGCCCTGCTCGGGGCCTACGCCGAGCAGCGCCGCCAGGTGACGGCGGGGGTGGTGAACCGCGCCGCCCGGGAAGTGCTGGAAGGCCCGGCCCCCGCCAGGGAGGGCCGCCCCCGCTTGCCCGCCCTGGGCCTGATCCTCGCCCTGGTGGTGGCGGGCGCCGCCGCCCTCGGCCTTCGCTGGCTGGATGTTGCGCCGCGCCCCCCTGCCGCCGCGCCGACGGCCGAGGTCCAGGCCGTCCCCGCGCCGGACGTCGCCGCAACACCCGCCCCGCCAACCTCCGACGGTCCGCCCCCGGGGACCGGGGTGTTTGCCCGCTGGCTCGCCCCCTGGGGTATCCACGGCGCCGCCCGCTCCGTGGATGAGGCCTGCGGGGTCGCCCTGCGCCGGGGCCTCGCCTGCGAATCCCTCGCGGGCCTCGGCCCCGAGGCATTGCTGGCCCTCCACCAGCCGGTGCTGGTGACCCTCTTCAACGACAGCGAGGGCCTCGACTTTCACCTCGTGGCGGGGGCGACGGCGGAGGGCGTCGCGGTGGTCAACGCCAGTGCCGCCCGCACCCTGACCCGGGGGGAGTTCGCCGCCCGCTGGAGCGGCGACGGCTGGCTGCTGTGGCAGCCCCCGGCGGGCTACCGCCAGGCGCTGATGCCGGGCGCCCAGGATCCGCAACTGCTGCCGGCGGTGGTGGATGCCCTGGTGGCCCGGGGTTACCTGGCGGAGCCCCTGGTAACCGGCGGCGACTATGGCGCCTACCTGGTGGAACAGGTGCGCCGCTTCCAGGGGGACAGGGGCCTCGCGGCGGACGGCGTGCTCGGCGTCCACACCCTGGTGGCCCTGGGGGTGGGTGGCCTCGTGTCGGCGACGCCTCCCGCGCCGGTGGCGGAGGAGGGCTAGGGGTGTCGTACATTCTGTCGGCGCTGAAAAAGGCGGAGGAATCCCGGGGCGGACAGCCCGGGGCGCCCCTGTCCCCTGTTGCCGTGCCGGCCCCGGGACCGGCGCGGGACGATCGACGGGGTCCATCGTTGCGCGGGTGGCTGGCGGGGCTCGCCGTTGTCGCGCTGGTGGTGGCGGGGGTGTTGTGGCGCCCCTCCCTGGAGTTTCCCGCCCGGCCAGGGGATGGGGCGACAGCGCCCCGGGCCGCCGAGGTGGAGGCGGTTGAGCAGCCGGTGGCGGCGACGCCCGAGCCGGTCACGGCCGTGACGACCAGCCCCGCGCCCCCCGCGCCAGCGCCGATTCCGCCGGCGACCAACCCCATCCCGCCGCCCCCCTCGGCGCCGCCTCCGCCCCTCGCCATCACTGGCTATATCTATTTCGACGGCAATCCCGCCGCCAGCAAGCTGTTCGTCGACGGTGTGGTCCATCGCCAGGGCAGCAGCCCGGGTCCGGGTATGGTGATCCGCGACTTTCGCCCGGACCGGGTGATCATCGCCTATCGCGGCGCCCTGCACGAAGTGCCCGTGCCCTGAGGGCGCCGCCCTCGCCCGTTTCGCCCCGGGCGATCGCCGCCACGCCTTCCGACATTTTTGCCGATTTCCCGTCAGGGTCCCCGCGCCATTCCGTCGTCATCGAAATGCCATAAAAAATTCATTATCCCGTCAACGGGCTGTCACGGATGGCGACGTATCTTTGCGCCTGCACAAAAGGGCGCGGCTGAGGCAACCCGCTTCGACCTGTCCCCGCGCCCGGTTGCTCCCGAGGGAGTTCCATCCCACGCATTTTTTGCTCACAACATCCTGGAGTCAGTCCCATGAAAAAGAGTTTGCTTGCTTTGTCGGTAGTGTCCGCGATCCTGGCGGGTTGTGGCGGCGGTGGCGGCGGCGACGTGAAAATTGCCCCCAGCACCAACGTCAACAATTCCAACAACACCACCAACAACAACACCGGTGGCGGCTCCACTCCTACCACGCCCACCAACGCCTGTGCCTCCTACGTCAAGGATGGTGTGACCCGCCAGGGCGCCGTGGACGGCGCCGACTGCGTTTACGGCGCGGATTTCGTTGATTTCGACAACCCGCTGACCGTGGATCTGACCCTTGCCGACCTGCCCAATGACGGCGCCCATATTTTCCGCGGCAGCCTGTTCGTCGGCCAGAACCAGAAAGGCAACCAGTCGAACTTCACCTTCAAGTCCGGCGGCCAGGGCCCGAAACTGACCGTGCAGGCCGGCGCCACCGTGGCCCTGGAGAACTCCTCCGACTTCATCGTGATCCATCGCGGCTCGCAGATCATCGCCCAGGGTACCGCCGCCAAGCCCATCACCTTCACCTCCCGCACCGACGTGGAAGGCACCGTGGCCTACAACGCCGTGAGCCAGTGGGGCGGCATGATCATCAACGGCTTCGGCATCTCCAACAAGTGCGCCTACACCGGCAACCTGGCGGCCAACGGCAGCGGCCTGACCCTCACCAACAATACCTGTGACGTCACCGTGGAAGGCACCGAAGGCCAGACCGAGGCCAGCTACGGCGGCAACAACAACGCCGACAACTCCGGCATCCTCGAATACGTGGTGGTCAAGCACACCGGCGCCGAGATCGCCCCGGACAACGAACTCAACGGCATCACCTTCGGCGCCGTCGGTTCCGGTACCACGATCCGCAACCTGCAAAGCTACAGCACCTACGACGATGGCATCGAGTTCTTCGGCGGCGCCGTCAATGTCACCAACTACGTCGGTCTCTATATCCGCGACGATTCCATCGACATCGACGAGGGCTATCGCGGTACCATCCAGAACGCCCTGGTGATTCAGGATCTCACCGACGGCGCCCACTGCATCGAGGCCGATGGCGTCGGCAGCTGGAGCGAGGCCCGCGCCGCCGAGATGGTGCCCCGCAACCTCCACAGCCAGCCCACCCTCAAGAACATCACCTGTATCGTCACCCCCTCCTTGGTGGCCAGCGGCGCTACCCACGAATCCGGCGCCGGCATCATGGTGCGCGAGGACATCGCCGCCAAGCTGGAGAATATCCTGCTGACTACCGCCTTCCAGGCGGACCCGAGCGGCACCAACAACAACCAGAACTACTGTCTGCGTCACCGCCAGCAGTCGGTGGCCAGCGCCACCCTCACCAGTTCGGTGGTTGCTTGTGCCGATCTTTACAGTGACTCCTCCGCCAACACCACCACCTGGGCACCCACCCAGACCGGCAACGTCTACTTCCAGACCGACGTGGCTGGCCAGGATCCCACCGTGGATACCGAGAACGGCCTGAAGATCCTGGATGGTTTCTACTCCATCCCGGCCAATCAGATGGTTGTCGGTGGCGCCAACCCCAATATCACCCCCACCGGCGGCGCCAGCTTCATCGGCGGTGTGTCGGCCAGCAACGACTGGACCCAGGGCTGGAGCTACGGCCTCAGCATTCAGAACTGGGATGAGGCGCTGTGGGTTACCCAGTGATCCCCACGCTTGTCACCACCATGAACCGGCCGTAACGAAAGGGCGCCTTACGGCGCCCTTTCACTTGCGGATCACGTTGACTGAATAGGTTTGTAGCTATGAACAGCAAGCGTAAATTACTGGCCGTGGCCATCGCCACGGCGCCCCTCTGGCACCTCGCCGCCGAGGCGCAGGACGTCACCAAGCCGGAGGTCAACCCCACCATCGAGGAAGTGGTGGTCACCGCCCGCCTCAAGAGCGCCGCCGAGGATGTGGTGCTCGAACGCATGGACCACGAGGCGGTCACCGATATTCTCAGTTCCGAACTGATCGGCCGCATCGGCGATTCCACCGTCGCCACCGCACTGCGGCGGGTGCCGGGCGTCACCCTGGTGGACGACAAGTTCATCTACGTGCGGGGCCTCGGCGAGCGCTATTCCAGCACATTGCTGAACGGCGCCTCGGTGCCGTCGCCGGACCTGACCCGGTCCGTGTTGCCCCTGGATATCTTCCCCACCAGCATCGTCGAGTCCCTGTCGGTGCAGAAGGGCTTCACCCCGGACATGCCCGCGGCATTCGGTGGTGGCAGCGTCGATATCCGCACCAAGAGCATTCCCGAGGAATTCGTCTTCAATGTCGAGATCGGCGCCAGCCACAACACCGAGACCAGCGGCAGCGGCCTGCGCACCGATGGCGGTGGCGATGACCGCTGGGGCACCGACGACGGCACCCGCGCCCTGCCGGGGGTGATCAAGGGCGCCCTGGACAGCTACCAGGGTGATATCGGCACCAACAATATCCTCACCTTTCTCCAGCGCCAGGATAGCGGCAACACCCGCGCCGACGCAGAGCTGGTCAACCGCGAGCTGGCCAAGTCCCTGAAGCGGGATATCAGCCCCTACAGCGATGATCCCAGCGAGAACATCGACGGCCAGGTGAACCTCGGCAATCGGTTCTATTTCGACAATGGCATGGAGTTCGGCTTCCTGTCCGGCCTGTCCTACGAGGATGTGTTCGACACCACCGTCACCACCGAGCGGGAATTCGCCAACCCGGAGGAGTATGTGGGCGAGCGCACCCGCTCCAACCGGGAGGTGAACCTCACCGGCAACCTGGGCCTCGGCTTTCGCGTCAACGGCGAGCAGGAGATCAACACCACCAGCCTGTTCCTGCGCAATACCGACGACACCGTGTCGCTGCGGGATTACCACAACGCCAACCGGCCACTGTCCAGCGGCCAGGGCACCCGCTCCTTCGACATCCGCTACGACGAGCGGGAGATGCTGGTCAACCAGCTCAAGGGCCGCCATGTGTGGGGCGAGGAAACCCGCGACCTGCTAGGCCTCGAATGGCTGGGTGAGAAGCTGCCGTTCCTCGATCAGCTGAAACTCGACTGGTACTACTCCGACGCCGAGGTCACCTCCGAGGTGCCGAGCGAGATCAACGTCGAGTCCATCACCCAGACGGATCCCGCCGGCAACGTGCTGGTATCCAACGTACAGCTCGGGTCGAGCATGGCGGACTACCGCTTCACCGATCTGGAGGACGAGGTGTTGAGCAACGGCTGGTCCGTCAGCCTGCCGGTGTTTCTCGGGGAATTCGACATCGAGCTGACCGGCGGCTACGACTACGTGCGCAAGACGCGGATCTACAAGCAGCTGGATTTCCAGCTGGGCACCACCAATTCCGGCGCGGCGGTGCTGGCGGGGCAGGACCTCGACACCCTGTTCGGCGACGCCAATATCGACAATCCGGACTATGGCTTTGGCCTCAACGTGTCGCCCTCCACGGCCCGCAGCTATCTGGCGGCGGTGGTCAACGAATCCACCTATCTCAAGTCCGATATCACCTGGCGGGATACCTGGCGCCTGATCCTCGGGGGCCGCTACGAGGAATACATCCAGGTCGGCCTGCCCTGGCAGCCCCTCAACTACACCACCAGCCAGATCTCCATGGACCCGGAGGAATTGCGCCGGGGCGTGTTCACCGACGACAAGATCTACCCCGCGCTGTCCCTGGTGTACATGGGGCAGGATTTCTGGGCGGAGACCTTCCAGTTGCGCTTCAACTACTCCGAAACCGTGGTGCGCCCCGATCTTCGTGAAGTGTCGGATTCCAGCTACCGCGATCCGATCACCGATTTCCTGGTGTTCGGCAACCCGGATGTGGTGCCCTCCGATATCAAGAACTACGATGTGCGGGCCGAGTGGTTCTTCGACAATGGCGACAGCTTCACCGTGTCGCTGTTCTACAAGGATATCGCCAACCCCATCGAGTACTTCGAGACCGCCGGTGGCGACAACCTGATCGCGTCCCAGATCGTCAACGCCGACAGCGGCGAAGTGACGGGGGTGGAAGTGGAATGGCTGAAGGAGCTGTCGTTCCTGGGCGAGTTCTTCAATCCCTTCTTCGTGGCGGGCAACGTCACCGTGATGGATCACGAACTCACCGCCGGCGATGCCGCCGACGCGCCCACCAACAGCACCCGCGGGCTGTCCGGTGCCTCGGATTATGTCGCCAACATCCAGCTCGGCTTCGATTCCGATGACGGCAAGCACGCCGCGACCCTGGTGTACAACGTCTACGACGAGCGCCTGTTCACCGCCGGCCGCCTCGGCGACCCGGATACCCTGGAGCAGCCCTTCAACTCCCTGGATGTCACCTACTCCTACTACCTGAGCGACAACTTCACCATCAAGGCGAAGCTGAAGAACCTGCTCAACGAATCCGTTGAGCTGGAGCAGGGCGGCGTGAAGATCTACGAGGAAGAGAAGGGGCTCGCCGCGAGCCTGGCGGTGCAGTGGCAGTATTGATCGCCAGTTCCCCGCAAGACAAAAAAGGGCCGCGGTGACGCGGCCCTTTTTTGTGGGGATGGGTCAGGACCCGGGTTTCAGGTATGGCATTTGTCTATACATTTGCACGCTGGCTATAATCCCCCTTTACCTCACCGGGTTCGGGCCATGGGAGAAAAGAAGAAAAAAGCCGTCAAGAACAAGGACGCGCAACTGATCATTCGGGTCAGCAAGGAGGAACGCAAGGCCTTCATCGACCTGTGCGAAGCCCTGGATACCAGCGCCGCGCGGGAAATTCGCCGTTTCATGCGGGAATTCGTCGCCGCCCACGGCGAGGGTGGATAACGCCCCCGCCGTGGGGTGGTTGCCTTGCTAGCGAACATTCAGGGCGAGCTGCGGCTTGCCCGCCTCGTCCCGGACGATTTCATAGATGAAGCGCTTCTTGAGGCCGTCGGTGCTGGCGGGCTCCCCCGCGTCGTAGGCCCGGGAGAAGGTGGTGCCCTCGAGGATGCGCACGGTGGCGCCGTCGAAGAAGCCCCGGGGGGAGGACTTAAGGATCTCGATATTGTCCGCCTTGCCCTCGGCGTTGACGCTGTATTGCACCAGCACCTCTCCGGTCAGCCCGCGGCGCAAGGCCATGCGGGGATAGACGGGCGCCGGCTGGAACACCATCTCGCCCTGGCCCAGGGAAATCCCCTGGAGACCCTTGACCTCGATGTCGTACATCGAGCTGCCCGCCTGGGCGGTGGCGCCGGCCAGCAGCAGCGCGCCGGTGACGAGACAAGTTGCACGCAGTTTCATCGTATTACCCCCTTTTTATGGTGTCGCCCGCCCCGCTCGGGTTGGTGCGACGTCTATGTGATACCTGTTCTATATACTGAGTATATACATTTTGCGTTTTCGGGCAATATTTTTTAATGAAATCAGTGTTTTGTCATCTTTTTGTCATATTTGCGTGGTAATTGGCCTCCCGCGAGCATTGGCCCGGCGGCGCGGATTTCCCGCCGCTGTCACGACACTGTCATCCGAAAAGACTTAAATTGACGCTGAATTTTGCCGTCATTCCCCGTGAAGCCTCGACCATGCCCGACCAAACCGTATTGATCATCGATGACGAAGCGGCCATCCGCGACATGGTCAGCGTCGCCTTTGAAGTTGCCGGGTTCAACTGCCTGCAGGCCGACAATGCCCGCGATGGCCACGCCCTGATCATCGACCGCAAGCCCGACCTGGTATTGCTCGACTGGATGATGCCGGTCACCAGTGGCATCGAGCTGCTGCGCCGCCTGCGCCGGGACGAGCTCACCGACAAGATCCCGGTGATCATGCTCACCGCCAAAGCGGAGGAGGACAACCTGGTGCAGGGCCTGGAGGGCGGGGCCGACGACTATATCGCCAAGCCCTTCTCCCCCCGGGAGCTGATCGCCCGGGCCAAGACGGTGCTGCGCCGCAAGCAGCCGGACATGCCCGAGGAGGTGATCCGGGTGCTGGAACTGGAGTTCGATCCCGTCAGCTACCACGTCAGCATCGCCGGCCAGCAGGTGGCCATGGGGCCCACGGAGTTCCGCCTGCTGACCTTCTTCCTCACCCACCAGGACCGGGTCTACTCCCGGGACCAGATCCTCGACCACGTCTGGGGCGGCAACGTCTACATGGACGAGCGCACCGTCGACGTCCATATCCGCCGCCTGCGCAAGGCCCTGTCCATCAAGGACCACAATCAGCTGATCCAGACGGTGCGCGGGGTGGGCTACCGCTTCTCCACCAAGCTCAGTACCCTCTAGCGCTCTCCGTAATGCGCCGCTGCGCGCCCGCCAAGCACCCCCACTGGGGATGCTTGGCGACATCCCTGGGGCCAAAAAATTCCCCTCCCACCCTTGTTTGTTGAACACATCTGTGGATAAATGTCGCTGCCGATGTTAAGTCAATCGACTTGGGTTGCCGGGGCGCCCCGAGTGCCCGCGGCATGCTGGGGTTCTGGTGGCAAGGATCCCAATAACGATAGGCTCGAACGGGAATGACACAGGGGATTCGACAAAGCTGAGGGATCCGCACCCATAGTAAGCCAGCCCGGTGCCCCTGTGCTCCGGCCACTGGCGCCATCCATGCCGGAAAGGATCCTCGGCGCTTCAGCCCAAAAATCCCCCATTGGTCGGCCCCCATTGAGCGTTACCGCGTCACAACACAATGTACCTTTGGAGGGTATTAACATGGACATCAAACGCACTCTGGCTCGCTCCTCCCTGGCGCTCGCCGTCAGCGGCCTGGCGCTTCCCGCGATGGCACAGATCGACGAGATCGTGGTCACCGCCCGGAAAACCGAGGAAAGCCTGCAATCCACTCCCGTGGCCGTCACCGCATTGAATGAAGTGATGCTGGCCCAGGCCCAGGTAACGGAGCTGGCCGATCTGCAACGCACCGCCCCCAGCCTGTCCATCATGTCCGGCGGCACCGGCTCCTCCGCGCTGGTCTTCGTGGCCATTCGCGGCAACGCCCAGGTTTCCCCCAGCGGCGGCACCGATCCCGCGGTCGCCACCTACGTCGACGGCGTCTACCTGGCCCGCCCCACCGGCGGTAACGTCGACATGTTCGATGTCTCCCAGGCGGAAGTGCTGCGCGGCCCCCAGGGTACGCTGTTTGGCCGCAACACCACCGGCGGCGCCCTCAACATCAAGACCAATGACCCCACCGGCGAGCTGGAAGGCTACGTCAAGGGCGAAGTCGGCAACTACGAGCACCGCAAGGTCGAGGCGGTGGTGAACCTGCCCATCGTCGGCGAGGAGCTCGCCACGCGCTTCGCCGTGCGCTACAACGATCGCGACGGTTTCGGCGATTACCGCCCCTACACCGATCCCAACGGCTTCTTCTTCAACGGTCTCGACCAGGAAGCTGGCAACGTCGACAAGAATTCCTACGCCCGCGGCAAGATCCGCTGGGAGCCCATGGACAAGAACTTCGATGCCACCCTGGGCTTTGACTGGAGCGACTTCGAGGACAGCGGGCAGCGCACCGAGCTGATGGCATTCAACCCCGCCGGCGCCAACGGCTTTGCCGGCGTCATCGCCAACAGCGTCGGCTTCAATGCCGCCAATTTCATCGGCCAGCAAAAGTTCGGCGACTCCTACTGGAACGCCGACAATTCCTCCGTCAACCCCTATCCGGCGGACCCCCGCCTGGCCAAGCCCGGCTCCACCAACGAAGGCCAGGGCGTCTACCTCGACGTCAACGTCGCCCTCGGCGAAGTCGACTTCAAATCCATCACCGCCTACCGGGAAGCAACCTCTTCCGGCACCGTGGATCTGGACGGCAGCCCGATGCAGCTGCTGACCTTCTACAGCGAGTGGGATCAGGACCAGATCAGCCAGGAGTTCCAGCTGAGCGGCAACTTCAACGATGATCTCGACTGGATCACCGGCCTTTACTACTTCCAGGAAGACAGCGGCGACTTCGCCGTCAACCGCTTCGGTGGCGGCGACATGGAGCTGGCACTGGAACGCATTGGCCAGGTTCCCCCCGGCTCCAACTTCCCCCTGGCGCTGATCGGCGCGGCGCTCAGCACCAACGACGCCATGCACGACAACACCTCCTACGGCGCCTTTGCCCAGGCCAACTACTCGTTCACCGAGAACCTGCGCGGCACCCTGGGTTTCCGCTACACCTTCGACGAGCGTGAGACCCAGATCTTCAGCCAGGCCCCCGAGGCCGGCCAGCCCGGCGTCGCCCAGCCCGGCTGCAAGATCGCCCCCGCGGATCGCGACATTCCCAACGGCCCCTGCCAGCGCACCCAGAATGCCGAGTTCGAGTACCCGGCGTGGATCATCAGCATGGATTACCAGGCCACCGATGACCTGTTCTTCTATGCCAAGACCAGCGGTGCCTCCATGGCCGGTGGCTGGAACTTCCGTTCCTCCAGCAACCCCTCCTTCGAGCCCGAGCAGGTCAAGGACGTCGAGCTGGGCTTCAAGTCCGATCTGTTTGACGGCATGGTGCGTCTGAATGGTGCCTTCTTCTTCATGAAGGCCAGCGACCAGCAGCGTCTGATCAACATCGCCGAGGGGACGACTCCGGTAACGTTCATCCGCAACGCCGGCCAGTCCGAGGCGCAGGGCGCCGAGTTCGAGCTGACCTGGCTGCCCTGGGAAGGTCTCTCCGTGAATGCCAGCCTGTCGCTGCTCGACATGGAGTACGACAAGTACGAGTCGGATGAGCTGATCACCTCCGGCCCCAATGCCGGCCAGGTCGTCAAACTGGACCGCAGCGGCGAGAACGCGCCCCACGCCCCGGAGATGACGTTCAGCATCGGTGCCACCCAGACCATCCCGACTTCCCTGGGCGAGGTGGATCTCCATGTTGACTACTACCGGGTTGACGAAACCTGGTTCCAGGACAGCACCGTGATCCCGGAGGAGGGCGCTGCTGTACGTGCTCGCCAGGCCGAGGAGAAGAAGTGGAACTCGATCCCCGAGTATGACCTCGTCAATGCCCAGGCCACCCTGCGCACCGACGATGGCCAGTGGGAGTTCGCTCTGTGGGGCAAGAACCTCACCGACGAGGAGTACTACACCAGCGTGGGTAACTACTGGAACTCCTTTGGCACCGCGCTGCGCTACGTGGGCGATCCCCGCACCTACGGCGCCAGCGTCAAGTACAACTGGTAACCTGCCGGTTGGCGGGCCTTCGGGCCCGCATGCCGCGCCACTCGGGCTGCTTCGGCAGCCCTTTTTTGTGCCTGGTTTTTGGGGTTCCTGAAACGACAACGCCCCGAAAACGGGGCGTTGCGTGGGAGGGATGTCGAGGCGGGGCTATCAGCGTTCCAGCAGCGCCAGCTTGCCGGGCTTGCCATCCCATTCCTCGGCGTCCGGCGGGGAGTCCTTCTTCTGGGTGATGTTGGGCCAGATCTGCGCAAGCTCCGCATTGAGCTCCAGGAACACTTCCTGGCCGGTGGGCAGTTCGTCCTCGGCGAAAATGGCCTCGGCGGGGCACTCCGGCTCGCACAGTGCGCAATCGATGCACTCGTCGGGGTGGATCACCAGAAAGTTGGGGCCCTCGTAAAAGCAGTCCACCGGGCAGACTTCGACGCAGTCCGTGTGTTTGCACTTGATGCAGTTTTCGCCAACAACAAAGGTCATGGGCTGGGGTCTCCTGTTAGCTGGTTGTGGCCCGGGAAGGGGTGGATTATAGGTGAAAAAATTGTGTCAGTCAGCCCGCAAGCGGGTCAGTCGACGAGGCCCTTGAGGCGATAAACGAGCTCCAGCGCCGCCCTGGGACTGAGGTCGTCGGCGTCGAGGGCGGCGATCAGGTCGAGGGCGGGATGGGCGGGTTTCGGCGCGAACAGTTCCGGCTGGTAGGGCTCCCGGGCGCCGTGCCGAACGGCGGGTGGCGCGGCCACCACGCCGGCTTCGAGCCGCGACAGTTCCTGCCGGGCCTCAGCGATCACCGCCGGGGGAATCCCCGCGAGCCGCGCTACCTGGATGCCGTAGCTGCGGTTGGCGGGGCCCTCCCGCACGGCGTGGAGAAACACAATGGTGTCGTGGTATTCGGTGGCGTCGAGGTGGACATTGGCCACCTCGGGGAGCTGGTCCGGCAGCGCCGTCAGCTCGAAGTAGTGGGTGGCGAAGAGGGTGAAGGCGCGCACCTTGCCCGCCAGATGGCGGGCGCAGGCCCAGGCCAGGGACAGGCCATCAAAGGTGCTGGTGCCGCGGCCGATCTCGTCCATCAGCACCAGGCTCGCGGGGGTGGCGTTGTGGAGGATGTTGGCGGTCTCGGTCATTTCCACCATGAAGGTGGAGCGCCCCCCGGCCAGATCGTCGGAGGAGCCGATGCGGGTGAAGATCCGGTCCACCAGACCGATCCGCGCTTCGGCGGCGGGGACGCAGCTGCCGATGTGGGCGAGCAGGGTGATGAGCGCGGTCTGGCGCATGTAGGTGGATTTGCCGCCCATGTTCGGCCCGGTGATCACCAGCATCCGGCGCTGGTCGTCGAGCACGACATCGTTGGCGACAAAGGGCGTGTCGAGGGTGGCCTCCACCACCGGATGGCGGCCGCCGAGAATATGCAGGCCGGGGCTGTCCTCGAGGCTGGGCATCACCCACTCGAGGCTGTTGGCCCGTTCGGCGAGGTTGGCCAGCACGTCCAGCTCGGCGATGGCGGCGGCGCTGGCCTGGAGCGCGGCGAGCTCCCCGTTGAGGGTTTCCAGCAGCTCGTCGTAGAGACCCTTTTCCCGTGCCAGGGCCCGGCTCTTGGCGCTCAGGGCCTTGTCCTCGAAGGCCTTGAGCTCCGGGGTGATGTAGCGCTCGGCGTTCTTCAGGGTCTGGCGGCGGATATAGTCGGCGGGTGCCTGGCCGGCCTGGCCCCGGGATATCTCGATGTAGTAGCCATGGACCCGGTTGTAGCCGACCTTGAGGGTGGCGATCCCGGTGCGGGCTTTTTCCTGTTCCTCGAGGCGCACCAGGTAGTCGCCGGCGTTGCTGCTCAGGTCCCGCAGCTCATCGAGTTCCCCGTCGAACCCCGGGGCGATCACGCCGCCGTCGCGGATCACCACCGGGGGATTGTCCACCAGGGCGCGGCTGAGCAGCTCGTGCTGGGCCGGGAATTCGCTGATCCGAGCCGCGAGCCGGCCCAGGGTGTGGGTGTCGAGTTCCGCCAGCAGGCGCTGCAGCTCGGGGAGCACGGCGAGGGAGTCACGCAGCCGGGCAAGGTCCCGGGGGCGTGCCGAGCGCAGCGCCAGGCGCCCGAGAATCCGCTCCATGTCGCCGATGGCATGGAGGAGCTTGGCGAAGCCCTCGTGGCGGAACTGTTCCCGGAGGGAGGCGATGGCCTGCTGGCGCCGGCGCAGCTCCTCCAGCTGCCGCAGGGGCCTGTTGAGCCAGCGGCGCAGCAGACGGCTGCCCATGGCGGTCTGGGTGCGGTCGACGATGGCGGCTAGGCAGTTGTCGTCGCCGCCCTCCAGGTTGCGGTCGATCTCCAGATTGCGGCGGGTGGCGGCGTCTAGCACCACGCTGTCCTCCGGCTGCTCGACGCTGATGGTCTGGATATGGGGCAGGGCGGTGCGCTGGGTCTCCCGGGCGTACTGGAGCAGGCAGCCGGCGGCCCGCAGGGCATCGTGGAGATGCTCGCAGCCGAAGCCGGCGAGGTCGCGGGTGCCGAATTGCTCGGTGAGCTTGCGCCGGGCGGTGTCCAGGTCGAATTCCCAGGGGGGCCGGCGGCGAAGGCCCGGGCGGTTGGCCAGGGCGGTGGGGCAGGGCATGTCCTCGGCCATCAGCAGCTCCGCTGGATTCAAGCGGCCGATCTCCCCGACAAGGCCGTCCTCGGCACTGGTCTCCAGTACCTGGAAGCGCCCGCTGCCGATGTCGAGGGCGGCAAGGCCATAGCGCCCCCGGTGCTGGCTCACCGCCACCAGTAGATTGTCGCGGCGCGCTTCCAGCAGTGCCTCGTCGCTGACGGTGCCAGGGGTGACGATGCGTACCACCTTGCGTTCAACGGGACCTTTGCTGGTGGCCGGGTCGCCGATCTGCTCGCAGATCGCCACCGATACCCCCTGCCTGACCAGCCGCGCCAGGTAGCCCTCCACCGCATGGTAGGGCACCCCGGCCATGGGGATCGGCTCGCCCCCGGACTTGCCCCGGGCGGTCAGGGTCACGTCAAGTAACTTGGCGGCCCGCCGGGCGTCGTCGAAAAACAGCTCGTAGAAGTCCCCCATGCGGTAGAACACCAGCTCGTTGGGGTGCTCTGCCTTGATGCGCAGGTATTGCTGCATCATGGGGGTGTGCGTTGATAAATCAATATTATCCATATAAAACAGTCACTTATAATTTATGCGGCTATGCTTTGGGGCAAATTTGGGGCATTTTTAGCCATGTTTTGCATGCCCTCCCAGATGCGATCGAGCTCTCTGGGGGACTCTGTATCTATCCAGCGGGCATAGACGTTCACGAGCATGGAGAAGTCCTTATGACCCATCTGGTTGGCGATGAAAGCCAGGTTGCCCTGTGCCGTCAGGTTCCAGCAGGCGTAGGTGTGCCGGGTCTGGTAGGGCGGGCGCGGACGGATTTTCGCACGCCGGACCAGATTGGCCCACTTGCTGTTCCAGGCAGAGGGAACGAAGTAATCATTGACCACTTTTCGGCGAGCTTGGGTCTTGGGTGACAACAGGACACGTACCCGGTCAATGCGGGATTCGTGGCGGTTCAGCCACACCTCCAGGTTGTCGGGTTCCCGCTGTTCAGCCTCCGCCATTAGCACTTCGAGTGCCTCGCGGGCAGGCGGGAACAACAACACGGAACGTTCCTTGTTGGTCTTGGGCACCTTGAAGGTCACCGACTGGGTGATCGAACGACGCACCGTGATCTTGCTCAGATCCTCTGCCACGTCTTCGAGGGCAAGGGCGAGCAGCTCCCCCGGGCGCAGCCCGGTGTAAACGGCCAGCGTCACCGCGGCACGGTCGGTAGGGTGCAGGCAGCCCTTGTCGATCAAGGCCTGGAATTCTTCGAAGCTGAGCGGGTCAGGATCCTTGTTGCTTTTCGCAAAGCGCACGCAGTGTTTGCCGAGCTCGCCACAATAGCCATTGTTTTCGCACCAGTAAAGGAAGCCCGAGAACGTGGCCAGGTAGTGGTTGACCGTCGAAACGGCCCGCGTGGAAATCAAGTCGGCGCGCAACTGTTGAATGTCTTCCGGTAGCAGGGTATCGATAAGGCGATTGCGGCCAACGGTCTCCACACAGATGTTGAGGGCAATTTCGTAGCGCGATTGGGTTTCAGGTGTGATGTCCACGGCCTTGAGGGGCTTGTAACGATCGCAAAGATCACCCAGACGTTTGCCCTCGGTCACACTCTCGGAGGGGCGTGAGTGGGGAAAGAATTCGGCTTCATTGTAATTGCCGGATTTCAAAGCAAAGAGGGCGGCACTGCGCAGGCGGGCAGCGTGCTTGATGTTGTTCTTTGTGGGTTCCACGCCCAGAGTGTGCCGGTGGCGAACGCCCTTGTACATAAAGTCCACACGAATCGATCGACCGTGAATTTCAATGCCGGGGAACCCTGTTTTTTTAGCTGTACCTGCCATTTGTCTGATCCTCGCTACTTACGTCTCCATGTCATTGTCGAGTGGCCACTGTCCTGTCTTGAGCATGAATAGCTCGAACAGTCCGGGCGGCATTGTTCGGTCCCCTGCTTCCCATTGTTGCCACCCGCGCAGGGAGGCTTGAACGGTTTGAGCCGATTCCGTCTGGGTCAATCCTGCATTCGTGCGTGCTTCACGGATTTCCGCCGGCGTAGGGCTCTTCTTTTTTGTATCGGTCATGGCGTCTTTGCTGTATTCCGGTCACTGCTTGGCCTGGGTGGCGACCGAAGGGATTATACGCTCAATGCGCGTATTGACGCCAGTGCTCTGTCTTTGATTGCCTAGGGCATCTCTGATTTATTCACGATCTCGGCGATAATACGGTATCACGTTGACCACAGCTGAGTTTTCCAAACATGAAGCAGCAATCCCTGACCGATGGCTTTGAGAAATTCCGAAAGAAGAGCCGCAAGGAGCACTTTCTGGAGGACATGGAGACCATCATTCCCTGGAAAGAGCTCACCGAAGCGATCGAGCCTTTCTATCCGAACCCGCAGGGTGCTGGCCGCCGACCGGTAGGGATTGAGCGAATGCTGCGTATCTATT
>Ga0265293_10004819_pt1 | contig 23306 bp, 14 predicted proteins | sample Munlanlewell138R_FD_192505 | JGI IMG/M metagenome (GOLD analysis project Ga0265293, IMG submission 192505) | Leachate microbial communities from a municipal landfill in Southern Ontario, Canada - Leachate well 138R | ecosystem: Engineered > Solid waste > Landfill > Unclassified | place: Canada... | reverse complement strand
GTAGAGGGTAATTTAAGCCCGAAATGTAGTGCCCCAGATAAACAATATGTTGACAAAAAGATTATGACTATGCTATGTCTACGTTGGGGGAAGGAGATATAGGCATGTTTGTAAGAGTTAAGAAGAAAAACAACGATAAAGTGGCCATCCAAGTGGTTGATTCGGTGCGCAAAGGGAATCAAGTTCAGTAAAAGATTGTGCGCCATTTCGGCATGGCAACGACTGAAGAGGAGATCGCAGAATACAAACGTATAGCGGAAGCGTTTATTTTGCGACTCAAACGTGAGGGTGACCGACAAAAGATCCTTCCCTTTGAAGCGCCTGAAAAGATTCACCAAACCGCTAAGCTCAAGAGTATAGAGCTGGAAGAGGGCGAGAGCATCTCAGTCAAATCAATGACAGAAGAGCAACGTATCATAACTGGGATTCATGATGTTTATGGAAATTTGTATGATAATCTAGGCTTTGGAAACATTTTATCAGGGACGCGTAAGGATCAAGATTGGAACTTTATATTAAAAAACTTAGTTTTAGCTCGTCTTGCAAACCCCGATAGTAAACGAAGGATAGCGTTATATTTAGAGCAAGATTTTGGCATAAGCATTGATATAAACAAGCTTTATCGAGTAATGGAGCATGTATCCAAGCAAGAAGAACGGATTAAGAGTCAAGTAGCACGAAACACCCTAGATTTATTTTCGCAGTCAGTGGATGTTGTTTTTTTTGATGTAACCACACTGTATTTTGAGAGTTTTGAAAGTGACAGTTTGCGCAAGCTAGGTTACAGCAAAGACAATACATTCAAAGAAGTGCAAGTAATACTTGCATTAGTGACGACGCAATATGGTCTTCCGATTAGTTATTTTTTATTTCCAGGCAACACATCCGAAACGAATACCTTATTAACGGCGGTAGACACACTTCGTGACAAGCTCAAGATCTCTCATGTGACATTGGTTGCAGATCGCGCGATGTTCTGCAAAGAAAACTTAGCGTTAATGGAAGCCAATGGGATTTCTTACATTGTTGCATGCAAACTCAAGTCGTTGAAAAAGAGCTTCCAAAAGCAGCTTCTAAGCGACGAATTTCACCCCGAAAAAGTATGCAATGAGCAGCACTGGTGCAAAGAGTATGTCTATGAAGATAGGCGACTTATCGTTAGTTACAGCAAAAAAAGAGCGCTAAAAGATGCAAAAGACAGAGAACGCCTCGTGACCCGTCTTCTCAAAAAAGCTAAGAAAGCGAAAACAATATCTATCAAGTCAATCGTCACAAAGTGAGGTTCATCCGAATATCTTAAGCTTAATGAGACAGACGATGTTACTATAGATGAAGAGAAAATTGCACAAGATGCTTTATGGGATGGCTTGCATGGCGTAATAACGAATGTGACGCAAGAAGACGCAAGCGAAATTTTGACACGATACCGAGGGCTGTGGCAAATTGAGGAAGCCTTCAGGGTAAATAAACACAAGCTCAGAATGCGGCCAATCTATCACTGGACCGAGCAGAGAATTCACGCTCACATCTGTATTTGTTTCGTTGCCTATAGCCTCGCTAAATATGCACTCTACCAGCTCAATGTCATCTCGAAACTTAAACTCAGTTTGCAAGAGCTCAACAACGAGCTATTGCACATGCAAGCAAGTATACTCAGAGACAATTCGACTAGAAGAGAATACCTCCTGCCATCTCACAGAACTGGCAACCAAATTAAGATTTGCAAAGCCTTTGGCATAAAATACAGGGCTCAGGTCAAAAGAATAAAATAAACTCTCCCGTAGTGCCCCATTTTTGGGGGAACTCTACGTAATATATAGCTTTCCTGAGCTCTACTGACAAAGTCGGGAAAATACAGGGCTCAGGTCAAAAGAATAAAATAAACTCTCCCGTAGTGCCCCGTTTTGGGGGAACTCTACGTAGTATATAGCTTTCCTGAGCTCTACTGACAAAGTCGGGTGTGTTATTATTGTTGTTCACAACAATAAAACTTGATTGCGCATCAAACTTGCGAACAAAAGTATCTTTCGATTTTTTGACTGAGTTCAAACTAGCTAGGATAGCCTTCCTTACTTTCGCGAGCTCTTTTTTGACTATTTTCAGATTAATCAGAGTATCTTTAGGGATAACACGCCCAAGCGCGCGTTAAAGCCAAAGTTTAGCAAAACGCGTTAAAAAAGAAAAAGGGCAAGCTTTGCTTGCCCTTTTTCTTTAGGGGGTGTGTCTTATAAGTAGCGATATACCACGTTTGCACCATTGCGATCCCAGCGATATTTATCTGCCAAGCCCCCGCTTAGGCAAGATTCTACGGCCATACCGCCCCCGCGATACATAACATAGTGATTCGGAGACTCGATGACGTCGCCTATTTGCAGATTCGCTTCTTTAATCTCGGCGCCTCGCAGTATCCTCTTAGCGCGATCCGCTCTTGGGCGCCAACCGTGTCCTTCTGAGATATCCAAACCGAGTACAGTTTTGTAGGTCCAACAACACAGTCCAGAGCAGTCAAAAGCGCGGTATTGGCCATTTAGGTGAGTGGCGGTGATTCGCGACTCGGGTCCTTTAGAACCATCATACCAATGTGCGCCTTTATCCTGTCGAACAGCGTTGAGGTAGGATTGGGTGATGATTTTTCCTTTGCCAGCCCAGAAGTAGGGGTGGTGCGGGTTTCTAACGAAGCTTCGCGCTTTATTAATGACGTCACCGGCTTTTCCACTTACTGTGGGGTTAGGCGATGGAGTAGGCGTATTGCTAGGAGCCGTAGTATTGGCGCTAGCTTTTCCTACTAAAGCACTTCGATTTGCCACGAGAGCATTGATGTCAACCCCATATTTACGAGCTTGAGCAGCAGCGCCATTAAAGTTATTTCCACCCAAGCGGTAGAAAAGGTTGATGAGATCTTGGTTTGTACGAACGCTAGGGTTCGATGACAAGAGTTGCTGTAAGGGGGTCTGGCTAGGAGCTTGCGAAGGCGCCGCATTGGTATTGGATGAAGCAGAGCCGCCTGCGAGATCTTTTAAGTATACCCAACTACAGATTCCGCCGTCACGTCCCAAAAGTGCCCTAGAACCGCTGATCTCGCTAACGACATGGCTTTGGTTTTTGACCCACGCGGGAATGCTTTGGCCAGTGGCATAGGTGCTGCCAGTAATCTTGACGCGGGAACCAACGGCGATAGCCTCGCCACCGTTGCTTTGGGGCGCGCTTCGGTTTACCAAGCCAGAGCGGTTTGCCACGAGTGCGTTAATGTCCACGCCATATTTCTTAGCCTGTGCAGCTGCGCCGTTGAAGTTATTTCCACCCATGCGATAAAAAAGGTTGATGAGATCTTGGTTTGTGCGCACGCTGGGGTTTGAAGCCAGCAGGCCTTGCAATCCAGAGCCTTGGCTTGAGTTTTGATTAGAGTTGCTCTGGTTTCCAGAGCTAGGGGCTTGTGTATTTTGGCTTGGCGCCTGTTCATTAGTAGAGCTTGCTCCCTTGGCGACGTTCCACTTAAACATATTGTGGGTCTGCATGATGTTAATGAGTTTTTCCGCGTATTTGGGGTCTGTGGCGTAGCCAGCCTTATGAATTTCGCGAGCAAACTGATTAGGGTCGTCCATGTAGTTAAACGCGTTGCGGTATCTGGTATTCTTCGTCAAGAGGTCGCTGTGATCCTTAATCGACTCTAGCCATGTGTTATATTTCCTAAACCCCGCGGTAATGGTGATAAACCTTCCACCCTCCCATTCTTGGGTCAAGCTTTGGGTTGTACCTGCAGGTCCCGTACCTTTGATGCCAAATAAATTCTTTGCAGCTCCAATGCTGCTCCCGCCCCAACCCGTCTCTAGAGCTGCTTGTGCCAAGCTGACTGAAGCCGGTACGCCCGATGCCCTGTTATCCTCGCGAATAACTGGTCCAAAGAGCTCAACAAATTCTCCTGGCGGCAACCTACCACCAGGGTAGGCGGCTAATTTGGCTTCGGCAGCAGCCAAAGCCGCAGCGTTTGCGTTGTCTTTTGGCTGCTCTTTGGCTTGTTCTTTGGGTTGTTCTTTGGCTTGCTCCTTAGGCGCGTTATTGTTAGCTCCAGAGCCTGGGATCTTAATGTTTTGGCCAACGCGGATAAGGTTAGGGTTGCTGATACCGTTGTAGCTTGCCAGTGCTTTGTATCCGCCTGCTACGTTAAACCTGCTTGCAATGCTGCTGAGCGTGTCTCCGCTCTTAACAACGTAAGTTCGCCCACCGCTACTCGCCGTCCCTCCATTTGAACTGCCTGCGTTGTTTTGCGGGGGGTCTTGTATTTGCGGCGAGCCATTTCGGATGTCTTTTTCGAGCTGCCCGGATTTGAATTTGTTCATAAACCAAGGTCCAGGGCAGGCTGTGGCTGCAAACATGTTGTGTGTGGTTAAAGTGCCGCCTGAATCTCCTGTGTATGTGGGCGAAATACCGTAGCGCGAGCAAATATCCTTGCACAGCGCAATGGTAGATCTGTAAGCGGCATCCGACACTGGCCAATGTGGCGCTCCCGCGTTGTTTGCGACTTCAAAGGTGATGGCCTGGTCATCATTTGCCTTGCTGCTAGATGTCCAAGGTCTGCGGTTCTCGGCTACACCCGAGCAGATTTCACCGCCACTGCCGATGTAGTAGTTTGCGCTAGCCTTCACTCCCTTGTGATAGTTAGCACAGGCGCTTGCCCCCATGTTCCCCGCCATGTGATGGATGGTAATCTTTTTAACCCCGCCAGGTCGCGCTCCACTATTGTGGTTCCCAAAATCAACGTGTGATGAGGCTAACGAGGATCGTTGACTGTTCTGTGACATCGCTCTCTCCTTTACTTGTTGTACAGCCCTACCGTTAAAATTGACGGTTAGGCGCGCATACAATTTCCTATATTAATGATAACATAAAAAAGTCCAATCGTCAAGAGGAAAAGTCGTTGAGCGGAAAAGAGCGCTATGTTTTTGCGGGGGGCTTATCGCCCCCCTACGCGCAAGCTTCCCTCGCGATCGCTGGCTTCGCGTGTTATTTTATGCGATGTATGCGCTCAATTCGCGCATCCATCGCATAAAATTCGCTCAGGCAGCGCTCTCTCGGGTGATCTTGCGCTACCCCCCAAAAAGAAGCACTCAACAATGCTAAAAGCAAGCAAAACACCGCTAGCGTAAACGAGAGAAGGTCAGGAGCTCTTTCAAAATAAAGTTAAAAAATCAATATCTTAGACATAGGACGGGTTCTAAGGGCGCTAGCCCCAAAAATAAATCAGAGTTTCCTTAGGGCAGCTTGCGCGTAGGGAAAAAACTTTCCCCACAAACGCGTAGGGAAAAAACTTTCCCCACAAAAATAAAAAGCAAAAAGACCGCATTAATGAGAGCATTCCTAGAGAAGCGCCATAGCAGAAGCAATCGCTGGAGCACTAAAGAGTTATATAAAAGAGAAGAATATTTCTAATAAATCTGGATTTTTTTCTTTATAGTGTTATAATGTTGTTGGGTTGAGGGGATGTAAGCGGATGTGGTGTACTTACCCACCATTTAGGTCAACGTGGGATATGTCGCCGTTGGAGTCCGATTAGGGGAAATAAAAAGTAACTTAACGAGGTTGAGCTGTAGAGAGCAGCTTAATTGTGTTAAGCGGCTTGCGATAAGGAGAATAGGTATGCTACAAGCGAAGAAGGTTAAAGAAATAGCGAGCGCTGGGGATTTGTCTAAGGCGTCTACTATGCATGATGATCTGATGCGGTGGCAAGTTGGAGAGCGCGTTGTCTACCCGAGTCACGGTGTAGGTAAAATAGTATCAATTGAGTCGAATGAGCTTTTTGGGCCTGGTGTAGAAGTTTACGTGCTAGAGCTAATGCAGTCACCTCGGCGCGTTTTGATTCCTACAACGAAGGCGGAGAAGGGGGCGTTGCGTCCCATCGTTAGCGTGGCGGAATCCAATCGTATTATTGCTTCACTAAAAGAGCCACCCGCGCCCTCGAAGTCCGTGCCTTGGACGAAGCGACAGCGCATTTTGCTCGACAAACTGAGTAGCTCGTGTTTGCAAGATGTCGCAGATGTGCTACGAGAGCTCTTCCACTTAAAGAGTGTGAAGGATTTGTCGTTCGGGCAGCGCCGATTGTTTGATACCGCGATCGCATTACTTGTGCAGGAGCTTTCGATTTCGCTTCAGCGCGAACCCGATGAGCTAGAGGTTGAAATCCGCGCAATGTTTGCGGAACCAGAAGCTTAATTTAAGCTATTTTATGGCTTTACGCCCGTTATTTTATAACGGGCGTTTTTCTTTTCTTGACAACGTCGCTTTCACTGTGTATAGCCTTAGCGCTCGGTTAGGGCTCGCAGATAAATTTGCGTTCTAGCCTGAATTTGCCAGAGCTTATTGCTCGAATGTTTTAAGTTTACACACGTTGTTGTGTTTTGTTCTATACTCTTGATAAAGGAGAGGCCTCGACAATGAGTCGCTACACTGGCCCGCGTTTAAAGGTTCTTCGTCGTTTTGGTCAACAACTTCCTGGTCTAACTAGACTCAGCATGACTAAGCGCCCAACTCCCCCAGGTCAACACGGCAAGCAAGGTCATCGCAGGAAATTGAGTGACTACGGCCTGCGCCTAGCGGAGAAACAAAAGCTGCGCTTAAACTATGGCTTGAGCGAAAAACAATTTAGGCTCTATATCAAACGAGCCACAAGCAGCAAGATCGATACGGGTTTGCGTCTATTGCAACTGCTCGAAAGTCGCTTGGATAACGTTGTTTTTCGTGCTGGCTACGCTCCCACTATTCCCGCCGCAAGACAGCTGGTAAACCATGGCCATATCACGGTCAACGGCCGTAAGGTCGATATCCCCAGCTTCCAAGTAACGGCTGACGATGTTGTGGGTTTGCGCGAAAAAAGTAAAAAGATCGCCGTTATCAACGAGTCGATCGCTACACCAACCCTCATCAGACCTGCATACCTCAATTGGGATGCCGATAAATTAACGGCTAAGATGACAAATTCGCCTGATCGCGAAGACATCCCCCTCGAAGTACAAGAAAACCTCATCATTGAGTTCTACTCACAGATGATCTAGTACGTAGGTTCATGCACTATGTTTTAAAAGCTCCGTATTTGCGGGGCTTTTTTTTTTGAGTGCGCTCGGCAATTACTGCAATGGGGGGCGCTCGGCAATTGCTGCAAAAACGCCACGGCGAGCGCAGAAAAAAAAAGCCCAAAAGCATGACTATGCTTTTGGGCTTTGAGCTGTAAAAATGCTATTACGGAGCCAAGCTCAAGAGATCCGTGATTGTTTTGGCGGCAGCATCTGCACCAGAGACCGCTTTGCTGCGATCTTTGAGGGCACAGTCTTTAGCGCCAACGGTGCGAGCCGTGGTCGAAATAGTGTAGGCTGCACAGTTCCAGCTCGCGTCGGCAGAGGCGGGCATCGCATTGGCTGCTACGAGGTCAGCAATCTGCTGGCCAGCAGCGGGGGATAGGTTGCCTGTGGGTTGTACCTTTGTTTTAAGGTCGGCGAAATTGCACTGTCCGCTGGTTTTAACGGATGCCTCAAAACGGACGAGGGTGCCACCTTGATCTTGGATGAGGATGTAGCGACAATCCAAAGCTGCATTTTGATCTGCAGCACTGTCGTCATGTCGTTGCCAGTAGCCTTCGACTTGTTGTAAGGATTCTACAACGACAGCTTGTGTTACGGGTGTTTTTGACTCATCTTTTTTCTTGTCCTTGCATGCGTATCCGCCCATTGCCAACAACGCAACACAAATTACTAACGATAATTTTTTCATATCCAATTCCTTCCAATCTGAACCCTAGCGGGTGCCAAACTCACTTGCAGCCCAATGCCCGCAAGTCAAATCCAATTTTATCCCCCAAACCCACTTGAACATATTAGACATAAAGCAAAAAAACTCAAGAAGTATGCAATAAAATTTAATGCATACGATAGAAAGAGACCTTTGCACGGCTAGAAATTGTGAATATAATTTTACAAATCCGATACAGTTTTAAACAAAATGAGACATTTTGTAGAGAAATATAAGCTAAAAATGCTAATAAAATAAGACAAGATGAAGATAGAATGACATTTTATTCGAAAAGTGCTTAAAAATGAAAGTTAAGAGATTCAGCTGAGTCTTCAAAATAAAAGTCAATAAAATCAATGCCCTACACACAAAAATGGGTTCCAAGGGCGAAAGCCCTTGGACGGGGTTTGGGGCGGTAGCCCCAATGAATCAAAGTTTTCTTAGCGACGTTCTGAATAATGTGAAAATTGCCAAAAAATAGCCATCGAAAGTATAGAAGGCTATTCTAGCCTGGTTGAGCTTAGCCAAAAAATCGAATGCTATTTTTGTTAACAAGTTTGACGCGCTCTTCAGTTTCAAAGAAAAAGGCGCTTGCCATGGAGTTTGGGGCGCTAGCCCCAAAAATCGGAGATTTACAAAGGCTAATCAAGGGGTAGCGCAGAGCAGAGTAGTGTTAATTTCTCTCCCTTTTGCAGCTTCTCAGGCATATTTTCTATGCCCTGTACTACATATATCTTCCCATCTACGCTGATATGCGAACCAACTAGCCAGTTTAGATCCTCACAATCTCTATCTAATTCCCACATAAACGCCCAACCCTTACCAGGCATTTGGCCGACAACCGTAGGAATTATTTTGAGCGGGTTAATCACCAAGAGATTGTTGAACTGCGACTTGAGCGGCTGCGCTGGCGCATAACCCTGCGTTACCAGTTCCCTACATAGCTTACGTAAACTGGCTGGGTCATCGACTTTCGCGTTAGCTAAAAGTTGGCTCAAAATTTGCTTGTTTAGCGCATCCTCGCGCAAAACAACCCCACTCCTCACTAAATCCCGGGCTAATATCGCTATGGATAATTCATCTTCTACCGAGGCATTGCGTAATGCCTCTTTTAACTCGTTTTTGGACTGCATATATTATCACCTCACCGAAAAAATGCGGCTTAACAGGAAAAACCTAGCACCTTTAAGAATTTAGCCCTACAACTGACTTAGGCATGCACGACCCAGACACGCCATACGACAGCGGCGCTCGAACCAAAGCACTGCGCCTTTGCGACAACATTCATTCTCATAAATTCTCGCCGATGGCAAAACTTCTTAAAGCTTGGCAAGTTCCAAGACTACTTGGAACCACTTATGTAAGCATAATACCTACATGTGAGTTTATCCAGTTTTTTATGCTAAAAAACAAGCTTTACTGAGTTCTTATGCCTTCTAAACTTGCTTTGGCATACTCGCTGGTGAATAGGGCAAGGTGGATAGAAGAAAAATGCGTTTTCGTGTAGGGGGAAGCAGCTTAAAGCGTCCAGCGCCGGTGGTAGCTTGCAAATTCAAAGAGCAGCAAAGCAATAAACAGCATGAGAGCAAGTATCCAAATTTTATGATACGAAATAGGAAGTTTTTCGAGTAAGCGGGTGAGCCACGTTTTAGTTCTCAAGTCTTCTTCAGTTCCGAGCTTAAGTTCGGGGCGTTGTGCGGGTGCTATGGCTTCGGTGGCAACGCGTAGCGAAGATTCGTTTGCATCGTAGAAGTTTGCTGCTATCTCAAAGTTTTGCTCCAAGTCATCGGCGTTAAATACGGTGTAAAATCCGCGCTCCTCGCCGTAGTAGCTGAGTTCACCGTGGTAATTGGGTAGGATGGGGCTTAGCTTGGAATCTGCTCCTTTTACGCGTACGCTTTGCATTGCGCCCTGCAGGGGGATGCGCCAGGTTTTACCCGTTTGGTAGCCTTCATACGTGCTATGGCTTAAGCCCATAAACCAATCAATACTGTTAATAATGAGTACGGGTAGGGCAACACGGAAGATAAAATCGCTCTCTACGAGGCTAAATCCGAGTATGACCAATTTTTGCCCTTCGCGCTGGCGCGTAATGATAATAGGTCCCTCTATAGCTTGGGCTAAGACCTCATCGCCCTTCTCAAGACTATAGATTTTAGCTTTACTCACGTTGAGCTGTCGCAAACTTAGCCAGCGCGCTATGGGATGTTTGCGATTTACTCGCTGTATGAGAGGTTTCTGGACTACGCGTCCGCGCAGCGGCAAGGTTGAATCCGTGGGGTTAATGAGGATAAAATTTCCTTCTTCGACGGAATTGTCGACGAGTTCTACTGTGCTTTGATTGGGATAGGAGTTATCGACTATGATGGCGTCGTAGGCTGGTTTTAGGCTAGAGATGTCGAGTTTTTCGCCATCCAATTTTTTAAGACTGGGGTCACTAGGTTTTAGAAACTTAACGCTGTAGTTCTCGTTTAGTAGAAGTGCAGCCTCTAAAAATAGGTTCCCCGCGCTGATGCATAGTATTTTAGGTTTAGAAAACGCTGGAATTAATGCATAAGCTACATCGTCCATGGCTAAGGCGTCACTTAAGTTTTCGTCCTCTATGGAGACTTTAGCCGCTAAATAGCGCGATCCCACTGCGATATTCGGATAAAATGCCACCTCGCTTGCGCCCGCCGCCAAAGTCATAGATTTTTCTTCTATGAGTTTGTGAAAAAAACCATCCTCGCCGCTCTTATCTCTAACAAGATTGTATATAGCCACGCGTACAGGGACGTCTTGATTAAAGTGGTTTCGTACGCGTATGAACAACTCGTAATCGAGCATATTGGAGGGATAGCGACGAATATTAAAACCCTCTATGGCAATATTTCCTGCATCTTTACCAACAATATGATGTTCAAAGGAAATTTCCTTCGGCAACACGTCTTCTCGCAGCCCCTCTGTGAAGGAACCATCGCTAAAGACATGAATTTCGGGGCGCGTTTGAGAGCGCACGCTATCGACAGCAAATTGCAGAGCGTCGTTAATTTTTAAGCCAGAAGCTTTAGCTTGAATTTGTTCAATACCATCGAGTAACAAGGAGACATCGTCGTTAAAGCCGCCTAAAGGCGCATATATTCTTCCCGAGGCATCGATAAGCATCGCTTTGTCTTTGTTTTTTAGCCCTTCGATAAGTTCTTTGGCCTTTTCTTTGGCTTCGCTGAGGCGGCTTGTCCCTTCATCATTAATTGCCGACATCGAGGCGCTGCTATCGACTAAGAAAACCACGTGTCGCCCCGCTTCGCCAAAGTCGTCTTCGCGCGGATTGAGTAGTGCGAGTAAAAGTAGAGAGAGCATCAATAACACGAGCAGAAGCCCCAATAAACGACGTAATCGCTCCATCCAACGGCTGGATCGATGGCTATCGAGTACTTGCGTCCAAAGCCCGAGGTAGGGGACTTCTATGCCGCGGCGTCGGGTTTTGAGCAAATACATCAAAGCCAAGACTGCAGCTAAGGAGGCAAAGAGTATTGCGGCTAAGCTAAGGCTAATTCCTTCAAAAATCATGGTTTATATACTAATGACTAGAGCGCGTGCGGGCTTAGGGCCTGCATGTAATAAAAAGCTGTGCAAAATTTGACTTCCATAAACAGCGAAATAGGGTTTTACTACTTCAAGAAACCACCAGATCTGAAGATCTTCAGAATGAGTTCTTCAAAGGGCAGCGATGTGGGTGCGTGGAAATAGAGCATACCACGTTTGGTGCAAAACTCGGCAAGTTCGTTGCTGAGTCTCTTGTGCGCGTCGCGGTAGCGCTGCATCAGGCGCGGTGTTACGGTGACTTGTCGGCGTTCGCCGCTTTCGACGTCAATGAGCTCTAGGTCGCCGCGTAAGTTAGCCGATAGCTCTGCTTCGTCCGCAATTTGAATAGCGTAGCATTCAAATTGTTGGTACAACAAAGCACTAAGCCCAGTTTGGAAGCCCTCGGGGCTATAAAAATCGCTTAATACAACGGCGACGCCGCGACGCCTTGTTTGAGCCGAAAAGCTACGACATGCATCAAGCAACGAGGTTTGCCCCCCAGCTTGGACAGCGCTAAGAAACTGGAAAATCTTAAAAATTTGCCCCTTTCCCCGACTTGGCGCCAAGCGCTGCTCAAGTTGGCTGTTAAAGGGGATAATACTTACACGATCCATATTGCTAAGCCCGATGTAGGCTAAAGCAGCTAGGACGCGTTTGGCGTAATCAAGCTTAGTGGGGGAACCCAGCTGCATTGATGTGCTACAGTCAATGAGAAAGTAAAAGTATAGATCCTCTTCCTCCTCAAAGAGACGCAGTAACAGCTTCTCCGTCCTTGCGTACACGCGCCAGTCTAAGGATTTGACATCGTCGCCCGGCGCGTAGTTGCGGTGATCCGCAAACTCAATGCCGCTAGCAGCCTTTCGCGTTTTACGCTCAGAGCGCAGTTTTCCCACAAACATGCGCTTAGACATGATATAGAGGTACTCGATTTTTTTAAGGAATGCCTCGTCAAAGAGCTTTGCGCTGATTTTATCTGAATCCATCACTAAACACTGCTTTTTTAATCTATCTTAATTTGAAAACACTTATGCAAAGTAGCCCTAAGCGCTGCTAGCATCTCATTGCTAACGATATCTAGCTCTTGCTCTGCGTCAAGCCGTATTAAACAGGGGTTATTTTTTATAAGTTCGGCGTATGCTTTGTACACCTGCTTTTGGTTCTCTAAGTTCTCGAAAGCATCGAGAGGGGCACGTGCAACCAAGCGCTTTGCCGCGGTTTCGGGCGAGATGTCGAAGTAGATTAAAATATCGGCTTCGGGAACGAGAGCGCGGTTTTCTGCTTCAATTTCGCGCATAAGCGCGCTACGTTCATCCGCTTTGGCGCGCACACTTTGGTAAGCGATGGAGCTATAAAAATAGCGATCGCTAATGGTGATTTTTCCTTGTTCAAGCGCTGGTTTTAAGCGCGTTTCGTAGTGTTCTACGCGATCTGCCAAAAAAAGCGTCCGCTCCTCCGCGGCGCTCAAGCGCCCGCGCGCTTGGCGTATCTGCATGCCGTGCTCGCCACGTGTGGGTTCAGAGCTGAGATCATGAGCTATTCCTTTTTGGCTCAAAAATGCAGATAATATCTTGGCTTGCGTCGATTTTCCTGAGCCGTCGATGCCCTCAAGTGCAATGAGAATACCGCTTGGCGAGTTGTTGATAACTCCACCACCCTTAACAGTCATAAATTTAAAATCTACCTATATATAATGATAACACGTTTACGTTTGAGCTGGTCAAAATCGGGGGGTAGACTGGGACCCCGCGCGTAAAGTTGCAAAAGATGCATAATTTTCGCTGGCTCGGCGATTAGCCGAGACAGTGAAAATTATTTGCAGCTTTTAGCAAATTGACGCGTGAGGCCCAGTCGTAGGGGGGGCGAAAGCCCCCCCACCAAAGAAAAAAGATGAATTTTAAGGCATTTAATTATCTTCAGTGAGAGGTTTAATAAAGCCGATGGCGCGCTGCAAATCCTTTATTAATGCGGGATAGTCGGCGCTTGCCTTATCTTTGCAGGCGATTTGTGTGCTGCGAATGATGCGTTGGCCGTACTCGAAAATGTGCTCTGGCAGGGGTTTGCTAAGGATTTCTTGGAGTTCGCGTTCGAGGCGAGCAAGTTGGGTGTGTTGCTCGTCTTGGGATTCGCTTTTCTTGACTTTTAGGAGGTAGTCTTGCTGCGCCCCAATCATGCGTTGGATTTCGTCTTCGGCGAGCTTAGATGAGCGCGAAATGGAGACGTTGTGGCGGCGTTTGGTGGCTAAATCGCATGCCGTAACATGAACGATGCCGTCGACGTCGATGTTGAAGCTGATTTCGATGTCGACCGTGCCTGCGGGGGCTGGTGTGATGCCGCTGAAGCTAAATTCGCTGAGAACGTGGTGGGTGCCCGCCTGTTCGCTATCACCTTGGAGTACAATGATTTTGAGCGAGCTTTGCATATCGCTCGAGGTTGTAAAGATGGTGGATTGCGTGGTGGGGACGGATGAGTTTTTGGGTACAATGACGTGGAAACCGCCACCATGTATAGCAATACCGAGATCGAGCGGAGTGACGTCACAGAGCAAAATTTCGCTGTTTTGCTGAATCAGCGCGTTTGCTTGAATGGCCGCTCCCAGCGCAATGGCTTCATCGGGGTTGATCCCCTTGGAGGCGCGGCGCCCAAAGAATTCTTCAACCGATTGCTGGACTAGGGGCATGCGGGTCATGCCTCCAACGAGTAGGACGTCGTCGATTTCTTCTACACTAACGCCTGCTGCGTCTAGAGCTTGTTTGGAGATTTTGATGCAACGGCGGAGCAGATCGATCACTAAGCCCTCGAACTGTTCACGCTGAAGCGTCGCGTTGAGGTGCAGCGCCTCGCCGTTTTCGTTTGTCCAAATAAAGGGAAGATTGATTTCGGCGGATTGCATCGAGGAGAGATCGCATTTGGCTTTCTCTGCCGCCACTTTGAGGCGTTGTGTTGCCATGGTGTCTTTGCGTAAATCCACTCCGCTCTCGCGCGCGAAATCGTAGACCAGCTGCTCAATAATGCGGTTATCAAAGTCTTCGCCGCCTAAAAACGTGTCGCCCATGCTCGCGAGCACCGTAAAGATGCCGTCGTGTATTTTGAGTATCGACACATCGAAGGTGCCGCCACCCAAGTCATAGACGGCTAAGGTTTTGGGCTCTGTCGTTTGGTGGCCATAGGCGAGTGCCGCGGCGGTGGGTTCGTTGATGATGCGAAGGACTTCAAGGCCAGCGATGCGTCCTGCATCGATGGTGGCTTGGCGCTGATCGTCGTTGAAGTAGGCGGGTGCAGTAATGATAGCTTGAGTTACTTCACAGCCTAAGTACTCCTCGGCCACCACGCGTAGTTCAATCAAAATCATCGCCGCAATTTCAGCGAGGGAGAATACGTCGTCGAGTAGGATTACGCGGATGTCGCCGTTTGGCCCTTCGGTAATGTGGTAGGGGAGTGTTTGGAGGCTTTGTTGGAGTTCGGGGGATTCCATCCGCCGCCCGATGAGGCGTTTAGTCGCGTAAATGGTATTTTTTGCGTTCGTTATCGCTTGACGTTTAGCAAGCTGGCCAATGAGACGTTTGCCCATTTCAGTAACAGCGACCATGGAAGGCGTCGTTTTGTAGCCTGCTTTATTGGGTATAACGATGGGGCGATCGCCTTCCATAATTGCGACGCATGAGTTTGTTGTACCTAAATCAATGCCAAGGGCATATTTTATCATTATTCTTCCAACAATATTTTAAGAGTTATATTGAACATTGTTTAATTTGCACAAGCTTAAGGAGACCCAGATTCATGTAAAAATAGTGAAAAAGGCAGTAGAGAAAATGTCGAAAGTCAGGCGAGTGTTCAAAATAAAGTCAATAAAATCAATACTCTACACACAAAAGCGGCATCTAAGGGCGCTATCCCCAAAGAATCAGAGCTTCCTTAAGTATATAAATTTTTGTACGCCTTTGTAAATTCTTGATAGTACTTTGCCATCATTTCGGCGAAGGGACCGATGTTTTTACGAAAGTATCTATCGGGGTGCAGGAGCTTGGTGCGGCGTAAGTATGCGCGCTGTACTTCTTCTTTGCTAGCAGCGGGGCTGAGCCCCAAGAGGGCTTCATCGCTGAGTTTTCCAGCGTTTAGGAAGTAAAACTCTAGTAGCCACTGTATATCAGTTTGGAGCTCTAGCGAGGGGTCGATAAGATTTGGGCTAAAGTTAAGCAATTCCTCGAACAGTTCCGTCGACAATAAGGCGCGAAGCGCGTTTTCATCCTGAATACGAATGGGAGCTAGAGGGACTTGCTCGCTAGAGTTTGGCTCACAGTTAGCCCCCACTTCGTCTGGCGTCCAATGTACGATTTGAAGTTCGTGCAATCTAGCGAGCGCCTCCATGGTGAGTTCGCGCGAGTAGGGGAGAGTGTTGAGTAGTTCATCAAAACTGCGTGTTCCCGTTGCAAAATCGAGTACAACCCATTCGTGGGGTTTAAGCAAACCGTGGAACGCCGAAAAGTCTAAATCCTCAATTCGGCGAGGTCGCGTGTGTTTCATGCTTTATACCAATGTGGCCAAAAGTCGTATTACTTTTGGTAAGGATAAGTCAAAGAAAAGAGGGCTGAGTATCGCGATACAGGCACGCCGCGCGTTTCGTAGTAATAACGATAGCTCGGAGTAGTGCTCATGCCCTTAGAAAATGCGTAGGAACCTTGCAGCAAAAGCCCCAGATTTGCAGGTAGTCTCACCGTAATGTGTGGTTGCACAATAGCATAAAGCGAAGGCTCGCCAAATTTTGTATCGCTAATGCTCGTTTCTGCACTCTTAATATTGGGCGATGCCGATACTAAAAAGAGTGCCAAGTCTGCTGTTAGATGCTCCGAAGTATATGTTGCTCCTAATTTAAAGCGGTGCATCGCGTCGTCCTTAATTCGTTTAACATCTTTGTTAATGGCAGATTTTTCATAGGTTCGCATACTATATAAAAAGTTATAGTGTCCATAGATGTTCCAAACGGTGTTAAGTCTTGCGTCCGCCGAGAGCTCAAAACCGAAAATATTCGCTCCCGAGTTTTGGGTAGGCGTAAACTTGCCGTTAATACCCAAATAATCTTGCCGCAATTCGGGGTTCCACTCCATGGTAATAAGGTTGCTCATGATACTGGCATAGGCATCTAAGCGAAGGGTTAGGAAGTACCATGGATTAAATAGTGTAGATAATTCGACGTTATGCAAGGTTTCGGGTTTTAAGCGCTCGTTTCCCTTGAAATCCGTCATATCGACATATAATTGGTATAGCGAAGGCTCTTTAAATGAGTAACCATAAGACACCCTCTGTGTAATCCAGTCCGCCCACTTAACAAGAACAGCGGCTCGCCAAGATGGCGCTATGTCACGGTTTGATGCCGTAATTTTGTAGAAGTCGACGCGCGCTCCCGCAGTGAGAATGAGTCTGTTGTCGAGAAAGCGTTGCTCGTCTTGTAAAAATATCGAAGGTGTAAGGTATTGTATTTGCGTTTTACCCAAACCACGCTCAGAGTATTCAAATTCGGGCGCTCGAATGTTATGATATTCTAGCACAATTCCACTGATGAGTTCGTTTTGTTCATAAATTTTCCATTGCAATTGCGCCAAGCCATATAACTTATGTTGCATTGTATTAAAGTTAATCTTTTTTTCAAATTGCTTTGGATAATTTACATTAATACTTAATTTACTTGGGTCAATAGTTTGTTGTAAGGGTGTTTTTTCGTTATAGTTAATATATACAATACTATTGCCACTTTTGCTGTAACCTCCGTAATTCTTAGTGCGGTATTGGTTCAAGCGATATGCTACAACGGATGTAAAAGACAGATTATCCAAAAAACTATCTTCATAGAAGAATTCTGCTGCAAAATCGCGTCGATTAAAGCGATAATTATCAACTTCAATAGTTTCATACAACTGCGTATCTTTGTCTTTAAGCAAATCGACTTGATACCCGACGTTAGGAACATATTCCGTTCCGTCTCCACCAGCATAAATATCACTAAAGGAGAGTGCTGCTTTAATCTTTTTATAATGCATCTGCATCTTCAGCGAGTACCAATGTTTATCCGAGTTGGGGTCAAGTCCAGAGGGGTCTCTAAAGGTTGGCGGGAGCGAATTACTCACGCTATTTCCCGCCTGTGTCATGAGTTTTTTCTCATACACATAGTCACCAATAAGCCCAGGTCCCTGCGTCGTATTTCCCGTCGCATGTACAAGCAGCCCAAAATCTTTATCCTTCGTCGTGAACGCTCCCGTAGCCGCCGCTTTAAACGTCCCATTCAAACCCAAGCCCACACGATACTCGCCGTATTGCGGAATATCTTTAGGATCTTTAGTAAAAATATTAATAACACCTTGGAACGCTCCAGAACCATAAAGCGCCGAACCCGGGCCAAGTACAACCTCAATACGCTTAATTAGTTCGATGGGGTAGGTCTCGTCCATCCAAATGCCGGAGTCGCGCACATCGTTAAAAGGCACTCCGTTTTGCAGCCACAAGATCCGCGAATTATTCGACTCCGTCCCCACGAGGCCACGAATCATGACCGACTGGAACTGCGACTGCGAAGTCAGGGTCTGCACACCTGGAACGTGTCGCAAAATCTCCGAAAGCGTACGCCAGCCGTGACTCGCAATTTGCTTATCGGTGATAACGTGAATAGTCGACGGCGCCTCGCTGATGAGCTGCCTTTTCTTAGAAGCCGAGAAAACAACATCACTCGCATTGAGCTCCCAGTTCTCAGAATACAGCCAATCAGAGCCGCTATGGCTCTTACCATCCATCGTATACGCGTCCAGCGGATGATCTTCTGGCAAGCCAGGCGGACGCAGTTCAGGCCCAAGCTGCGCAAAGCTCGGCTGTACACAAAACAGCATTATAAAACTGCTAAATATGAAAACGAAGGCTGATTTTTTCATTTCTAAATCCAATTTTTGCTTATTTTGTGTTCTAAAAAGCAGAAGCGGGCTTTTATTCGGTTTAAGTTCATCATTTTTTTGTTTCTTGGGGGGGAAGTCTCCCCCTACGCCTAAGCCTCACTCAAAATTCGCTAAAAGCTGCGAAATATCATGCGGCGTTCTCTCTATTCGCTCGACCGCCGCAAGATATGCAGTTTTTGCGAATTTTTTCGCGGGGTCTTAGGCTACCCCCTCTAGCTCTGCTAAGCTAGATGTCCGTAGTCTTAACGCGGTATAACACTCTTTTGTAGATCTGTTGTTAGTCGTTTTTCTCCAATAAATTCCATGTTTCATTGTCAGGGCATTTTTCAGAATAATTACAAGCTCGCGATTCACGGATTTTATCTTTTAAATGCACGGGGCTATATCCATCAATAGTCATCGAATTAGCTTTATTATTTTCATTACAAACATCGACAATTGGGTTTGTGCCTTTAAAAAACCCCATTAAGGCAATGTCGTAGCGGTCATATATTGTTGCTGCTACATTGGGGAATACAAATCCGTCTCCACCATTGTACAAGTAGTCTAGGGTTGCTACGCCATAGAGTTGTGATTCTTCGTCGTCTCCTTTTTGGGGATCGTGTAAATAGCAATATTTATCGTCAGAGGTTTGCACTAAAATATAGCAATTGTCTTCAGTATTACACTGTGCGGGCGATGAATGGCAAGTTATCGGATCGTTATTAGAACTCTCATTTCCTAAGTGATAATATATAGGAATAAACTTTTTATCCACTTTTTCATCCACAATATTATAATTTACAAGATCAATTTGTTTAATTTTATAATTCTCAGTGGATGAATATTTGTAGCGTATTCCTCCGACTTGCAAATACCCGCCGTGATCAGATTCAGGATTTTGGCTGTACTTGAAGCCGTAGTACAAGACTTCAGCGAGCTCTCTAGCCGTCATATTCATAACGACGATGTAGTTTGCATAAAGGCATACCTTCCTTGCATCAGAGGCTCTAACTAGCCTGCCATCAACGTTGGAGGTTCCCAATGAAGCACGTATTGCGCCACCATTAACGAGCGATGCATCAATTCTGAGTTCATGTGCAATATTATAATAACCAATAATGGCGTCACTAACGGCGTTACCCAACCTCGTACTCATTCGTCGTATCGTTTGAGGAGAGTAGGGAAGTTGTTCTTCTAGTTCGTAAATGACAGGTTCTACAAAGCCTTCGCCTTCGCATTCATACGAAATAGAGGCATTATACAAACAACGCCAAGTATAAGTGCTATTAGCTACATTTTCATTTTTTATATCTTCTAAACAAGCCATTACCTTTGAAGCTTTTTCATCATCAGTAAGTTTATTAAACTCTTCTTTTTTATGAAGCAATAATTCATAATATGCTTTGCAAGATTTTAATAAAACGGAGCTACATTTTGCAGGATCTATTTTGTCATCGTTTTTGTGTAAGGCTCTTTTTGTTTCCACTATGACTTTACCAACTTTGTAGTTAGACTCTCCAGCCGTAACTTGATTCATATTTACATCAAGTTTTAGCATCGCAATTCCCCTCTCTTGCGCTTGAACAAAGAGTATACCTTCGTCCTGGGCTTCCTTAGTAACACAGACATTTTGTTGATGTTGTGGAAGCTCAGCTTTTGGTTCCGAGGGACAGGTTCTGTTGTTAAGCTTAGTCTCTGCCAAAAGAACATCAAAACCTTGAGTAATCGAGTTTAAAGAGAGATTTTTAAAGCGGTCTTCGTCAAACGCTACTTCATTTGTAGAGTTATCGGGGTATTTCATTTGGTATAGTAATGTGAATAACTCTTTAACAAACTTGGAGTAAGTGATTTTACTTTCGTCTTTGTCTAGTGAAATTCTTATTGTTGCAGACTCTTTATCTGGATACATGTCCCAGCTGCTGCAATAATTTATTGTCTTATCTCCCACTTTTTCATGGCAAAGCGATAATTCGATATCGTGCCCAAAGTGAAGATCTAGGGCTTTGAATTTTTCATTAATGCTATGATTGACGGCATTGACCAAAGGATCGTGTTTTTGGGACTGGTCTGCAGGGTTTGGTACATGTACGATTTTTTGATATTCTGTAGCGATGGTGTTTAAGTGTTCATTTAATAAAACTTCTTGCATGATGAGCGGGGTAGATAGCAAAGTATCCACATTGTCATCATTAATCATGAATGCTCCATTACTAAAAGCACCAGCTCCAATGATAGCTATAATACCGTTGTAAATATGTTTATTAACCACTGTCTCGTCAATTTTGTATTTACTGCTCCAAGCTCTTCTAGGAGCGCAAACATTGTACTCACCATGTTTCATTTCTAGGAGCATGCTTGCAAAATGAAAAATCGTTGCGTAGTCGCGGTTATTCTGCTCAATGCCTAAGTGCGATAGTAGCACAAACGCTCGCGCCCCTTGCATGTAAGCATCTTGCATCGCGTACTTGCTAGCACAATAATCGCGTATACTTGTCGTTCCAAGTGAGCCAGGAAAAATCATACTCGCCGCGGAATGATCCACGGTTCCTACAATGGCAACAGGCAGTGGGTTGTCTTGTGCGTTAGCCGATGGCATGGAAATAAACGCATAAGGCGATACGTGTTGTAGATTTTGCGGAACATTGCTTAAGTTAGATACAACGTAGGAATAGTTAGAAATATTAATAAGATTTTGTAAATAGTTTAAACCCTTTTCAAGATTATGGTTCCCGAATGTATCAAATTGCAAACCTAGTTTATTTAACAAATCAATCGCCGGGACATCATTAAAACTTGCCGAGATTTGCGAAGAAATGCCAAAATTATCGCCAGTACTCACAAATATCGTGTTGTCATTTTTACTAAACTCATCGTTTAGCCATTCGTGAATCGCTACGGCGCCTGCAATAGGGATGCTACAATGATAAAGTGGCTCAGTAGGCTTTTCGGTGATATCATGGCATGTATAGGAATATTCATTACGGTAATTAACAGTAATATTGCCATCAGCATTTTTTGTTATGATAATATCGCTTGGTATGGATTCGAGTTTGTCTGCTGAAATGGCAAGATGATAATCCGCTTCTTCACCGTCTGATTTTGCTTTGTATACGATATTATAATCGATGCTTTCAGCTTCGAGTTGGCCTGCCCACTGTGCAATGGATACAATCTTAAAATCGTAAGAAATAGCATTAGGAAGCTTAATGATGTTTTTGCTGTTTACAGGTTCTACTTCGCAAGCTTGTAGCCCAAAAACATATACTATAATTAAAGACAAAATAAAGAATAAACTGTGTATTCTATGTTTTAGCTTTCCCATGCTATCCCTCCAAGTTCTGTGCTAAATTGAGAAGGATTATGCCAAAATCTTGGTGAGTTCTTGGATTTTTTCTAATGCTTCTCTGTAGGAGTTTAGTTCTTGCTTTAGCGCGTCAATTTTTGCACCCATGCGCAAGTTCTCACTTTGGTATTTTAGCAGCAGATCTTTATCGTTGCTAGAAGCTTGTTCTTTTTGTGCTTGAGCGAGTTTGGTTTCGAGTTGCGTAATTTCGTCGAGTTGACGCTCAATGGTTGCTTGTTGTGTGCTCTCAATGATCTTTAGTTTTTCAAGCTCGGCTTTTAGCTCATCAAGCTCTTTATTGCTAGCGGGAGCGGCGAGTTTTGCGGGTAGAGGCGGTAGTTTTACAGAGCCGATGCCCGTACTGCTGATGCTCTTTGAGCGAGTCAAGTTCGCCTGCGCAATGCTTAAATCTTCATGTGGTATTTCTTTAGTGTGCTTCTCATCATCGTCACTATCCTCACCCTTTGCATTGTTGGGGTTTATTAGCAAACCAGATTTCTCGCGCACTTCGTCGATGGTTAAACTCGGCAAGCGCTCTGCAATCGCGTCGCCAACCTCAACGGTTCCCATCGCGTCGTATATGTCTAAAGAATCTAAGCCTAGATCTTGTAATAAAGAGCCGCTATCATCTACGGCAAGCATATCGCTGCTAAGCTCAATCATATCTGCTACAGGCTCTGCGCTCTGTGGTTCCTCAAAGAGTAGGCCATCATCATTGGCTTGCTCATCAACAGCAGGTTTACCAATAACTGCAATGATCTCCTCTAGCAGAACTTCGAGGTTAAGCGGTTTCATAAAATAACCATCGGCATGCGTCGACAGGTTCATGTGGTTCTCGAAGTCGCGCTGTGAAGCCGTAGAACTGGTAATAAAAAGAGGAATGTTCTGGGTTTGGGGCTGCTTTTTTAATTTTGAACAAACGACAAAACCGTTTTGGTCGGGTAATTCTACTGCCAAAATGATGAGATCTACTCCTGCTTTCGCCTCCGTCATAGCTGTCGCGCCATCCTCTGCTTCAATCAGCTGGTAAGCCGCGCTTTGTAACAGGTTTTTTATGGCAAGTTTATCATTCTGCTCTGCATCTACTACAAGAATCTTCAGCGTCATCTATTTATTTTCCTTCATACCTCAGCAGCATCAGTGCTGCTAAAACCGCTATGCATACTCTTTTTGCACCTCGTTTAAACAAACAGAGGCGCGTTAAATATAGCACGCAGCCTTAGTAATGTGTAGCGTTGTAGACAATGGCAAAAAACTATAAGTCTATGTAGTGGCGAGCAGTCAAAATAATTCACGCAAGCTCTTAAGGATGTAAAAATTGTCAAAAAAGAAGCTAGAGTAAGGTAAGGAAAGTTAGGAGCGCGTTAAAAATAAAGTCAATAAAATCAATATCTTGCACAAAGGAAGGGTTCTAAGGGCTCTAGCCCTTAGCGGGGTGTGGGGCGGCGCCCCACAAAAGGAAGCGGGGTGTGGGGCAGCGCCCCACTCATAATTTAAGCCTTTAGTTTAAAAAGGAGGAGCGTTGTTGGGGTTTAGTTTAAATGCCCTATTTAGCAGCTCAAAATAGTTTTCAATAGTGCTAATGACGATAGGGTGCATCAAGTTTTGTGCTGCAAGACTTTTTAGCGTATTTGTGCCTAAAGTTGGTAGCAGACGCAAGCAGTCTCCAACGGCGAGGTAGGGGTTATGGGCGATGGCGCTAAAAA
>Ga0265293_10004817_pt1 | contig 23321 bp, 20 predicted proteins | sample Munlanlewell138R_FD_192505 | JGI IMG/M metagenome (GOLD analysis project Ga0265293, IMG submission 192505) | Leachate microbial communities from a municipal landfill in Southern Ontario, Canada - Leachate well 138R | ecosystem: Engineered > Solid waste > Landfill > Unclassified | place: Canada... | reverse complement strand
TCAAGTTGGACAAGTTGGTGGTTCTTTTAGAGGTCAACAAACGCCCCGCTCAGCAGGCGCTCCAAGACCTACAGGTCAAAGAGGTCCACGACCTCCTCAACAAGGAAGAGCTGGGGGTCCTCCCCGTTTTGGCTCTCCAACACCTCCTGTTGATATGGGTGCTCCAACTCAAAGACCAGCTCCTAAGAAGGTTTATAGAAAGAGAAGAGAGTTCTCCAAAGCAGATAAGATTAACGAAAGAGATTTTCAAATCAAGAAAAAAGAGGTTCAAAGGGCCAACCCTGTCCCTAAGAAAATCGATATCATGGAGTTCATCACAGTTAGTGATTTAGCTAAAAAGATGAATTTGAAAGCCTCTGAAGTTATTGGCAAATTGTTAGAGATGGGGATGATGGTAACAATCAACCAACAAATCGACAGCGATATTGCCACAATAATTGCCAACGAATACGATTGTGAAGTTAACTTAGTCTCCTTGTACGATGAGACACTAATAGCAACTGACGATGATGTTCCATCCGATTTAGTTCCTAGAGCACCTATTGTTACAATAATGGGACACGTCGATCACGGTAAAACTAAAACACTCGATGCAATCAGATCAACAGATAACGTTGCCAAAGAGTTTGGTGGAATCACCCAACACATTGGCGCTTATAAGGTAAAACTTCAAGACAAAGGGGATATTGTCTTCTTAGATACTCCAGGTCACGCAGCTTTTACAATGATGAGAGCTAGAGGTGCCCAAGTTACCGATATTGTTGTCTTAGTGGTTGCTGCTAATGATGGTGTTATGCCTCAAACATTGGAAGCAATTGATCACGCTAAGGCTGCTAAAGTGCCAATCATTGTTGCAGTTAACAAAGTGGATCTTCCTCAAGCCAACGTTGATCGAGTTAAACAACAACTTTCAGATCACGGCTTAATGCCCGAAGCATGGGGTGGAAATACCCTGTTTTGTGAAATTAGTGCATTAAAAGGGATTGGAATTGAAGAGCTGTTAGATACTATTTTACTTCAAGCTGAGATGTTAGAGCTTAAAGCCAACCCCTCAGTAAGAGCTGAAGGAAAAGTTTTAGAATCAAGAATTGACCAAGGTCGCGGTATTGTTGCCACTGTTATTGTTGAAAGGGGAACCTTACACCAAGGGGATAACTTCGTTGCTGGAATTTATCCTGGTAAAGTGCGTGCAATGGTTGACGATCGAGGTAATAGAATTGATGAAGCAGGTCCTGCAACCCCAGTAGAGATTATTGGTCTAAGTGACATTCCAGGGGCAGGAGATCCTTTCCAGGTAACTGAAAATGAGAGGCAAGCTCGCCAAGTTGGTTCTAAAAGACAAGAACTTGAACGTCTTGGACAAGCTAACAGCGTAACAAAAGTTACTTTAGATAACATCTTTGACAAATTACAAGATGGCTCAATTCAAGAGTTAAACGTAATTATTAAAGGAGATGTACAAGGCTCTGTAGAGGCTTTACAAACAGCTTTAGAAAAACTTTCCAACGAAGAAATAAGGTTGCACGCAATTAGAGCTAGTGCCGGTGCAATCATTGAAGATGATATCAACTTAGCTATAGCTAGCGATGCATTAGTGTTGGGCTTCAACGTTAGACCAACTCCAAGAGCGCAAACTTTAGCTGACCAAGAGAAAATTGATATTAGAAAGTACAACATCATTTACGATGCTGTAGATGACATTAAAGCAGCTATGGAGGGTCTATTAACTCCAGATCGCAAAGAGGTTATCATTGGAGAGCTTGAAGTTAGAGATACCTTTAAAGTTCCAAAAATTGGCCTTATTGCTGGTTGTTACGTCAATGAAGGGAAGATCAAGCGAAACTCTTTGGTCAATGTCTATCGGGATGATATTAAGATTCACTCAGGCAAAATATCCTCTTTAAAGCGGTTTAAAGATGATGCGCGTGAAGTTAGTGCTGGTTATGAGTGTGGAGTAGGACTAGAGAATTACCACGATTTACGTAGTGGCGATAAGCTAGAAATTATCGACATCATTGAGGTGGCTAAAAAGCTAAGTAGTAATGAGTGATCATATTCATAAAAGATTAGAGAGTAGAATAGCAGAAGCAATTAGCACGATGATTGTAACTAAACAAATTAAACACCCCATGCTAAGTGAGTTTGTCTCAGTTAGCGGGGTTTCTTTAAGTGCCGATAGCGCTTATGCAACTATCTACGTCTCAACTTTCTTAGATGAAAACAAACTTCACCGATCGGTTACAGCCTTAAATCGGGCTAGTGGCTTTATTCAAAGTCGCCTTAAAAACGTCTTAAATACACGTCACACACCTCAATTAACCTTTAAGGCAGACCTTTCAATCAAGGAGGGGCAGGCAGTTAATCAAATTATAGAGAGCCTGGACATTAAAGATGAGTAAAAGTTCTTCTATACTTTTATTGAATAAAGAGGAGGGAGTCACATCCTTTGCCTCTTTAGGACCAATTAAACGCCTAATTGACCCAAAAGTGGGGCATGCAGGAACACTAGATCGCTTTGCAACCGGCTTAATGATTGTTTTAACTGGCCAATTGACTAAACTAAACACCCTTTTTACCAATCTGGATAAAAAGTATTTAGCAACTATTCGCTTTGGTAGTGAGACTGAAACTTTAGATCCAGATGGGCAAGTTGTTGGTGTTGGTTCAATTCCAACTCTTAAAGAGATTGAAGAAGTTTTAAAAACCCAATTCATTGGCAAAATAGAGCAACAACCCCCTCAATACTCTGCAATCCACATCCAAGGAGAGCGTGCTTACCGCTTGGCAAGAAAAGGACAACGAGTATCGATGCCTTCCCGTCAAGTAGAAATATTTAGTACTAAAATTATTAGTTGGGACGAAAAAGACTTAGAAGTAGAAATTCACTGCTCTAAAGGAACCTATATTCGCTCTATTGCTCGAGATTTAGCATTAGCGTGTAACTCTAGGGGACACCTATATTCACTACAAAGAATAGCTATTGGCCCCTATTTGTTAGACGAGGCAGTTGATTCAACAGATTACACCCGTTTACGTCACCATGCTGAAGATAGTAGCACCCGATTATTAAGGTTGCCCAATATTGGTAAAATTGTTATCGATGAGAAAAGTTCAGAGCGCTTTTGTTATGGGAATCTACCCAACAGTGAAGCAATTGTTGATGCAGATATAGAAAATAGCGATACCCATGCAGCCCTTTTTTCCACACAAGGAGCACTGATGGGAGTTGCCGCTTTAGATGAGTACAAAGTGCCCATTAAAGTTGTTGCAGTAGCATGTAGTCGAGGTTCTTAATGCAAATATTTGATTTTCACCAACTTTACAACGATCCTCAACTAAAGAGACAAAAAACAGTTATCTCAATTGGTGTTTATGATGGATTTCACTACGGTCACCAAAGGGTGATTAACAGTGCAGTAAACATTGCTAAAAAAGAGGAAGATACTAAAGTTGCTGTATTCACTTTTAGCAAAAACCCCAAGACAATTATTGGAAGAAACCCCTATAAACTGCCACTGATGAGTCTTCGTCAGAGCACCCAATTTTTCGAGAAGCTGGGGGTCGATTATTTGGTTGTGATTGACTTTTCTGTTGATATCAGTAAACTGACAGGCGAGGAGTTTATCGGACGCTGTTGTTCAATGTTTGATGTCCAAAACATCGTTGTTGGTGAAGATTTTAGGTGTGGACATAAGGCTGATACTGGTGTAAATGAATTGCACCAAATAGTAAAAAAGCTTTGTAAAAATGCAACAGTTGAGGTTCCTGCCACCTATAAATTAAGTGATGGGAGTGTCGATAGTAGCACCTTGGTGCGACAAAACCTCACTCAGGGTAAAGTGGCTACTATATTGTCACTTTTAGGTAGGTATTACGCATTAGATTTATGTCCGATGCCTTACAGCTCTAACCAATACCCTGTAACATTTGAAAGTAGTTTGTTTGTACAACTTCTACCGCCACCTGGAAGGTACGAAACACTTTTGGTGATGGAAGATTCATCCAAATACTCGATGATCTGTGAGATTGACGAGAAACACCTTGAATTAAAAGGGGATGAGTTTTCAAAACGGGCTAATAAAAAAGTTCGTTATGAGAATTTGCAATTTGTAAAGGAGTTAACCTAAAAATGGTAACAAAAGAGACTAAGAAACAGATAATAAGTGAGTTTGGTGGATCAGATGCTAACACTGGTTCAGCCGAGGTTCAAATCGCATTGCTAACAGCACGTATTAAGGACCTACAACAACACTTCGCTAACTATCCAAAAGATCATGCAAGTAGAAGAGGCCTTTTGAAGTTAGTTGGTTCACGACGCCGTCTTCTTAAATATGTGAGAAACAAAGATATTAATCGCTACCGTGAACTTATCCAAAAACTTGAGTTGAGAAAATAATTGGAAAAAAAGAAGATAAAAAATAGCCTCTAAAATCCCTTTTAGGATTTCAGGGGCTTTTGTCGTTATTAGTAGAAAGAAGGAAAAAGATGGAATCAGTAAAAATTAAACTTGGTTCAGGAACATTGGTTCTTGAGACCGGTAAGATGGCTAAACAGGCTAATGGTGCTGTTTACGCCTCATTTGAAGGCTCTGCAGTATTAGCAACCGCTTGTGCTGGAAGGGCTCCAGAGACACCATTAGATTATGTACCACTTCAAGTTGAGTACAATGAAAAATATTATGCTGCAGGTAAAATCCCTGGAGGATTTTTAAAAAGAGAGGGAAGACCTAAAGATAAAGAGATTTTAGTCTCGCGCTTGATTGACCGCCCTATGCGCCCTCTATTTGATAAAGCGTTTGGTAGGGAGATCCAAGTTGTCCCAACTGTTATCAGTAGTGACATGGTTAACCCACCAGATATCATCGCTATGATTGCCTCATCCGCTGCTGTTACTATCAGTGACATCCCATTTGATGGTCCTGTTGCTGCAGTTAGAGTTGCCTATGTTGATAATGAGTTTGTTATCAACCCAACTTTCCAACAAATCGAAAAAGCAACATTAGAGATTGTTGTTGCTGGTACTGAAGATGGAATTACAATGGTTGAAGGGGGGGGGAAACAAGTTAGCGAAGAGATGATGCTTGAAGCTATCGACAAAGCAGAGAGTATCATTGGGGAACTTTGTAAAGTTCAAAAAGAGTTAGCTACTTTAGTGGGTAAAGAGAAACTTCCTTTAATTAAAATTGAAGAAGATTTAAGTTTCTTAGAGCCAATTCGCTCTTACGCTTACCCCCTTTATAAAGAGGCCTCTTTTGTTAAAGGAAAAATGGAGCGCTATGCTGCTTTAGATAAAGTAAAGGCTGAAGTTAAAGAGAAATTTGCCACTGAGATTGAAAACAGCGAAAAACCTGAGAAAGTTGATACAATGTTTGAAGATCTTGAGTATGAGATTTTACGCCACTCTATTTTGGAAGAGGGACTAAGAACTGACGGACGTAAAGCTGATGAAGTTCGGAAGATCACTAGTGAAGTCTCAATTTTACCAAGAACTCATGGAAGTGCCCTATTTACTAGAGGGGAGACTCAAAGCTTAGTAACTTTAACTTTAGGTAGTGCTAGTGATGAGCAAATGTTTGACACTATCGATGGTGATAAACACTTTAGCAACTTCATGCTTCACTACAACTTCCCACCATTTAGTGTTGGTGAGACTGGTCGTTTAGGAACTGGTAGAAGAGAAATTGGACATGGACATTTAGCTCAAAGAGCTTTAGAGCCTGTTTTACCAAGTAAAGATGATTTTCCTTACACAATTAGAGTAGTATCAGAAATCTTAGAGTCCAATGGCTCCTCTTCTATGGCATCAGTGTGTGGTGGAACCTTAGCCTTAATGGATGGGGGAGTAACCATTGATAAACCAGTTGCTGGTATTGCAATGGGTTTAATTACTGAAGGTGCTGATTACCAAAAGTATGTTGTTTTAAGTGACATCTTAGGAGAAGAGGACCATCTAGGGGATATGGACTTCAAAGTTGCAGGAACTGTAGATGGAATAACAGCTTTTCAAATGGATATTAAAATTGCTGGTGTTACTAGTGAGATTATGAAAAAAGCCCTTAGCCAAGCTAAAGAGGGGAGAATGCACATCCTCAAAGAGATGGGTAAAGCATTAAATGCTCCAAGAGAGGAAATTAGCCAATTTGCCCCTAAAATATTATCATTGAAAGTTGATGAAGATAAAATTGGTGCTGTTATTGGTACTGGTGGTAAAACCATTAAAGGAATTGCCGAACAAACTGGGGCAGAAATCAATATCGACAACGATGGAACTGTCACTATTTTTGGTAAAGATCGCTTAAGTGCTCAAAAAGCTTATGATTTAGTTAAATCAATTGTTGAAGAGCCCGAAGTTGGTCGTATATACAACGGTACAGTTAAAAGAATTATGGACTTTGGTGCTTTTATTGAGATACTTCCTGGCAAAGAGGGACTATGTCACATCAGTAAACTCTCACGTAAGCGAGTTAACAACGTAAATGATGTATTAGAGCTCAACCAAGAGATCCCCGTTAAATTGATCGAAATTGATCGTATGGGTAGGTTGAACCTCAGTTACATTGATGCTTTAGAGGAGCAAGAGAAGTAGTGGAAAACACTCTTTTAGTCAATGTTGTATTAATAGGGGAGGGTAAACTTCCCCATTATAGCTCAAAGGGGGCAGCAGGCGCTGATTTGTTTGCAGCCTTAATTGATGGGCCCATAACTCTCGAGGTGGGCCAAAGAGCGTTGATTCCTACAGGTATAGTAATAGAACTACCAAAAGGATATGAAGCTCAAATAAGGCCTCGTAGTGGCCTTGCAATCAAAAATGGAATAACTGTTCTAAATAGCCCAGGTACTATCGATTGTGATTACCGAGGGGAGATAAAAATTCCAATAATCAATTTAGGCAATGCTAGTTTTACAATTGTCCACCATATGCGCATTGCCCAAATGATTATAGCTCCTGTAGTTCAAAGTAGATTTGTAGAGGCGAGTGAAGTATCATCTACTACACGAGGCGAACGGGGGTTTGGCTCGACAGGAGTTTAAAGTGAGAGGCGATAGAGTCTCAAAATCAACGATCTTACACTCTTATATTCTCAAAGGGTTTATCAATTCATTGATTGTTGCCTTTATCTTCTTTTTCTTCATCTTTTTTATTAATCAACTCCTCTTATTTGCCCAAAAAGTTTTAATTAAAAGTGTCTCATTTAATGCTGTAGTTAGATTAATTGCCCTCTCTATCCCCCAAATTCTCTTATACACAATCCCTTTTTCAACTTTGAGTGCCTCTGCAATGTTAATTGGAGAGCTTGCTGAGAAAAATGAAATCTTAGCTATTAGAACATTAGGAATCCCTTTAAGAAAAGCTTTTTCAGTAATAGTAATTTCCTCTATTATTCTAGCTGCTTTAACCTTTGTAGTTGCTGATTTACTTTTACCATACAGTAGCTACCGCTTTAAGGAACTTTACAGTGAGTTGATGGAACAAGTACCCACCATTGAGTTAGAAAGTTATGCAGTAAAAAGGGTAGGTGATAAAGTACTAGTCACCCAAGAGGTTAAAGATAATGAAATTGACTCACTCCTTATCTTTGATACAACTCAAAAAGGGGAGATTATCAGTTCAACAAAAGGGAAATTAAATTTACTTGATTTAGACAGTTATCTTTATGCAATCAACTTAGAAAATCCTAAAGTGCTCTCTTTAGATCAAAAGAACAAACAAAATTGGGAAATAGGGACAGCAGATCAGATGCTCTACTATATTGATTTAAAAAGTGAATTATCTCAAATGCAAGATTTAAGTCCCTCTCAATTAAGTAGCAGAGACCTTTTAAAAGCTATAGAACTAAGAAAAGCTGATTTAGCTAAAAGTGAACAAACAAGATTAGAGAAAATTGAAAAATTAACAATTGAATTACAACAAGAAGAAAATAGAGAGAGAATTAAGCTTTTAGAAGAGGATATTGCCTATTTAAAGAAAGAGCGCCCAATTAATTTCTATTTACAATACTACCGAGCCGAACTTCATAAAAAAATTGCCCTCTCTTTTAGTTCATTTTTTTTAGTTTTTATAACATTTCCTTTAGCGCTATTGAAAGTTAAACATGGAAGGTTGTTTGGTTTTGGATTGTCTTTAGTTGTAGCTAGTGGATATTGGTTTTTGCTCTTTTTTGCCCAACTACAAATATTGGAATTTCCATATAATCCAGGTTTCTTGATGTGGGGTCCCAATATTGTTGTTGTTTTAATAGCTATTTTAGCTTTGTTACCTTCGAGGCGAATATGAGAATATTGGATCGTTACATTGTATTTTCTATCCTTAAAACCTCATTTTTTGCCTTGTTGTTATTAACTACAATGATTTTATTGTTTAACACCTTTAGTAACTTAGATCGTTATTTAAATGCAGAACTTCAAATAACTCAAATTCTTTTAATCTCTTATTACTATATCCCTCAAGCAATCTTATATGCTTTAGCCCCATCTTTATTATTTTCAACTACCTACTTTTTAGCAATGCTCCATGCAAACAACGAGATGATAATTTTATCCAATAGCGGTTATCCTTTTAAAAGAGTAGTTAAGCCAATAATAGTTGTTGGCATTATTATCTCAATTGCCCTCTTTTTCTTTAGTGAAATGGTTGCTATCGATGCCTCAGTTGAGCACAAAAGGTTAAATGAGACTTATTTAGGAACGTATTGGGATGGAGATAACCACAACGTAACACTGCAATCGTATGATAACTCCTATGTTATCCATGTTGGTTATTATTGGGATGATCAACAACTAATTGGAGATGTTTTAATTATCTTCAGCGATGAAAATGCTCAAGTTGTTGAAAAAATAGTTGCTAAAAGTGGCACTTATGAAAATTCGATGTGGCATTTAAAAGATGTTGAGATTTACACAATCGATTTTGAGAGCTTAGATGTTGAAGTAATTACTAAAGAGAGTTTAATCGACCCTAGAATTGATATAAGTAGCACCTATTTTAAAAACCTTTCTGGTGATATAGAGACAATGAAACTTGATGATGCATACACCTATTTAAACAATATTAAAATTATAAATGCTAATCAGTACCAGATTTTGGCAGTTGAGTTTTTTGATCGCCTTCTAGCCAACATAAACCCCCTTTTACTGATGATTATTTCGTGTGCAACAATATTTGGGTGGAAAAAAAATGTCCTAGTATTGTCGATATTGTTAAGTTTAGTTATAGCGGTCATCTACTATGTTTTAAACATGGTTAGTATAATCTTTGCTAAACAGGGTCTATACAATCCGATTTGGGGACCTTTAATTCCAATTGTTGTTATGTTTATCATTGCACAAATATTTAACTTAGTTCGTAGGATATAGATTATGAAAAACATCTTTGAAGTTACTTATCAAGATAAAAACTCAGCTGCTCGTAACGGGCTTTTAACTTTAGGACACGGAGTAGTTAAAACTCCCACCTTTATGCCAGTGGGAACTAATGCTACTGTTAAGGCGCTACACCATGAGACAGTTAGTAACATTGGTTACAATCTTATTTTAGCAAACACATACCATCTCTATTTACGCCCAACTATGGAAGTTTTAGAAACCTATGGAGGCTTACACAATTTCAGTAATTGGAATAAAAATATCTTAACTGATAGCGGGGGCTTTCAAATCTTCTCTTTATCTAAATTTAGAAAGATAGAAGAAGAGGGGGTAATGTTTCAAAGTCATATTGATGGATCACGTCACAAACTAACTCCTGAAAAAGTTGTCGACATCCAAAAAATTATAGGCAGCGATATCTTAATGGTCTTAGATGTTTGTACTGCCCCTGATATCTCCTGGCACAAAGCAAAAGAGGCGATGGATATAACCCACCTGTGGGCTAAGCGCTCTAAAGAACATTGGGAAAATCAAGAAGATTTTAAAGGGAAACTCTTTGGAATAGTGCAAGGAAACTTTTATAAAGATTTAAGAAAAGTGTCAGCTGAGGTAATTAGTGAACTCGATTTTCCTGGTATCGCAATTGGAGGATTATCTGTTGGTGAAAGCAGTGAAACCTTTAGTGAGTATTTAAACTACACAACTGGTTTTTTACCAAAAGATAAGGTGCGCTATGTGATGGGCATTGGATCTCCTGATTATATTTTAGATGCAATTGGCAATGGGATAGATATCTTTGATTGTGTTTTAGCCACTAGGGCAGGAAGAAATGGCTCTGTATTTACCGACGATGGTCTTATTCAGATGAAAAAAGCAGTTCACACTTTTGACCAAGGCCCAATAGTAGAAGGGTGTAACTGTCGTGCATGTAAAGATTATTCAAGAGGTTATCTTCGTCACATGTTTAAAGCAAATGAGATGTTAGGGGGAATGTTAGCAACTGAACATAACTTAACTTACCTCTATGACTTAGTTGAAAAAGCTCGCTTAGCTATTAGTGAAGATCGCTTTGAGAGTTTTAAAAACTCCTATCTAAAAAGGTACTATGGACTCTAATAAAAGATCTAAAAACTCTCTTATGTTGATGATACTCACCTTTGTTTCCCGCCTCTTAGGAATTATTAGGTCCCGCACGGTTGCCATTTTTTTTGGAGCCACTAATTTAGCAGATATTATAAACTTCTCTTTTAACATACCAAATAACTTTAGAAAATTGTTTGCTGAAGGCTCACTTAGTAGTGCCTACATTCCCCAATTTGCCTCTTTAGCAGATGATAAAGGCTCTTCACAAAACCTTTTAAATGAGATGCAAGGCTTTCAGCTTCTGATAACAACTTTCTTAGTTATTCTCACTTTTTTATTTAAAACTCAAATTTTTAGCTTTTTAAGCGATTTTAAAGATCCCAATGCAATTCAACTGGGTTCAATATTTCTTTTTTATTTTGTCTTGTTTTTAGTTGCTATCATCTTTGCAACTTTGTATGCAGGAGTATTACACTCTCATCAACGATTTTTAATAGCTGCTGTTAGTCCACTAATCTTCTCTATCGCAGTAATTTCATCTTTGTATCTACTAACAACTGAGATAGGAGCTTTTAGTTTTGTTGTTGGGGTATTAATTGGAGGCTTTAGCCAAGCTCTTATAAACTTTATTGCTTTAAGAAGGGTAGGTTATAAGTTTCGTTTCTCTTTTAATTTTAAAAATGAGAGTTTTTTAAAAGTTTTAAAGGCGTGGGGCCCAATTACAGCAGTTACTTTATTAGCTGTTATTGCCCAGCAAATTGCTTTTTACTTTGCTTCTACTTTAAAAGAGGGCTCCATTACTGCTTTTTCAAATGCAATTATCTTATACCAAGCACCTTATGGAATATTTTATAGTGGTATTGCTACAGTCTTCTTTCCTGCAATGGCACTGGCCTTTTACTCAAAGGATGATAATAAGTTAGTTGAATTAGTTGCTAAAGCTCTTTTGTACATAGCCACATTTTTAATTCCTAGTGCAATAGTTCTAACAACGTTCTCTAGTGAAACTACTGCTGTAGTTTTACAAAGTGGCCTATTTAGTTACCAAGATACCCTTTTAACAAGCTCTATTTTAAAATGGTTTGCCATAGGAATGCCCATTGTTGCCTTCTACTCATTTTTTCAACGAGTTTATTATTCAACTAATCAACTTAAACGGGCTTTGATTGGATCAATAGTGGTGGTGAGCTTAGATATCGTATTAACTTATCTTTTATTGAAATTTTACCCAAAAGCTGAGTTTATAAGTTTAGCCAATAGCATAAGTCATTTAGTTGGGTTAATTATTTTAATTTATTACTGGCCTTATAAAGGTAAGCTTATCAATTACTTAAAACAGTTTGCTATTTTGTTAATAGCAAATGTACCACTACTAATCTATGCAATTAGTTATAGGGTTTTTAATAATAGAGAGTGGTTGATAAGTGGAAGTACAAAGAGGAATTTACTTATCCTCTTTGTACTTTATTTGGGGGCTTTAATAATTACCCTTATCTCTTACACAATCGCTAAGGTCGATTATTTAAATATCTTTAAACCTCAATCGCCTCAATCGAAATAACTGTGTAGTTGTACTCTTTTTCGTTAATCTCAAATACCATATCTTCACCAACTTTGTGATTGACTAACTTTGCACCAATAGGGGCTAAGTAACTAATGATATTCTCACTAGGCTCTGACTCCCAAGGTCCTAAAATAGTGTAAACATCTTCTTTGTTAGTTAAGTTGTTTTTTAAGACAACCTTTGTACCAAAGGAAATTTTAGTTGGATCAACCATTTTTTGAGTAACAACAGAGGCTCTTTGAATCTCATCGTTAAGTCTAATCATTGTTGCATTTAAGATTCCTTGGCGCTCTTTAGCTGCTTTAAACTCTGAGTTCTCCCTCAAGTCTCCTAAAGCTAATGCTGAACCAATCTCTTTGGAGTTCTCGGGAATCTCAACACTCATAATGTGCTCTAGGCGGTTTTGTTTTTCAATTAACTTAGCTTGAGTTACCAATAAACCACTACTGACCATCTCAGCTTCAACTTCCTCTTCACCTAAGAATACAAACTCGGGGAATTTTTCTAAAATGGTGTGTTTAACTTCAACCTTTCTAGTTTTTTCCAATCCTTGCATTCTTTGAACAATGAAGTTAATTCTTTGAGAGCTAGATTCATCAGCTTGATTTAGAAATTCAAAAATTAATCTCTCTTCAAATAAGATGGTACTTAGTGTTTTAGCAATCTTTCTATTCTCAGTTGTTGCTTTTTTAGCCTCAATAGCATTAAAAGCGTAATCAAGAAGTTGTAATTGACTGGTAACTAACATCTCAAAAGGAACTTTAATTTTCTTTTCCCAATATTTATAATCGTAAGTTCTGGATAGATAAGTAAACAAATCACTATTTTCACGATAGTTTCTAACTGCATTTCTAAACATTTCATCGATAACCTTTTGATGATCACGCTCTTTGAGGGTATCCATGATGTAGTTGGTAAGGTAGTAGGGGTACAATGAGATTAATACCTTATCTACGTTCTCTGGTTCCTCATAGCTCACTACATTATCGATAAATGACTTTTTAATTTCACTATCATCAATTGCAGCAAACACCTTAGGAACACGCTCCATGAGGCCGTAGAGGTGTTTAAAGTCAACACTAGTTGGACGCTCTAAGAATGGGTAGCGGTCACATAGGTAATCTACAAATAAGAATGAGGCAATTACTTGGTCATTTACCGATTTGTAATTGGTGCTTTGATCGATGAAGTATTGAACCATCTCTTTAAAGAATTCGCTTTCAGGATCACCAGTGGCTAAAAATTCGCGCACAATTTTAATCTTTTGATAAAACCTTTTCTCATTTCTAAAGATTCCCAAAGATTTCTCTTCATAAGAGATTGGGGTATCACGAACAATGAAGACATCGGGATCATTTGGTAAGAAACCAATGAACGGATCGTTCTTTAAAACCTTTTTGGCACTTGTTTGCCAGCTTGTCCACTCTTTTGGTTTTAAAATAGAGGGAACTACTTCAGCTTTCATCTCTTTTAAAGAAGCTGCGTTATTATTTGAAATAATTAAAGTTTTTAATCCCCATAAAACATCACTTAAGAACTTTTCAGCAATTTTCTCTTTAGGGAAGACAGACTTTAAGACCCAAATGTGATGCTTAGGTAAAACTTGTAAAGAGTTAAAAGCCATGCTTAAAGACATGCTATGGTTCTTCTTTGAGACAAAGTCGATAATAACTTTCTCATGTGAAAGTTCTCTAATACGCCCAATGTTCCAACTCTTGTGATATACAAAAGAGCCTTTGTCAAAGGCAATATTTTTCTCAAAGTCTTCAATAGCTGAATGAACATCACGATAACTTTTAGTGATGTTAGATATCTCAATACAGGTCTCTAGGCGACTATGATTAGCATACTTGTTTCTATAAGCTTCAACTAGTTTGTCTCGTGCAGAGGTTGATTCTGGATCAACTTCCAATAAGGTCTTTAAAACAGTGATGCTTTGATCATAATGCTCTTTTTCATTAACAACTTCGTAAAGTTGTAAAAGAACTTGGCTGACACGCTCACCTTGGAATCTAGTTACAATCCGTTGGGCAACAGATAAAAGATAGGCAAAATCAGAAGGAACAAGATCCAATAAAATTGACCAAACATCTTTAACTGCTGGTAAATTTTGAGAGTTTAAGTATCTTTGAAGAGCTTTTTTGTAGTAGAAGAGGGCTTTTTCACTCTCTTGGTGTTCCATATAACGGGTAGCGATGGCCATCAACAAATCGGTCTCTTCATAATCGATTTGGACTAACTTCTCATATAGATTAAACTTCTCATCCTCTTTACCAAGTTTATCGTAAGAGGAGGCTAAAAGCCTTAAAACATATTTATCATCAAACTTATCTAAAACTTTCTTACTAAGTAGTTCCACTAAAGCTGGCTTTTTAGCCTCATTAAAGAGTTCAATTAAGCTAATGATATTCCCATAATCTAAAGAGCGCTTTTTTAAAGAGACAGCTCCTGATAGATATAATGCGATAATAGAGTTTTTATTTTTCTCTAAATATTCGTTACAAATAGTTTTAACTTCAATTAACTCATCAGCAACATCAATTTTCTCTAAAATTTCATCTAGCTCATTAAAATTTTGGATTGTGTAGTTGTTAACGGTAGCTCTCGTCCACTTCTCTTGAGTGAGTAAAGTTTTAATGTTCTCTTCGTTCATGCTCCGCTCCTAGGGGAAAAAGTCCATTTTCAGAGCAAACAAGAAAATCCCTGAGCCATCGTCTTTTGGATTAAATAGAAAATAGCTCAGGTATTTTTCGATGAGGAATGCTCCAAATTACTAGTTCAATAATACCATATTGGATAAGAGTATGCAACCAATGTCATTTTCGATAGGCTTTCTTTTTCTCTAAAAATCTGTTACATATAAGGGTATGAATAAGAATATTGAAACAAGAATAGCTCCTTCAATTCTCTCTGCCGATTTTACAAAACTGGGCCAAGAGATTGATGATATGAAGAGTGTTGGGATCGAATGGATACATGTCGATGTAATGGATGGCTCTTTTGTTCCTAATATTACCTTTGGAGATAAAATTGCCTCAACTGTTAGACAATGGGAAGATATGGTAGTTGATACCCACTTAATGGTTGTAAATCCTGAAAAGCATATTGCCAAGTTTGCTAAAGCTGGAAGTGATTACATCTCAATTCACAGTGAAGCTGCTACACACCTGCACTACTCAATTAAAATGATAATGGATGAGGGTGTTAAACCTGGAGTCTCAATTGTACCAACAACCCCAATTAGCGATATTGAACTAATTTTGGAATATGTAGATATGGTTCTGATTATGAGTGTTGATCCAGGTTTTGGTGGACAAAAGCTCATCCCATTTTCATATAAGAAAATTGCCGAACTCAACGATTTAAGAAACAAGTACGACCTTGATTTCAAAATCTCTGTTGATGGGGGAGTCAATGGGGAAAATGGAAAGAAGTTGATTGAACTAGGAGCCGATATCTTAATTATGGGAAGTGCCTACTTTGCTACTCCTGTAAAAGATCGTCCCAAACTAGTTAAATCACTTCAAAGAGACCCAGTTTAATGAAAGCAGTAGTTCAACGGGTTACTGAAGCTAAAGTTGAAGTTGATAATGAGGTAATAGGGCAAATAGATAGCGGCCTTTTAATTTATTTAGGGGTCGCTAAAGGTGATTCTCTTAACGCGGTCCAATATTTAGCTAAAAAAATTGGCAATTTAAGAATCTTTGAAGATTATAACAAGAAGATGAACCTCTCAGTAAAAGAGATTGGGGGGCAAATTTTAGTAATTAGCCAATTTACTATTTGTGCCGATTTAGAAAAAGGGAATCGTCCCTCATTCAATCAAGCAGCAGAGCCTCAATTAGCCAATGAACTTTATGAAGCATTTATTAAAGAGTTAGAAAACTTAGGTCACAATGTAGCTAAGGGCTCTTTTGGCTCTTTTATGAAAATACACTATACAAATGTTGGCCCTGTTACTATAATTGTAGAGAAATAAAGCATTTTAAGAGGATGATGAGTTTATCCTCAAGGAGCATAGATAATGGCTAAAAGTAAAGATTCAACGATTAAGGTTGCAACAGATACAAAACAGAAGGTATTAGCTTTAGAGGCAGCTCGTTCACAAATTGATAAACAATTTGGTAAAGGGGCTATTATGAAATTGGGTGATAATAAAGTAGATCACTCAATAAAAGCTATCTCATCTGGTTCTATTTTACTTGATGAAGCTTTAGGAATTGGTGGTTATCCCAAAGGGAGAATTACTGAAATCTATGGACCAGAATCTTCAGGTAAAACAACTTTAGCCTTACATGCTATTGCCGAGTGTCAAAAAGAGGGGGGAATTGCTGCATTTATCGACGCTGAGCACGCTTTAGATCCCACCTATGCTAAAAAATTGGGAGTTAATACCGATGAGTTGTGGATTAGCCAACCCGATAACGGAGAGCAAGCTTTAGAGATTGTTGAATCGTTAGTTCGTTCAGGAGCAGTCGATATAATCGTTGTTGACTCAGTAGCTGCTTTAACACCTCAAGCTGAAATTGATGGGGAGATGGGAGATTCTCACATGGGTCTTCAAGCTCGCCTAATGAGCCAAGCTTTAAGAAAGCTAACAGGAATTTTAGCTAAAAGTAACACTACAATTATTTTTATCAACCAAATTAGGATGAAAATTGGGATAATGTTTGGAAATCCAGAGACAACTACTGGAGGGAATGCATTAAAATTTTACTCCTCAATTAGAGTTGAAGTGCGTAAGATTGAGGCAATTAGTCGAAGCGCAGATGATATCATTGGTAATAGGGTTCGAGTTAGAATTCTTAAAAATAAAGTTGCCCCCCCATTTAGGAAAGTTGAATTAGATATGTATTTTGGAGAGGGGTTAAGTTACTTTGGCTCAATCTTAGATGCAGCTTTAAAATATGAGTTAATTGATAAAGCTGGTTCTTGGTACTCTTACAACGATGAAAAGATTGGACAAGGAAGAGAGAACGCTATTAGCTTCTTAAAGAGTAATAACGATATAACAGAACAACTAGATACCACTTTACGTCAAATTATGTTTGGTGATAAAGAGGAGCAAGAACAGCTGTAACCTCTTTACCCTTATAGATGAAATAGATATACTCAGCTACTATGGTGGAAATAAAAAAGGATGAAAGCACTCTTTCATACTCAATTAAGCAGTTTGAAGGACCTTTAGATTTACTTTTACACCTTATAAATAAAGCAAAAATTAATATCTACGATATCCCTATAGCTGAAATCACTGAACAATTTTTGGAGTATCTAAAGAACTATAAAGAGCTCTCTTTAGAGAACTTAACAGACTTTTATCAAATGGCAGCTCATCTGATTTATATGAAAAGCAGATTACTTTTACCTACCGATGAACTTCCTGAAGATGATTTAGAGTTTTTGGAGATGAGAGGGGAGTTAGTTGAGCGTCTTTTAGAGTATCAAAAATATAAACAATACTCATCGCTTTTATCAAAAGCTTCAGAGGGGGGACTTTTATATTTAAATAGGAGAAAAAGCCCATTTAATATCCCCTTTGAAGATCATCAATTATTTGAAGATAAGTCTGTTTGGGATTTGTTAACCCAATTTAGTTCAATGCTGAAGGCTATCACCCCTGAGCAGATCTTTAACGTTTATGAAGAGGTTACTACTAAACAAAAGCTCACCTTAATGGCTGAACTTTTTCAAAAGAAAAAAAGAATTACCTTTATTGAAGTTGTCGTTAATGTAAATTCCCCAACAGATATTATTGCTGCATTTTTTGCCCTTTTAGAGGCTGCTAAGTTTGGAATGATAGCAATTAGACAAGATGAAATTTTTGATGAAATTTACATTGAGAAACTAGATGATGTGGATATTGAAATGATTGAAGAGAATATGACAGTAGAACAAAGTTTTCATGAAGTGATAGAAGACGATGATGATAAGGAGATTGGGTAATGGCTAAGAGTGTTCTTTTAACACCAGAAGCTCGCTTAGTAGAGGTGATTCTCTTTTTAGAAAATGAACCAGTTAGATTTGATAAACTATTAAAGATGACAAATCTAAAAGAGTCTGTTTTAAAAGATGCCTTAAAGCTTTTAGCTGAAACTTACAAAGAGGCCAATCACGGCTTAGAACTAGTTGATAACGAAGGAGCATACAGTTTTCTCCCTAGTGAAGATTTACATGAGGCACTTAGAGCCTCTTATGGTAAAAAAGTTGATCGTAGATTATCAAAAGCTGCTTTAGAGACCCTTTCAATCATCGCTTACTCTCAACCAACCACTAGGCGCGAAGTTGAAAATATTAGAGGTGTTGCCTCTGATAATATCATTAGACTCTTACGTGAGCGTGAATATGTCACCATTGTTGGTCGTAAAGAGGTTCCGGGATATCCAGCCCTTTATGGGACAACTACAAAGTTCTTATATGAATTTAACTTACCAAGCATTTCTGCTTTACCTAAACTTTCTGATATTGATAAAGAGAGATTTGAAGCATCCCAGGAGCAAATTGATGAAACTTGATTACCCAATTAGATTAAATAGTTACTTAGCCAAAAGTGGACACGGCTCTCGGCGCCACTGCGAAACCTTAATAGAGGAGGGTAGAGTTAAAGTAAACAACCAAATTGTTGAACAACTCTCCTTAGTAGTTGAGAAAAATGATGTAGTCCATGTTGATGATGTGTTGGCAAAACCATTAGAAAGGGGACTTTATTACGCTTTAAATAAACCAGTTGGGTATGTCTCATCCAACACAGACCCTTTTGAAAAGCTTTATGCACGCGATTTATTAACAGTGGAAAATGTAAACTACCTTTTTCACGTTGGTAGGTTGGATAAAGAATCAAGTGGTCTAATGATTTTCACTAACGATGGAGATTTTGGCAACTTTATTACTCACCCTTCTAACGAAGTTGAAAAAGAGTATGAAGTTACTATAAACAAAGATATTAAGATTGAGGATTTAAGAGCTGCCTTAAAAGGGGTGAAAATTTATCGCAATCAAGGTCTTTATAAAATAAAAAGATACAAAATATTAACTAAACAAAAGATCTTAGTAACCCTAACAGAGGGTAAAAATAGAGAGATTAGAAAAATCTTTGACCACCTTGGATATAAAATAGGAAGGTTAAAGAGAATAAGAATAGGTCCAATAGAGTTAGGTAATTTAAAAGAGGGGAGATTTAAAACAATTTCACCCCACTTAATTGACGCTCTATTAGGGGGTAAGAATTGATAGATCAAAAGAAATTGGCAAATTTGACCTCTTTTGTTGTTGCCATTGATGGTCCAGCTGGTGTTGGTAAAAGCAGTATAGCCAACATGGTTGCTAAAGAGTTGGGCTTCTTTTTCCTAAACTCAGGAAATTTTTATAGGGCAATAACATTGAAATTAATCGAGAATGGTATCGATTACAAAGATGAAAAGGCTGTAATCAGTTTAGCTAAAAAAGTAGAGTTAGAGATTATTGATGAGAAAATGCATCTAGATAAAGTCGATGTGGAAAAGTCCCTTCATAGTGATGCAGTAAATGAAGTTGTTGCTCCAGTATCGGCAATAATTGAACTCAGATATATAGTAAATAAGCTTCTAAGAAAAGTAGTTGAAGATGGTCTAAATGTTGTTTGTGAAGGGCGTGATATTACTACCGAAGTTTTTCCAAATGCCCAATGTAAATTTTATTTAGATGCATCGGTTGAAGTTCGAGCTAAAAGAAGGTTTGAACAAATGCCAACAGAACTAAGTTATGAAGAGGTTGTAGAGTCGGTTGCTAAGAGGGACGAAATTGACAAAAGCAAGCCTTTTGGGGCACTAAAAATAGCTAAAGACGCCCTCTACATAGATACCTCATACTTGACCATAGATGAAGTTTATGACAAAGTGTTACGTGCTATATCTACCCAAATTGGGGAAGAAAATAAGGATCAGGAGAGAGAAGTGGAAGAAGTAAAAGAAGTGTTAGAAACACAAGACGAACAGCAACAAAATGGTGGTGCTATGCAGGAGTTGCTGCAAGAAAAATACCTAAAATCTCTTGATGAAATTGAAGATGGTCAGCTCGTTACCGGAACTGTAGTTCAGCTCAACAACGAGCAAGTATTTGTGGATGTGGGTTACAAATCAGAAGGTCGTATTTCGATAGATGAGTTTTCCACTGTTCCTGCCGTCGGCGACGAAGTCAAGGTTATGATTGTCAATAAAGAGGGGAAGGGGGGACAAATTATCATCTCGAAAAGACGAGCTGATATTAAAGAGCAAACAGAACTTCTAAGAGAAGCTGCTGATAAACGCTCCCCAATCGTTGGTAAATTTGTAAAAGTTATAAAAGGGGGCTTTGAGGTTGACTTAGGCTCTGGCTTTTTAGGCTTTTGCCCATTATCAAAAGCAGATGTAGTTAGAGTAGAAGATCCAGAGAAGCTTATTGGGATTACCGACTATTTCGTTATTGATAAATTCCATAGCGGAATGAAACTTAAAAGTGTAGTTTCTCGCCGTGAATACTTAGAGAAGAAAATTAAAGAGAACAAAGAAAAGTTCTTTGATACCGTTAAAATTGGAGACGTTGTTGAAGGGACTGTTAAAAGTTTCACCAGTTTTGGTGCTTTTATCGACTTAGGTGGTTTTGATGGACTACTACATATCAACGATATGAGTTGGGGTCATGTAACCAAACCAAAAGATTTTGTTAAGAAAGGGCAACAAGTTCAACTTAGATTGATCAACATCGACCCAGCTTCACAAAAAATAAACCTCTCCTTAAAACATATGCAAGAAGATCCTTGGACAACCTTTGAAGAGCGCTATGGTGTTGATGATGTTGTTAAAGCGCCAGTTACCAAAATTACAACTTTTGGTGTTTTCATTGAGATTGAACCAGGAATTGAAGGGCTTGCCCACATTTCAGAGCTCTCTTGGACCAAAAGAATTAATAACCCCAAAGAGGTTGTCTCAATTGGAGATGTAGTTGAGGCTAAAATTCTCGGTTACGATTTAGATAAAAAGAGAGTTAGCTTAGGCTTAAAACAACTTGAAGAGAACCCATGGGATACAATCAACGAGCGTTTCCCACAAGGTAAAACACTTTCAAAACCTGTTGTTAAAATTACCAATAGTGGTGCTTTTATTAACTTGGAAGAGGGAATTGATGGATTTTTACACATCGATGATATCTCTTGGACCAAGAAAGTAAGAAACATGAGCGATTTTTGTAAAGAGGGCGATGTAATTGATGTTGTAGTAACTCGTGTTGATCCTCAAACTCGCCATATCCGCTTAGGTGTTAAACAATTAGAGGGAAATCCATGGATGACCTTAAAACAAGATTATCCAAAAGGATCTACTATCAGTGGTGAAGTAAGCAACGTTACAGATTTTGGTGTTTTCGTTAGGGTAGTTGGAGGAATTGAGGGTCTTATCTCTAAATTCAACCTTGTAAGTCCCGATGAGCAATTTACCGATGCAGTATTGGATAAATTCAAAGTTGGCGCTCCTATTAGTGCTGCGGTTATTGAAGTTAACCCAACAACTCAAAAATTGAGCCTCTCGATTAAAGAGATGATTAGAAAATCACAACAATCTGAAATCTCAAAGTACATTCACGATGATGATGAAGATACATTTACCTTTGGTGATTTAATGAATTCTCGTGATAATGAGTAGTTTAATATGGCAAAAATTGAAGAAGAAGTAACGAGAAACGAAAAAATCGAGCAAGGCTTTACAAAGTTTATCCACACCTACAGAAATCTATTAATTTGGATTGGAATAGCTCTTATAGCAATTATTTTAGTAGTGTGGTTAACAATAGTTGTTGTTGACAAGAATAAACTTAAAAGCCAAGTAGCTATCGACAATGTTGAACAAAGCTACAACAACTGGATTTTATCAGAAGAAAAAGATACTCAAGAAGCCTCTTCTATTAAAGAGGAGCTTCTTGTGATAAGCAAGAAAGGTAAAAGCTCTTATCCTGGGATAAAAGCTGAATACTTACTTGGTCTAATTAGTTATGAGCAAAAACTTTATGACGATGCTTTAGATTACTTTCTAAATGCAAGTGAGAAGGGTAGGAAGAGTTATTTTGGCTCTTTAGCACTCTTTAATGCTGCAGTTACTAAAGAGGCTTTAAACGATACACAGGGAGCTTTAGAACTTTATCAAAGTGTGTACGATCGTTTTAGTTCAAATGCAGCTGAAGCACCGAAAGCGTTATTCAGTGTTGCTCGTATTCATGAATCTAATGGGGATATTGAGTTAGCTAAAGCTATTTTACAACAGCTAGCTGATGAATTTTCACATTCAGAGTATGCAAAGTTAGCGGAAGCTCGTTTAGTACTCTTTCCCTAAATTGGGACTAAAAGATGGGTAGAACTAAGTTAAAAAAGATCTCTGTGTTCTTTATAATTTGGCTTCTACCTATTTTATTTTACTCATGTGGTATCCCTTACTACGTAAACTTCGATAATCAGATAGAAATTGAATCTATTAATAGGGATAATGATGAAGACCCTATACAATTTAATGTTAAATTCAACTCTAACCCTTATAGTATAGTAGATAATTTTTCAACAAAACCATCTATAAAACTCTTTTACGCTATTAGTGATAATGAATCTTTAAATAGCTCATTGTTTGGAAACGACTCTTATCAATTAAGGTATGTTAAAGAAAATTTTGATAATAACTATAGAGGAAAGAGTGGAAGTGGGATTGAACTTCCTCGAGAAGCTGATAACTCACTGGTAGCATTTTATCTATATACCGACTCAAATGAAAAAGTGAGAGAATTTACAACAAATAGATCTAATCTTCCTAAAACGGATAAAGAGGGGATAATTGTTGGAACTTTTTTAAATCAATACAATAATTTTAATAAACCTCCACAAATGGACTATGTTTTAGGAAGTGACAACTTCCTACACACCTTCAAATTGGTGTATAATGACAACGACGGATTAATAGAATTTAACAAAGGAGATGATACTTCTATAGATGTATTTGGACCTTACAACAAAGGTGGAAACTTTAAGAGTGATTTCTATTTAGTTGATGATAAGGACTTTTATGAGGGAGCAGATCAACAAGATCGCTACATTCATATTTGGGGTGCTATCTATGGGGGAAGAGGTTCTTTTACCAATATATGGTGGTCTGAATTGAAATATTTAGGATATTTTAAAATTTAATAGAAAAGAATAAGAATGTATATAATGTATATTCTGTTAACTAGAAAGAGGAATTTGTAAGATGATACAGTTTGATTATGAAGAGAAAAAGAGTCTTGATGAAGCTATGATGCAGCTTTTTTCTATTTTAGAGGTC
>Ga0265293_10004816_pt1 | contig 23323 bp, 17 predicted proteins | sample Munlanlewell138R_FD_192505 | JGI IMG/M metagenome (GOLD analysis project Ga0265293, IMG submission 192505) | Leachate microbial communities from a municipal landfill in Southern Ontario, Canada - Leachate well 138R | ecosystem: Engineered > Solid waste > Landfill > Unclassified | place: Canada... | reverse complement strand
TCGTTCGTTGCTTAATGCAACTGCTTTCGATTTAAAAGCTGGATCATAAATTTTTCTTCCTTTTTTCATATGTCAAAAATAAGATTTTATGCTTAACTCTAACTGGAAGCTAAGTTAGTATATCCACCATATTCTAAATCCCAATAAACAAATTGTTTTTCTTTTGAGTAAGGTTTAAACAAGTATCCCTTATGTACTCTCCCTTTAATGTTTATTTTGGAAATTGGATAATTATGAATATCTGTTATTCTTCCTTTGTCTCCTTTAAAATGAAACATTACTTCCGTAGGTGTATTAGGTTCATTTTTACTTACTGTATATATATAATTAATTTCATTGGAGTATAAATCCTTGTAATTAACAATTCCACCAATAGGATTATAACTTGAAGCTAACACATCTCTATCTGTATTATTTATTTCAATATTTTTAATCAGTATTGAGTCTTTCCTTGCTTCTGAACCAAAGATAAGTAAGTCACCTTCTTTGTAAGTGTTCAGCCAAACTTTATCCTCCTGGTCAAACTTCATATTGATGTCACATGATATTAATAACATCGACATTAAAATAATAATAATACTTCTCATTTTTATTCTGTTACAGTTACAGGAATACCCAAATTCTTAAAATAATCAGCGATATAATCTAAATAGGTGTTCACAGAATGTCCTCCCCGTCCATCTCTGTGAGATTTTCTTTCTTGACAATCAGTAACATTTTTAATACACCCATTTTCACTTCCTCCATTTAATCCCAAATCCGACATAATACCATCTACAACCCAATCAGACCAAGTCAAAAATTGTCGAGACAATAACCCTTTTGGGCTCTCAAAATCTGTGGGCTGATGTGCTGCTATATAATCAACAAACTCAATTCTACTACCATATACCGAATGCTTTAATAATTCCGTAGCCAATCCTGCTGCGTAAGCTGCTCCCTGACTATGCCCTACAATTTTAATAGTTTCTCCCTCAGTTAAGGAGATGTCCCCGCTTTCTAATTTTTCAATTAAATCAGCTGCTGCTTTTGCCCCCTCAGCAAAACGAGTTTTTGCAGTTGAATTAGGAGTAAAAGAACCGTTAGTATAATAGGCATTGTAGTCACCATATGCGTCCTGATAAAAATTATTTACGCCATAACCATTATTTCCATTTTGGTCTATAGACCAATATCTAAAAGTTTTTCCATTATTTCGAGCACCATCTTTGTAGAAGCCTCTATCTGGAGCATATTTGGAGTAATGAGGATTTTTTGACATTACTCTATGCTTGGAATCGTACGCTATATTGATATATTCAGGTCTTTGCCCCGCCATCCATTGATTCATCATAAATCCATTTACGAAAATGAATAAATTGCCATCCACGTCTATTGCCTGAACAGGTGTGTTTCCCGCATAATTGTAAGGAGTCAGTGCATAATAAATTTCTGCTTTATTGTCTATCCTGTTCCAACGTCCCAAGGCGGGATCATAATTTCTTGCTCCGTAATCGTACATATTTAAACCCAACTCATCTTGCAGTTCTTTACCGTTGTACTTATACTTATATCCTTCACCCAGCAATTCATTATATCCTTTGTGTTTCAATCCAAACGGATAGTAATTATTTTCCTCTATAATTTCTGTTGCAGGGTCTATTACACCGTTACCGTTCAAATCTGCGTAAACCAATCGGTTATTACCCAAATGGTCTTTGTAAATGTAATGGTAAATATATTGATTATTCTTGTATTCTACAAGTCCTTCGGGTTGAAAGAAGAATTGTAGTTGATTGTTTTTATACTGAAAACCTCCAATGTAATCCGTTGTTACTAACGCACCGCCATTTGGTTGTACTTTTTTGCTTAACCGTGTACCTGCGGCATCATAAACAAAACTAATGTTACCGCCATTTGCAAAAGTTACTTTACTGTACCTTTTACTTAACTTTGTGTTCAGATATTAACTATGCTATTAGGAATCGTGTAAGTTGTATCTTGTAAAAATACTATCAATTACTTGTCTTCCATACTTATATTCCCATCGTACATGTTTCCACACATTTTGTTTTTTATACATTTTCTCGTGTTCTTTAAACACCGGTGCTAATTTAGTACCTACCTCGGGGAGTTTAGATGTTTTACAACTAAACAAAGCAACCATACATAATAAACTGAATACTTTTTTAATAGTTATAATTATATCTTCCATCCTTTATCTTTATTTATTTAATTTTTTGACTAATGATTTCTCCACGGTTTTGTATATCGAAAATACTGGGTGCTGTTTGTCTGAAATGCAATGAATTGTTGTCGCGATCTAGCAATAAAGTTCTTTTTAAACCACGATGCCTTCCATCTTCAAGAGCAGACATACCGTAATATTTTCGTAACGGATATCCGCTTTCTGCACGTATTTGGTCTTCGATATGTGATGCAAATATTTCTGAACGGCTAAGCGGATTTTCATCACTATCAAATACCCATACATCTTGGTAATGTTTTGGATTTTCATATCGATCGATAACGTGTGCCAGCTCATGCCCAAAGGTTACAAACATCTTTGAGGCCTGTAAACCATCTACGGTTAAAATATCATTTGTAGCAAAACCATTTCTTACATAAATATTATTATATAATGATCCCGTAGTTACATAAGTTTCATCTCTATATCCTCTAAAATCTACTTGTCGGCTGTCGTCGTTAAAATAACCTATAACTGCACTCCCTGTAGGGCCGCTGATTTCCAGTTTGTAAAGGTTAGCAATTACATCCTGCACATAGGACGACTATGCAACACTTTGTTTTATTGCGGGTTACTTCTTTATCTTGGCAACAGGAATCATTGGATTGATTGAGGGAGTCATTTACCTAACAAAATCTGATTGGGAATTTAACGAAACCTACATAAAAAAAGAAGGTTTTTTAAACCCTCCTTTTCTATGATTTCTCATTACTTCTTTGTTCTAATTCCTTTTGTAATTCTTCCATCACCGGCTTCACAGTACTTTCTGGCAAATCAGCGATTCTGATATACATCAAACCATCGATGGCATTATTAAATAGTGGATCAACATTAAAAGCCACTACTCGTGCATTTTGTTTGATGTATTTTTTGATCAAAACAGGCAATCTCAAACCACCTGGTTCAACCTCTTCGATTAATTTATCAAATTTATTCAAGTCCGCTTCGGTTTCATTGAAAACAAAATCTTTGTCTGCATCTTTTAATTTCACCTTGTACTCTTTTTTTGCTTGTACATATTGAGCTACATACGGATCATAAAAGTGCGATTTCATAAATTCAATCATCAGCGATTTACTAAAATCGGTAAATTGATTGCTAATACTTACACCGCCAATCAAAAATCGATGTTCGGGATAGCGCAAGGTGGTGTGAACAATACCTTTCCACAACAAAAATAACGGCATAGGTCTTTGTTGGTAATCTTTAACGATAAACGCCCTTCCCATTTCAATGGATTGTTCCATCATCATATTTAACTCCGGTTCCAACTTGAAAAGTTCCGTGATGTAGAATCCATTAACACCAAATTTCGGATAAATTTCTTTACCCAAACCCATTCGGTAAGCACCAGCAATACATTTTGCATCATCGTCCCAAAGGAACATATGACGGTAATATTCGTCATAATCATCTAAGTCAATAGATTTGTTGGTTCCTTCTCCCACAGCCCGAAAAGTGATTTCTCTCAAGCGACCGATTTCTTTTAAGACATTCGGAATATCTTTAGATTCTGCTAAAAATACTTCGTAATTTTTACTTTGTAACAGACGTTCGGTACCATTTCTTAAAGCACCTACTTCCTTGACAATAAGATCCTGCAAAACAGGGCGTTCAATATCTTGAGGAGGAGGTATGGGAAATCTAAACGATGGTATTTTAATATATTTTTTCTTATCGTCTTTAGTCGTATTGGACAATAAATATGTTTTTTGACGTATAAATTTTCCGAAATCTTCTAGAGTATCACCATGCTCTTTTTGTTCGGCAACTGTAATTGGTTTTCCTATACGAACACGAATCAATCTGTCTTTTTGTGTAAGCAATTCTGACGGTAATTTCGCTGTTTGTAAAGTTGGATTTATTTTAGAAAGTGCATAAAACAATCTACTGTTTTTTGCATGAAAATAAATCGGAACTACAGGAACTTCGGCTTTTTTGATTAATTTCAAAGCGCCTTCTTCCCAAGGTTTATCAACAATTTTATCGTCTTCTTCAAAGTTTGAAACTTCACCGGCTGGGAAAACTCCTAAGGGTTTTCCTTCTTTTAGATGTTGCAGCGTTTCTTTAATTCCTAAGATGCTAGATTTAGAATCCTTATGATTTTCAAAAGGATTTACCGGCATGATAAACGGTTTCAAAGGCTCGATCCGATGCAGTAAAAAATTAGCAATGATTTTAAATTCTGGGTCGTGTTCCCGCATCAGTTTTAATAATAGAATACCGTCAATACCTCCAAGAGGGTGATTGGAAATAGTGATATACGGACCTGACTTTGGTAATCTTTTTAACTCTTCAGGGTCGATTTCGAATTCTATTTGAAATTCACTTAAAACCGAATTAAGAAACGTGATGTCTTCTAAGTGTTTGTTGCGATCATAGATTTTATTCAACTTAGAAATCTTAAGAACTTTCATCAAAATCCATCCCGACAAAGTACCTATAAAACCGTATTTGTCTAATTTTACAACCTGTGCAATTTCCTTAGCTGTGACTAAACCCATTTAACAATTTTTTAGCAAAGATAACAATTCAAATTTAATCATTTTTAATTGTTGTCTATTTCTCTTTACAGTTAAAAGAAATCAACCTTTTTAAATAATAAAATCAATATAAAAAAACGTCAAGAAGTCGTTAAAATCACCTTTTTATCAATAGAATTGTGTACTTTTGGACAAATTTAAAACTAAAATGAAAATATTATCTTATAATGTCAACGGTATTCGGGCTGCAATTGCTAAAGGTTTTTTAGAGTGGTTGCAAGCGGCAAATCCGGATGTTATTTGTTTACAGGAAATTAAAGCGACAGAGAGTCAGATACCTACGCTTGAAATTGCTGCTGCGGGATATCCGTATCAATACTATTATCCTGCAGAAAAAAAAGGGTATAGTGGTGTGGCAATACTATCAAAAATAGAACCTAAAAATGTGGTTTTTGGCACTGGAATTCCATATATGGATCAAGAAGGAAGAAACTTAAGAGCAGATTTTGAAGATTGTTCTATAATGTCTTTATACTTACCTTCTGGTACAAATATTGATCGCTTAGGTTTTAAATTTCAATATATGGACGATTTTAGTTTATATATCAATGAATTGAAAAAAACTGTTCCTAATCTAATTATTGGTGGCGATTATAACATCTGTCATCAGGCGATCGATATACACGATCCGGTTCGAAATGCGAAGGTTTCTGGTTTCTTACCAGAGGAGCGTGCATGGCTAGACGCTTTTATGAAAGCCGGGATGTTAGATACATTCCGAATGTTTAATAACGAACCTCATCAATACAGTTGGTGGAGTTACAGAGCTAATGCAAGAACCAATAACAAAGGTTGGAGGATAGATTACATTTTAGTAGACGAAAACATGAAAAACCGAGTTAAACGTGCGTATATTTTGCCTGAAGCAAAACATTCCGATCACTGCCCGGTTGCAATAGAAATTGAATAAAAATAATAGGAATCATGTATAGAAAAATCATTGTTTTAGGGGCTCTATCATTAACAATCTCGTCTTGTGTTTCAAGAAGATTGTATAATGAATTAGACGAAAAATACAAAGCTTGTGCCAGCGATTTGGAGAGGCTTACTACTGAAAACGATCAAAACAAAGCTGCTGCATTTGATTTAGGAACAAAAAATCAGTCCTTAGAAAACGAATTAACAAAGGTCAAGGGAGAGCGGGATCGACTGAAAGTCCAATACGATCAGTTGAGTAAAAATTTTGCTGATTTGCAAAAAGATTCCGACCAAGCAATTAAAGCTGAGATGGAGCGCTTGAACAAGCTTAACGAAGAGCTTGAAAATAAATCATCACGCGTGGCTGAACTAGAAGGTATGTTGGATGCTCAAAACAGTAATCTCAGAAGACTGAAAGACGCCTTATCCAAAGCCCTTTTTGAATTTGAAGGTAAAGGTTTAACAGTAGAACAAAAAAACGGAAAAGTTTATGTTTCTATGGAAAACAAACTCTTATTCCCTTCAGGAAGTTGGGCAGTGAGTAGCTCTGGACGTGCTGCAGTGGAGCAATTAGGAGAAGTTTTGGCTCAAAATCCTGATATTTCTATTTTGATTGAAGGCCATACAGACAATGATAAAATTGTCGGAAACTTAGGCGGTGGAATTACCAACAATTGGGACTTATCTACCAAAAGAGCGACTGCAATTGTAAACATCTTGGAAGAAAACAGTCAAATCGATAAGAAGAATCTGACCGCGGCCGGTCGCAGTGAGTTTTCTCCGATTTCCTCTAATGCAACCAACGATGGAAAAGCAAAGAACCGAAGAATAGAAGTGATATTGACTCCAAAATTAGACGAAATATCCAAAATGCTTAACGAAATTTAAAACTGCTGTCCGATAGAAAATACCTGTCGGACAGTATCTTTTAACTCATACCAAACAACATCACAAAAAAATCTTTTATGTTTAATTTACAAAATATTTTACTAAATAACTTTAATTTATCTACAAGCGAAAACTTCTCGAGTTCATTCTATGAAGTCGGATTAGAACTTTGGTTAAAAGCGGGGATTAATATAGATACTGCCCATGTGATTAATAGTATTATCCTTGTCATAATTTTATTTTTAATCCTTTTTATTTTAGATCTGCTTTTGAGAAAAACCATTTCATTTATGGTTATTAAAACAGTACGTCGTAGTAAAACAAAAATTGATGACTATATGGTGAAAAATGGTGTTTTGAAAAACATCACCCACCTCATTCCTCTTTGGATTGCATATCATGCGATACCTTTGATTTTTGTTGGCTTCCCAAAATGGACTTCGGCTGTTCAAAAATTGATTGGTGTCTTAATCATTATTGCGTTTGTAGCTTTATTCCGTTCTCTTGCCAGCACTTTTAAAGACAGTTTACGCGACAAGAAAAGCTTCGTTGACAAGCCTTTAGATAGCTATTTTCAGGTAGTCAGTATCATTTTGTACATCATAGGAGTGGTTTTTATTATAACCCATCTTTTTGGTATTTCTCCTTTGACAATCTTAGGTAGTTTTGGTGCTGCTTCCGCCGTTTTATTATTGGTTTTTAAGGACACTATTTTAGGTCTGGTTGCCAGTGTACAAGTTTCTGCCAACGATTCTGTAAGAGTAGGTGATTGGATTGAAATGCCAAAATACGGTGTGGACGGAGATGTTTTGCAAATCAACCTGAATAATGTGAAAGTACAGAATTGGGATAAAACAATAGTAACCATCCCCACTCATACGTTGATGAGCGACTCTTTCAAAAACTACAGAGGAATGCAAATGTCCGGTGGAAGAAGAATCAAACGTTCTATTAATATCAAATTGGGATCAATTCGTTTTTTAGAAGCAGAAGAAATTCAAGAATTAAAACGAATACAATTATTGAAAAATTACATAGTGGAACGTCAACAAGAAATTGCGGATTACAATAGAACGCATATAGATGACCCAAGTGTTTTGGTGAATGGAAGAAGAATGACCAACATTGGTTTGTTTAGAGAATATGTACGTTTGTACTTATTAAACGTTGCAAATACTCATAAAGGATTAACCATGATGGTGCGTCATTTGCAACCTACCGAACACGGTTTGCCTCTAGAAATCTACGCTTTTACAAACTCTGTAGTGTGGAAAGAATATGAAGGAATAATGGCAGATATTTTTGACCATGTAATGGCAGTTGTTCCTTATTTTCATTTGGAAATGTTTGAACTGCCGAATTCTAAAGATTTTCAAGAGTTGCTTCAAACACATATAGATAATACAAAGCAATCCGAATAAGGATTGCTTTGTTTTTATGGTTGTTACAACATTAAATTTTGATCTTTGGATGATTTTATTTGGTATCCAAAACGAATTTTCTTTGTCTCATTTGGCTTGATATTTAGCTCCCAACTCAGCTTCCCTTTTTCAGCGTCAACGGTAGCTCCATTTTTATCTGTTAGGATAATTTCAATATCTTTATTACTACTAATTGGAATTTGATCCTCGACAATTATAGATACATTCTCTTTTTTGTTGTTGCGAACAGAGATTTCGTAAACAAAATCTTGAACTTTTCGAGACGATAAGGTTTTAGTACCTGATTTATCATTAATCAGCGTACGAGCAACTACAATATTTTGATCTTTCCCTAAGCTTAGTCGTAAATCATCTTCGTTTGCATTTGCGTTTACATATGTTTTGCCCACATACATTCCTTCAAAAATTACATTGGCTTCGCCTGGTAAAATGTTGAAATCTCCGTAGTTTTTAACTTTAGCAATTAGATATGCAGTATTGTCTAACTTAGGTGTTGTTACGTAATTGTAAGTTGCTGGTAATTGCGTGTCTTTCAATGCTACACTGTGTTGTTTACCATTGCTTAAAATCGTATATGGAATATCAATTTCAAAGGTGATGTTTAATTGATTTTCGTTTAATTGAGTAAAATCATCCATACTTGAAACAGCCATTGCTGGTTGTCCTTCGTCTGATGTAATATTCAAACCAGCGACTTGTCCTTGTAAAGTTTGAACAAAACTAGCATTTGGTCTTCCTTGAATTTCTCTACTTCTGCTATTTTGATAGGATACATCAGTTTCATATTGCACAGGATAAGAATAATCTAAAAACCAAGGATTCAATACTGGCGCAAAAGTATTTTGATTCGCTGAACCACTAGTTAGAGATAGTTTTACATTCCGCCAATCTACGCCAGTGTTTTGACTTACTTGCGCTTTGTATAACATTTGAATGGGCTCGTTAATTTTCTCAATTCGCATTTCATAACTCGGTTGCCATCTTGCTTGATTAGTTAAATAAGAAATACTTAAAGGGATCGTTCCAGCTTGATTACTCATTACATTCAGAATCAATTTACCCTGAGACGTTTTTTCGGAAGTCGAGGCGCTAAAACTCAATTTACCTTTAAGTACCTTAAGTTCTTCTTCTAAAGTTTTTTCTTGTTTTTCTAAAGCATCCAGATTATTCGAAAGCTCTGTACGTTTGCTTTTATAGAAATCGAGTAATTTACTTAATTCCATCACAGAGAAATTTTGGTTTTCTGCAATTTCTCTATTTTCATCCAATAGTTCAATAGAAAGCTCTTCAGTAGCTATTTGGTTTTCGATTTTCTTTAAGGCAATTTCTTTCTTTTCAATTTCTTCTTTGACAGGTTTAATTAGTGGTGAATCTTGGTTGTTGTCGTACTCGTCCACATAAGCATTTGTAAATTGAACAGACATTACAGTAACATGTTTTGGAACGCCAATCTGCACGGTGTTTTCACTCAAATAATTTGCTACATTGGTGATTACGATTTCAGAAGTGCCCGATGGAATCTGAACGGACGCCTGATGTTTTAATTCAGCTGCATTATTATAGACACGTGCCGATTGAATTTGAGCCTGAGAGAATACAGGTTTCTGTGCATTTGCCGATAAGGTCAAGACAAAAGCAATGGAAGTTAAGATGTTTTTCATAAAAAGGTTATTATTGTTACATTTAGGGAATCAATTACAAACACCTTGCCAAGTTAAAATAAAGCACTTACTAAGTCTTCGATTTTGGTTACCATAGCAACTTCTATATTTTTAGATTGATAGGTTACTTTGTTGTATTTCGAAACAAAAATCTTTGCAAATCCTAATTTTTCAGCTTCTTGAATACGTTGATCAATACGATTGATTGGGCGAATTTCTCCAGAAAGACCTACTTCTCCAGCAAAACAGATGTCTTTAAGAATGGCTTCGTCTTCATTTGATGATAAAATCGAAGCGACTACTGCCAAATCAATTGCGGGATCGTTTACGTTTATTCCACCAGTGATGTTTAAAAAAACGTCTTTCATTCCCAAACGAAAACCAGCGCGTTTTTCTAAAACAGCTAATATCATATTTAATCGTTTTAAGTTGTAACCAGTGGCGCTTCGTTGAGGTGTTCCATAGACTGCAGTGCTCACCAAAGCTTGAATTTCAATCATCAGCGGACGCATTCCTTCTAATGTCGAGGCAATTGCGGTACCTGAAAGTTCTTCTTCTCGATTGGATAACAAAATCTCTGAAGGGTTGGCAACTTCTCTTAATCCAGAACCCAACATTTCATAGATTCCTAATTCGGCTGTTGAACCAAAGCGGTTTTTTAAGGCACGTAAAATTCTGTACACATGATTTCGGTCGCCTTCAAATTGTAAAACCGTATCAACCATATGTTCTAAAATCTTAGGACCAGCTATATTTCCATCTTTCGTGATGTGTCCGATCAGAATAACGGGCGTGGAAGTTTCTTTTGCAAATTTGATTAATTCGGCTGTTGTTTCTTTGATTTGAGAAATACTTCCAGCCGAAGCTTCTATGTAATCTGTATGCAAGGTTTGAATGGAATCGATGATTAAAATATCTGGTTCGATATCTTCTACCTGCTTAAAAATGTTTTGAGTATTTGTTTCTGTTAAAATATAACACGAATTGTTGTTTGGGTTGATGCGCTCGGCACGCATTTTTATCTGTTTCTGACTTTCTTCGCCCGAAACGTATAAAACTTTATAAGGTAATTTTAATGAAATTTGAAGTAAAAGTGTACTTTTTCCTATGCCTGGTTCACCGCCTAGAAGAATCATAGAGCCAGGAACAATACCACCGCCCAAAACACGGTTGAGTTCTCCATCTAACGTATTTAGTCGAATTTCTTTAGTGCTGTCAATTTCATTAATTAATAGTGGTTTTGCTGCAATTTTTACGCCAGCTGTAGATTTGGTTTGCCAAGCAACTTTCTCTTCCTTTTGAACGACCTCTTCCACAATAGTATTCCACTGTTTACAAGAAGTGCATTGACCTAACCATTTAGAAAATTGTGTTCCGCACGAGGAACAAAAAAATGCGGTTTTTACTTTTGCCATTTTTTTAGCTTTAGGCTTTAGGCATTAAGCTATAAGTACAACTTAAAACTAATGACTTAAAATTATTAAAAAACGAATTTACGAATAAAGTCGAAAACTATATAATTTAGCGTGTTGATATCCGCTAAAAAGAATTCAATAGCGAATCAAATTATTTAAGTGTACTATTTTTAGTTGGGTTTTTTGTAATTGGTAATCTAATAAATGTGCTTCTAAACAAAAGAGAGCCTGTATAGACTCTCTTTTGTTTAGAAAAAATATTTTGTTAATCAAGATACCAATGTTGATAAACCAAATTACCAATCTCTTTGTTCAACTCGGCTAGTTTATTATCACGGTCGCTTACCTCAGTCCAATTCATCTCTTCTAATTTGAGCTTGTTCTTAGAAGAGAATTCATCTGCAAAATCCATTAGCTCTTTTTTAGTTATAATTCCCTTGGTTTTGCAAGCTGTCATTAATAAAGCAATGTTTTTAATGTTTGCTACATTAGACTCTACACTTCTCATTTCGTCTAATAAAAATTGAAGTTCACTTGCTCCGAGATTTTCAAAGTTTTCACTCGTAAACATCACATTGCTTGTCACTTCAAATAGATTGTTGTAAAAATCAGTTGTTTCGTACGACGCCTTATAGTCTTTTAATAAACTTATAAATTTAAATGCATCGCCTTCGGCAGAATGAATTTTTTCAAGAAATTTAACCTCAGGGGGAATCTGCCCTTTTTCAAGCGACTGTTCGCTGGTGTTAATTTCTTCCTCAATAACTTTGTTTTCACCGTCATTTTGATCACGAGCAGATAATAAAAGAGCGCACGAAAACAATACCAGAAATAAATTTGCTACTTTCTTCATTTTTTTATTTTTTAAATATATTAAACATCGTTACAAAGATTACTCTGAATCCCGTCTTGGTCTTTTTCGTAAGAAATAAATAGACCAAATAGGATGTTCTTACTTCCTTAAAGTCTCCACATTCACAATTTTTTGTTGGGAGTAAATCGTACTAATTGAAATTAAACAAATTCCAATCCAACTATTCTTAACGCAGTAATATTTTTTATATAGTGTTAAATATTTAATAAAGATATACTTATTAATGTTTAAAAAAAACATCCTTAAGTTTAACTTTTATCTAACATATTTATATGTAAATTAAATCTTCTTTATTAAGGATTTGGGAATATTCATTTCCAATTAATGTTACTGAGTCTGATGTCTCTTGAGGAAGATTAAGATTTTATTTCCCTTTATTTACAATTGGTAGTAATAAAAACGATAAACCTCCTAACAACAGAACCATAGCAGTTTGTGAGCTCCAAAGAATCCAGCCAAATGCGGTCCCTGCAGCTAATGGAATACCATACAATACTAAAATCTTTGCAATAAGTAAAGGAAAAGCACCAATGCCACCGTTTGTAAAGCTAATTGCTAAACTTCCGACAACAAAAGCTACCATAGTGGTTCCAAGAGACAAGCTACTTGTTTCAGGTAAAGCCTTGGTTCCAAAATAAAAAGTAAGAATAAAAGAAAACCAAATGACTAAGGTGTGAAGTAAAAATGGTGTTCTATGAGGCATTTTAAAAATACTAAGCAATCCTTCGACCAAACCAGAAATCTTTGAGCGAATGAAAATCAAAGGCTTCCAATTTGAAGTATAAAGCCAATACAGGCCAACAATTCCAATTAAAAAAAATAGGCCTAATAATATCAAAAGTTGATTCAATGGTATGTGCTCAGATAAAAAAGCTGTCAGTTGTTCGTATTGTAGCAGAAATGAAAGAGTAACGAAAAAGAGTAAAAAAAACAAGTCTACAATTCGTTCGGCGATAATGGTTCCAAAGCCTTTGTCGAATGGTATGTTTTCGTATTTCTGTAGAACAGCTGCTCTAGAGAGTTCACCTGAACGAGGAATGGTGAGATTTAATAAATATCCGACAGAAATTGCCATGAAATTGTTCCAAAACGATGATTGATAACCTAAATACTGTAAGCTGTATTTCCATCGATAAGCACGTGAGATGTGACTTACTTTCATGAAAATCAAAGAAAGGAACACATAGAAATAATTCGCAGATCTAAAATAATCTTTTATTTTCTGAATTTCTTCATCCGAGAACTCGTTGAAAGCGTAATAAACCAAAAAAACTCCCAGCAAAAGTGGGAGTGTGATGTTTAATATTTTTTTTAATAGCTTCACAAGCTATTTCAAAGTATTGTTTGTTTCGTTTGGAAAAATTATCCAAGGCTGAAACGTTTTGGCTTTTTCAAAATCCATTAAAGCATAGCTGATAATAATAATGATGTCGTCTTTCTGGACACGTCTGGCAGCTGGTCCATTAAGTGTAACTTCACCGCTGTCTTTTGGTCCTGGGATCACATAGGTCTCAAAACGCTCGCCATTATTAATGTTTACAATAGATACTTTTTCGCCCTCAATCATGTTTGCAGCTTCAAGCAAAGTGCTGTCAATCGTGATACTTCCAATGTAATTTAAATCGGCACCTGTTACTTTAACACGGTGGATTTTTGATTTTAAAACTTCTATTTGCATGCGACAAAGTTATAAATTTTATACAACACGTTGCAAGTTTATAAAAAAAAGGTTTCGAGATGGACTTCAGATGAATAAATAGCTCTTAGATAATATAAAAACATTTTTTATTAGGTGCTCTTATTCTAGTAGCTCGACCAAAGATAACCAATCAAATTTCAGTTCGGTTATAGTTGAAATCTATTGGCCTTTTATCTCTCCATTTTTCTTTTTTTTGTTGCAATCAATTGGGTTAATAAAACGCTATATTGTCTATCAAACGAATATCTTCGATATGTACAACAATAAAACCACGGTATTTTCGACCAATTTCTTTTTTAGTTGCCGATTCAAGAGATTCTTCGTCAGCAATAATGAAATATTCAAGCGTAAAGTCTGGATTATTTTCAAATGAATTACTCACAAAATGTATAATTTCTGATAAGCTAGATTCTTGAAAACGTTTCTTCGCTTCGACAAGTGTTTTATAAATAAAAGTTGCTTTTTGTTTTGCAGCTTCTGATAGTCGTTCATTTCTGGAACTCATGGCCAATCCACTTTCTTCTCTAAAAATAGGACAACCGATGATTTCAATATTCATATTATTTTTTTCGACCATTTTTCGAATGATTTGCAACTGCTGAAAATCTTTTTCTCCGAAGTATGCTTTTTGTGGTTGAACAATTTCAAATAGTTTTTTTACAACTGTTCCCACGCCATTAAAATGTCCAGGCCGATTTGCGCCTTCCATTTCGTTTTCCAAGCCATCATATTCAAAGTTTTCTGCTAGAGTTGTACCTTGGTAAACATCGTCAACATCAGGTGCATAAACAATAATTTGCTCCGAAAGTTGCCCAATGATTGTAAGATCGCGATCCAGCGTTCTAGGGTATTTTTCTAAATCTTCAGTATTGTTGAATTGTGTTGGATTTACAAAAATACTTACTACCACCAGTTTGTTTTCGGTCATTGCTTGCTGTATCAACGAAAGATGACCTTGATGAATCGCTCCCATGGTCGGTACAAAACCAATATTGCTGTTTTCTTGAATAGCTGGGGCTAAAAAGGCCTTCAAAGCGTCTTTGGAATGAAATACATTCATGTTTTTTTAATTTTAGAGAGTACAAAATTAGTACTTTACTTAATAATGTCGACAAAATTTCGTAAATTTGCTTTTTTGAAAGTATATTTAAATTTAAACAACAAATGATGAGAGAGAAGAGGATATTGTATGTATCATCTGAAGTAGTGCCGTATTTATCTGAAAATGAAGTTTCTCAAGCTTCTTTCGATGCACCGAAAATGATCAATGACATGGGAGGGCAAATACGTGTTTTTATGCCTAGATATGGATGTATCAATGAGAGAAGACATCAGTTGCATGAAGTGATTAGATTGTCAGGTATGAATCTGGTTGTCAACGACATGGATATGCCCTTGATCATTAAAGTTGCCTCAATCCCGAAAGAACGTATTCAGGTTTATTTCATAGATAATGACGAGTATTTTAAGCGTAAAGGAACTTTTTGTGATGAGGATAATAATTTATTTCCCGACAATGACGAGCGCGCTATTTTCTTTGTTAAAGGAGTAGTAGAGACCGTTAAAAAACTCAATTGGGTGCCCGATGTAATTCACGTTCACGGCTGGATGGCATCACTTTTACCTTTGTATATGAAGAAGTTTTACAATGATGAATCGATTTTTGCAGATACAAAAATTGTAACTTCTGTGTATTCAAAGCCTTTTGAAGGTGAATTATCAAGCTCTATGTATGAGAAGATTATTTTTGATGAATTTGACAAAAAAGATGTTGAAGAGTTCAAAACACCAACCTATGAAAATATTATAAAAAACGCTATCGATCATTCCGATGGAGTTATTATTTCTTCTGAGGACGTTTCTGAAGATTTAACAAATTATATACATTCATCAAACAAACCTTTCTTACCTTTCGAAGCTAAAGATAAAATGTCGGAGCTTTATCCTGAATTTTGTCTAACTAAAGTATAATCAGTAAGATATATGAATAGAACATCGGTAAAAAAAGCAATAGTCTTGTCTATTTTCGCCTTCGGAATGTGGTCTTGTGAACAAGAATTCACCGAAATGGGATCAGAAGTTATCGATAACGACTCATTTGGTTTCGACAAATATACAGTTGAAAACATAGCGGTAAATAATCAAGAATCGGAGATCGCAAATACGCGTAATTTACCGATAAATAACTTGGGAGTTTATAACCATAGTACTTTTGGTAAAACATCAGCTCACATTGTTACACAACTAGAAATTAATACAGGCGCCGATATGTCAAATATTGGCAATAACCCTGTGTTAGATTCGGTTTATCTCTATATTCCGCATACAAGCTCTGTTGTTTCAACAGATTCAGATGGAAACAGAACTTTTAAAGTTTCAAACATCTATGGAGACGGAAAGTTTACTTTGAACGTTTACGAAAATGGTTACTACTTAAGACCTGCAGATCCGAATAATAATTTTGAAACTCAATATTATTATGCTGATGAAAAGGCAGTTTTTGACCAACACAAAACGGGAATAAACGGTAATCAACGCTTGAATAACTCAGAAGATCAATCTCAAAATAATGATTTTCAGTTTAATAAAAATGAAATCAAGCTTTATGCGTATGACGAGAACGGTGAATTGCAAAAAGACGATAACGGAAAACCTATTGTTAGAGAACGTTTCTCACCAGGAATTTGGCTTGATTTAGATAAAGATTATTTTCAACAAAGATTTTTTCAAAACAATCAATATCAGTCTATTAAAACTAATAATGATTTGAAAAATTTCTTTAGAGGATTGTATTTTGAGGCTCTTGATTCAAACAACCAAAATGCAATGGCGCAATTGGATTTGACTCAAGGAGAATTGGTTTTTGTCTATAAACAAGATGGTGAAATTGATCCTGAAACCAACCAGTTAAAACGTGAAAGAAAAACATTCAAATTCAAAATGGGTTTCGATCATACTGCTAATAAGTCATCTTCGGCAACAACAGTAAATTTATTGGAAAGCAACTTCACTTTTGATAATAATTCTGGAGGAAACTTTTGGCTTAAAGGTGGAGCAACTTCGGTTTTAGGCGCAATTGATTTATTTGGAGAAGACTCAGATAGCAATGGAAAAGCAGATGAATTGGAGACAATTATACAAAATGATTGGTTGATAAATCAAGCAGTTTTAACACTGTATATTGATAAATCTAGAGCTGGTTCAGATACTTTATTTTATCCAAATAGATTATTTTTATATGATTTTAATAATAATCAGGTTTTGATCGATTATGTGACCGATCAAACAACACTTCCTCCTAAGTCACGCTACAACGGCATATTAGTAACAAACAAAGAATCTGTATACAGATATCAATTCCAAATAACAGACCATATAAACAACCTGATTAGAAAAGATTCTACAAACGTTTCTTTAGGTTTGGTTGTAGCTAACGATATTACAAATTCAGTAATGAATCCAACCAAAGGCTCAGAAGATAAGATACCTTTAACTTCAACGATGAGTCCGTTTGGGACAGTGATTTACGGACCTAATGCCGGAAACGGTGATTTACGGATGAAGTTAGAACTTTATTATACAAAAGAAAACAATTAATTTATGTGTGGAATTGTAGGTTACATCGGTCCAAAAGATGCTTATCCAATTATAATTAAAGGATTAAAGCGATTGGAATACCGCGGATACGACAGTGCTGGGTTGGCATTGTTTGATGGCGAAAAATTCATTTCAAGTAAAACAAAAGGAAAAGTTTCCGATTTAGAACAAAAAGCTGAATCCGAACAGACTACAAGAGGTTCCATGGGGATTGGTCACACGCGCTGGGCAACTCATGGTGTGCCAAACGACATCAACTCTCATCCACATTTTTCAAATTCGGGTGATTTGGTCATCATCCATAATGGAATCATAGAAAATTATGAGCCATTAAAAAAGGAATTGATCAATAGAGGTTATTCTTTTAAATCTGATACCGATACAGAAGTGTTGGTTAATTTGATTGAAGATGTTCAGAAAAATAAAGGTTTAAAGCTTGGAAAAGCAGTTCAGGTTGCTTTGAAACAGGTTGTTGGTGCATATGCAATTTGTGTTATGGACATCAAGAAACCAAATGAAATAATAGCAGCTCGACTTGGAAGCCCTTTAGCAATTGGTATTGGTGAAGGTGAGTATTTTGTTGCTTCTGATGCTTCTCCTTTCATCGAATATACCAATAATGCTATTTATTTGGAGGACGAAGAAATGGCAATTATTCGTACACACAAACCAATTAAGATTCACAAAATCAAAACTGATAAAGCGGTAAGTCCTTACGTTCAGGAATTACAGTTGAATTTAGAACAAATTGAAAAAGGTGGATATGAGCATTTTATGCTTAAAGAAATTTACGAACAACCTGATGTGATTAAAGATACCTTTAGAGGACGATTGATTTCTGATCAAGGCTTAGTTCGAATGGCTGGTATAGAAGATAATCTGGATAAATTCCTTCGTGCAAACCGTATTATTATTGTGGCTTGTGGTACTTCTTGGCACGCTGGACTCGTGGCAGAATATATGATTGAAGAATTTGCTCGAATTCCAGTTGAGGTAGAATATGCTTCTGAATTTAGATACCGCAATCCTATCATCAATGAAGATGATGTGATAATAGCAATTTCACAATCTGGAGAAACGGCAGATACTTTAGCCGCAATTAAATTAGCAAAGAAAAAAGGAGCTTTTGTATTTGGAGTTTGCAATGTAGTTGGTTCGTCAATTGCAAGAGAAACTCACGCAGGCGCATATACACATGCTGGGCCTGAGATTGGAGTGGCTTCAACAAAGGCTTTTACAACGCAAATTACTGTTTTGTCATTAATCGCTTTGCGTTTAGCAAAGGCTAAAGGAAATATCTCGCAATCCGATTATCTACGCAATTTGATTGAACTAGAATTAATTCCAGAAAAAGTAGAAGAAGCTCTTTCACAAAATGACCATATTTTGGAAATTGCAAAAATTTATAAAGACAGCGCAAATTGTTTGTTCCTAGGTCGAGGGTTTAATTTTCCTGTTGCTTTAGAAGGAGCTTTGAAATTAAAAGAAATATCTTATATTCATGCAGAAGGATACCCAGCTGCGGAAATGAAACATGGACCAATTGCTTTAATAGATGAAAACATGCCTATTGTGGTTATTGCGCCTCACCAAAATCATTACGATAAAGTGGTGAGCAATATTCAAGAAATTAAAGCGCGAAGTGGTAAAATTATAGCGGTGGTTTCTAAAGGAGACGAACAAGTAAGAGTAATGGCCGACCATGTTATCGAAATACCAACGTCAACGGATGCTCTAACATCTATTGTTGCTACAATTCCGTTACAGTTATTGTCTTATCATATAGCCGTTTTAAGAGGGGCAAATGTGGATCAACCACGAAATCTTGCAAAATCGGTAACAGTAGAGTAAATTAACATATATAAAACAAATTAAAATCAGGATTGTATTTTCGAATACTATCCTGATTTTTTTATCTACAACAAAAAAAAAGAATAATCAAAAAAATATTGAAAGAAAAGTACTTTATGTTGGCTTTTTATGTAATTAAAACAAAATTAATATGTTAAAATAATCACAAGGTTTTTTTTTATAATTTTTAAAAAGTATATTTATCGCCTAGAAACAATTTATTAACTTTTATACCTTAAAGATTATGAATGAAATTACATTATTGTTAAATTTAAAGGCGCGGTGGCTAGAAGTCAAGGAAAAATTCTTGGTTACGGTCGCTTTTCTTTTCATCTTTTGGGGAGGAAACGCGCAAACATACACTTATACTGGATCCGTGCAAACGGTCACTCTTTCTCCAGGTACTTATGAAATAGAAATGTGGGGTGGAAATGGTGGAGATGGTGGAGGTAGTACCGTTTCTGTCTCAGGAGGTAAAGGTGGTTACAGCAAGGGACTTTACACAGTTACCGCACCTACAACTTTAAATATTTATGTTGGAGGAAAAGGTGAAACCAGTAATGCATCGGGAGCTAATATGAGTTCAGCGGCTGGTGGCTGGAACGGTGGAGGAGACGGTTGGAGTGGCTCTTCTAATACGAGTTACAGAGGCGGCGGTGGCGGCGCTTCTGATATTAGAGTCGGGGGCACTGCTTTAACAGATAGGATAATTGTAGCTGCTGGTGGTGGTGGTGCTAGTGGATCTAGCGGTACAACTTATATTGGTGATGGAGGAAATGGAGGAGGACTTATAGGTCAAGATGGTATTCTTGGAAGTTCTCAAACAGGTCACAATGGAAAAGGTGGAACGCAAACTGCAGGCGGTGCTGGTGGTGTTTCAGGTAGTTATATTGGAGATGACGGTGGATTTGGATTTGGAGGTAATGGAGGAGGTTCTGGTAATACCTTTCCTGCTGGCGGCGGCGGCGGCGGCTGGTATGGCGGCGGCGGCGGCTCAACCCAAGGTGGTGCCGGTGGTGGTGGTTCTTCCTATGTAGGTGGATTGTCTGGAGGTGTAACTTATATGCACGGCGACCCTGGTTTTATTTCTAATCCAGATAATACAGGTAACGGTACTGTTATTGTTACAAATATGGCACCATGTACAGGAACCCCAGTTGCGGGTACGGCTGCTGTCACTCTTGGAGATTGTTATGGAGATCCTTTTACTTTGACAGTTGCCGGCTCTAGTAGAGCTGGTGGGATAACTTACCAATGGCAGGAATCGCCTGCAGGAGCTAATAATTGGACTAACGTATCGGGGGCTATATCTTCTGCCCTTGTGGTAACCAATCAAACCTCGGATACGGATTATCGTTTTGTTGTGACTTGTACGCATAGCAGTAATAGTGACTTTTCAAATGTAGTTAGCGTGGCACTTACTCCTACAGATTTTATCTCCGAAGACTTTGATGCAGTTTCTGTTGGGTCATCATCTAACCCTTCTCTTCCTGCATGTTGGAGTTATATCGATGATGTAGGTTATGGTTACACTATTGCATCTACTCCTTTATCAGGTTCTAATACCTTTAGGTTATATAGAACCAATTCTTCTACGAATGCTTCTCAAGATTTAGTCTTGATATCCCCTGAAACTAACAATTTAGGAAATGGCACAAAGCAGTTACGGTTTTATTTACGTTCTTATTCAACAACAACTTACGTTAACAAGCTTGAGATTCTATCAATGCCTGATAACACAACTACAACTGGTGCGACGGTATTAACTACCATTAATACTACTCAAACTGATCAAACATGGACGGAATACATAGTTCCACTTCCTTCAACAACCGATGATTATTTTGGATTTAGGTTGGCTTACAATGGTGTAACTACTGCTTCTTCAGTTATTATAGACGATGTCTTTTATGAGGACTTAGATACTTGTGCTCCGCCTACAGGAATCACAATATCTAACATTGGTCAAACAACCGCCGATCTTTCTTGGACGGCTTCTTCTTCAACAGGTGTTACCCAGTACGAATACGAAGTCAGAGCATCTGGAGCTCCGGGATCTGGGCCTACTGGTTTAGGAGCTACCGGTATTGTAAATGGTACTACGGCAAGTGCTACTGGTTTGTCTGCTTCTGTTCTTTACTCTGTTTATGTTCGTAGTATTTGTGGCAGTACACCAGGTAGATGGACTCACGTTCCTGAGCAATTCTATACGCTTTGTGGGGTGGTAACAGGAACTTTCTATGAGAACTTTGACAACGTTGATACTGGTAGTTCTACCAATCCAACAGTTCCGAATTGTTGGACTTATATTAGAAATAGTACTGCGACAACTTTATATGGTTATACAACAACTTCAGCAGGTCAAACTGGGAAAGGATTCTATACATACCGTTCCTCTGCAGGAGACGGGGATTTATTTTTGATCTCTCCAGAAACCAATAATTTAGGAGCGGGTACGCGTCAAGTTCGTTTTTCAGCGCGGGTTTCTTCTACTACCTATATACCTAGACAAAAACTTGAAGTTTACACCATGTCCGACAATACAGCTACTGCTAATAAAACGTTGGTTCAAGGGAATATCCCTTTAACTGCAACTTGGCAAGAGTTTATTGTTCCGCTACCCAATACAACAGATGATTACTTTATGTTTTCTTTCGAAAGAGAGGGAGGACTGTCTTATATATATTTAGATGATGTTTATTATGAAGATTTATCGCCTTGTATGTTTCCTGGGAATATTTCTGTTTCCAATATAAAAGGCACTACCGCAACGATTTCTTGGGATCCTTCTTTGGCTACTGGAGTTACGGGCTATGAATATGAGATAAGAAATGCAAATGACTCGATAGTTAGAACGGGAACTGTTGCAGCTCCAGCGACCTCAGTTAATGTGACAGGTCTAACAGGAGCTACAGAATACACCGCCTATGTGCGCAGTGTTTGTGGAACTTCTCAAGGAATTTGGACTACTTTCCCTGTTGATTTCATGACGGCTTGTCCTGTTTATACAGGTTTTTATGAAGACTTTGACAGCACTCCTGTAGGCTCAACTTCAAATCCGGTGATTCCTCACTGCTGGAGCTTTATAGATGATGTGGTCTCTTCAGGTTATCTTTATAATTATGGACTATCTACTGGTGGACCGCAATCTGCACCAAATTACATCAGAATGTACCGCACCAACAGTACAGGTAACTCATTGGAAGAATTGGTGTTAATATCACCTCCTACAGACAGCTTAGGAAACGGAACCAAACAGGTTCGTTTTTCTGCAAGATCTTATAGTACAACTAACTACGTTAATCAACTAGAGATTTTGAGCATGCCTAGCAACACATCAACTGCAGGAGCGACTGTATTAGCAACAGTAAGCCCTTCAACTTCAACATATGAAGAATATGTGGTTCCATTGCCTGTTACTACTGATGAATATTTTGGTTTCAGGTTAGCTTACAATGGCGTGACCACGGCTTCTTCTGTGTCTATTGATGATGTTTATTATGAAGAAATACCTGCACCAACAATTGATACGATTACATTTGTAGATAATATATGTTTTACTGATCGTTTGGGTAGTGCAACAGTAGAGGTTATTGGTGGTGTACCACCACTATCTTACGAGTGGCTACCGAGTGGAGGTACTTCAAGTACAGCCGACAGTCTTGCTGCAGGTATTTATACGGTTACGGTAACAGATGCTTTTAACCGCAGTGTAACCGACTCAGTAACCATTAGTTCATTTGATGAGATTTTATTAGGTTTTGATTACGGCAACGTTAGCTGTAATGGACAAAATGATGGTTGGGCTTCAGTAAATCCATCTGGAGGAGTAGCGCCTTACACCATTTTATGGTCGACCAATGTTACCACTGACTCGATCACTAATTTAACAGCAGGTCAGTATTCTGTTACTGTTACAGACAGTTTTGGTTGTATCGTAACAGAGAATTTTGACATTGTGGATCCTGCTGTATTAGATGCAACGATTGCTTCTACTAATGCTTCAACAGCAGGTAATAACGATGGTTCGGCAACTGTAAATGTTACTGGAGGTACAGCTCCTTACTCCTATTTGTGGACGCCTTCTGGTCAGACCACAGACACGGCTTCTAACTTGACTGCTGGTACTTATGTTGTTGATATTACAGATGCAATGGGTTGTACAACTCAGGAGACTGTTGTTATCACGGAGCCTATTCCATTGACCA
>Ga0265293_10004815_pt1 | contig 23332 bp, 23 predicted proteins | sample Munlanlewell138R_FD_192505 | JGI IMG/M metagenome (GOLD analysis project Ga0265293, IMG submission 192505) | Leachate microbial communities from a municipal landfill in Southern Ontario, Canada - Leachate well 138R | ecosystem: Engineered > Solid waste > Landfill > Unclassified | place: Canada... | reverse complement strand
GCCGGACTGACAGAAGATTCCCATGGCCCTGCTTCAGATCAGCGAGCCCGGACAGTCGGCCGCACCGCACCAGCATCGGCGCGCGGCGGGCATCGACCTGGGCACCACCAACTCCCTCGTGGCCACTGTGCGCAGCGGCATGGCCGAGACCCTGCCCGACGCGCAGGGCCGCCACCTGTTGCCCTCGGTGGTGCGCTTCCTGGCGAACGGTGCGCGCGTGGTGGGCCACGATGCCAAGGCCGAGTCCAGCCGCGATCCGCTGTCGACCATCGTTTCGGTCAAGCGACTCATGGGCCGTGGACTGGAAGACCTCAAGTGCCTGGGTTCGCGTCTGCCCTACGAATTCGTCGATACCGAGTCCGCCGTGCCGCGCCTGCACACCGCCGGCGGCGACGTGAGCCCGGTGGAGGTCTCCGCCGAGGTGCTGAAGGCTCTCAAGGAGCGTGCGGAACAATCCCTGGGCGGCGACCTCACCGGTGTGGTGATCACCGTGCCGGCCTACTTTGACGACGCCCAGCGCCAGGCCACCAAGGACGCTGCGCGCCTTGCCGGTCTCAACGTGCTGCGCCTGCTCAACGAGCCCACGGCCGCGGCGGTAGCCTACGGCCTGGACCGCAAGCCGGAAGGTGTGATCGCGGTCTATGACCTGGGCGGCGGCACCTTCGACTTTTCCATCCTGCGCCTGAACAAGGGCGTGTTCGAGGTGCTCGCCACCTCGGGCGACTCGGCCCTGGGCGGTGACGACATGGACCGCACTGTCGCCGAGTGGATCATGAAGCAGGCCGGCATCGCCGACGACGCAGACCATGCCCAGCTGCGCCGCCTCATGCGCGACGCCTGCGCCGCCAAGGAAACGCTCACCAATGCCGACGTGGCGGAGCTGAAGCTGGAGCTGTCGGACGGCAGCCACTGGGAGGGCACGCTCAGTCGCGCCCAGTTCGATGCGCTCATCGAACCGCTGGTACGCAAGGCCTTGGCCCCCTGTCGCCGCGCCCTGCGCGACGCCGGCATCGAGGCCGCCGCGATCCAGAACGTGGTGATGGTGGGCGGCTCCACCCGTGTGCCGCTGGTACGGCGCCTGGTGGGTGAATTCTTCCAGTGCGAGCCCCTGGTGGACATCGACCCGGACCAGGTGGTCGCCATCGGCGCCGCCCTGCAGGCCGACGTGCTGGTGGGCAACAAGCCCGATCACGAAATGCTGTTGCTGGACGTCATCCCCCTGTCCCTGGGACTCGAGACCATGGGCGGGCTGGTGGAGAAGGTCATCCCGCGCAACACCACCATCCCGGCGGCCCGCGCCCAGGACTTCACCACCTTCAAGGACGGCCAGACCGCGCTGCTGGTGCACGTGGTGCAGGGCGAGCGCGAACTGGTGAGCGACTGCCGTTCCCTGGCGCGCTTCGAGCTGCGCGGCATCCCGCCCATGATGGCCGGCGCCGCGCGCATCCGCGTCACATTCCAGGTGGATGCCGACGGCCTGCTGTCCGTGAGCGCCCGTGAAATGACCTCCGGGGTGGAGGCCAGCATCCAGGTGAAGCCCTCCTACGGCCTCACCGACAAGGAAATCGAGACCATGCTGCGCGACTCCCTGTCCCACGCCCACGAGGACATGGATGCGCGCACCCTGCGCGAGCAGCAGGTGGAGGCCGACCGCGTGGTCGAGGCGCTGGAATCCGCCCTCGCCAACGACGGTGACGCCCTGTTGTCCAGGGACGAGCGCGCCGAACTGGAGGCCGCCATGCAGCGCGTCCGCGAGGCGCGCCAGGGCAGCGACCACCGCGCCATCCGGCGCACCGTGGACGAGTGCAACAAGGCCAGCACCGAATTCGCCGCCCGCCGCATGAACGCCAGCATCCAGAAGGCCCTCGCCGGCCGGGCGCTGGACGAGATCGAAGGCACTTCGAACTGACGGAACGGGAAGAAGACAACCACGGGGGACACGGGGAACACGGGGGTAAAACAGGTGCGTGCCGCTTGGTTGAAGCCGGCGCGCCTCAACCCACCGGCCGACGTCCAAGGACACACGCCTTCTCCCCCGTGTCCCCCGTGTCCCCCGTGTTCCCCGTGGTTAATGGCTTTTTTCTTCCGGACTACTGACATGCCGAAGATCATTTTTCTGCCCCATGAGAAGCTCTGCCCCGAGGGGGCGGTGGTGGAGGCCGAGCCGGGGACGAGCATCCTGGATGCGGCCCTGGAAGAGGGCATCGAGATCGAGCATGCCTGCGAGAAATCCTGCGCCTGCACCACCTGCCACGTCATCGTCCGCGAGGGCTATGAGTCCCTCAATGAAGCGGAAGAGGGCGAGGAGGACATGCTGGACAAGGCCTGGGGCCTGGAGCCGGAGTCCCGGCTGTCCTGCCAGGCCCTCGTGGGCGAGGACGACCTGGTGGTCGAGATCCCCAAGTACACCATCAACCTGGCCTCGGAGAAGCACGGATGAACCTCCACTGGACCGATGTCACTGATATCGCCATTGGCCTGGATGAATCCCACCCGGACGTGGACCCGAAGTACGTCCGCTTCACCGACCTCCACACCTGGGTCCTGGCCCTGCCCGGATTCGCCGACGATCCCAACCATTCCAACGAAAAGATCCTCGAAGCCATCCAGATGGCGTGGATTTCCGAGCGGGAGTGAAGAAAAAGCTTCAACCACGGGGAACACGGGGAACACGGGGAAGAAGGAATTACACGAGCGCGGCGATCGACGGCCAGGGTGCATTGTGGGAGCGGGATACGCCCGCGAAAGCGCAGAGTGCAAGAACATCGCGGCCTGAGGCCGCTCCTACGCGACATGCATTCCCCCCCGTGTCCCCCGTGGTTAATAGCTTTTTTCGGTGAGGCCCGACCGCTGGCGAGGCCGCCTAAACCCGCGTATGATCGCGGGTTTGTCGCATTTTGCCCCCCGAACAACGAGCTAACGAACGGAGATTCCGATGGCCATCGAGCGCACCCTTTCCATCATCAAGCCCGACGCGGTCGCCAAGAACGTGATCGGCGAGATCTACGCCCGCTTCGAGAAGGCCGGCCTGAAGATCGTCGCCGCCAAAATGAAGCACCTGTCCCAGGCCGAGGCCGAGGGTTTTTACGCCGTGCACAAGGAGCGCCCTTTCTTCAAGGACCTGGTGAGCTTCATGATCTCCGGCCCGGTGATGGTCTCGGTCCTCGAAGGTGAAAACGCCGTGGCCGCGCACCGCGACATCATGGGCGCCACCGACCCGAAGAAGGCCGCGCCCGGAACCATCCGCGCCGATTTCGCTCAATCCATTGATGAAAACGCGGTGCACGGTTCCGACGCCCAGGAGACCGCGCGCAACGAAATCGCCTATTTCTTCGCCGCCACGGAGCTCTGCCCGCGCACCCGCTGAGGGTGAACCAGGTCGCATGCCCGATACGCAGGAAAAAACCAATCTGCTGGGCCTGACCCGGCGCGACATGGAGGCCTTCTTCACCGACATGGGGGAGAAGGCCTTTCGCGCCTCTCAGGTCATGAAGTGGATTTATCACCACGGCATCACCGAGTTCGATGCCATGACCGATCTCGGCAAGGCCTTGCGCGCCAAGCTGAACGCGCGCGCCGAGATCCGTCTGCCCGAAGTGGTGGTGGACGCCCCCTCGCGCGACGGCACGCGCAAGTGGGGGCTGCGCCTGGGCTGCGATCAGAGCGTCGAATGTGTGTTCATCCCCGAGGACGACCGCGGCACGCTGTGTGTGTCGTCCCAGGTGGGCTGCACGCTCAATTGCAGCTTCTGCTCCACGGCCCGTCAGGGCTTCAACCGCAACCTGACCACGGCGGAGATCGTCGGCCAGGTGCTGTTCGCCGCCATCACCCTCGGCATCCCCGAGAACAAGGGCGAGCGTGTGGTGACCAACGTGGTGATGATGGGCATGGGTGAGCCGCTCATGAACTTCGACGCCGTGGTCAAGGCCATGGACATCATGCAGGACGACGTGGCCTTCGGCATTTCCCGGCGCCGCGTCACCCTGAGTACCGCAGGCGTGGTGCCGGCCATTTACCGCCTGCGTGAGTTTTCAGACGTGAGCCTGGCCATTTCGCTGCACGCGCCCGACGACGCGTTACGCGATGAACTGGTTCCCATCAACCGCAAGTATCCGATCGCCGAGTTGCTGGCGGCCTGCCGCGCCTATGTGGACGAGCGCGCCCACCGGCGCGTGACCATCGAATACGTGATGCTCGACGGGGTCAACGACACATCGGAGCACGCCCGCGCGCTGGTGAAGCTGCTGCGCGACGTGCCTTGCAAGATCAACCTGATTCCCTTCAATCCGTTTCCCGGCAGTCCCTACCGCCGCTCCTCGCGGCAGGCTGTGGAACGCTTTCAGGACATTCTCATTCAATCGGGATATACGACTATCACGCGCAAGACGCGCGGCGACGACATCGCAGCGGCCTGCGGCCAGTTGGTCGGCGAGGTCCAGGACCGCACGCGGCGCAGCGATCGGCTCACCGCAATTCCGGTAAGGAGTGTGGCGTCATGAAGAAATTCGTCATCGTGTTGGCCGGCGCCGTGTTGCTCTCGGCCTGTTCCTCCATGCAGACGCGCGATACCAAGTCCGCGCAGCTCAATGCCGAGCTGGGTCTGCGCTACATGCTGCAAAATCAGAACGAGCTGGCGCTTGAAAAGCTCAATCGCGCTTTGGAGCAGGACCCGGACTCCGCCGTCGCCCATCACTACGTGGCCGAGCTGTACCGGCGCCTGGGCGAGACCGAGGACGCGGATCGCCACTACCGCAAGGCCATCAGCCTCGATCGCGACAATTCCAGCGTTTACAACAATTACGGGGTGTTTCTCTGCAACGAGAAGCGCTACGACGCCGCCGAGAAGCAGTTCCTCGCCGTGCTCAAGAATCCCGTGTACACGGGCCGCGCCCAGACCCTCGAAAACCTCGGCCTGTGCATGCAGGCGGCCGACGACAAGGCCAAGGCGGAAGAGTATTTCCGCAAGGCCCTGCTGGCGGATGCCAAGACGCCCAAGGCGCTGATGGGCATGGCCCAGCTGAGCCATGCCGCCGGTAATGCCCTGTCCGCGCGGGCCTACCTGCAACGCTACAACGAGGTCGCACCCCACACGCCCGAATCGCTGTGGCTTGCCGTGCGTGTCGAACGTGCACTCGGCAACAAGGGCGCGGCGGCCAGCCAGGGCCTGTTGCTCAAAAACCGGTTCCCGGATTCACAAGAGGCCCGGGACTATCTGAGGAGCGAGAAACCGTGAGCGAAACCTTGGATGTCGAGGTGGTCACCGTGGACGGCCCGGGTCGGCAACTGGCCGAGGCGCGCGAGGCGCAAGGCCTCGCTCTGGAGTACGTCTCCGGGCAGTTGCGCCTGAGCCTGCATATCCTGCAGGCCCTCGAACACGACGACTATGCGCAACTGCCGCCGGCGGCGTTCGTCAGCGGTTATGTGCGCAGCTATGCGCGCCTGCTCGGCCTGCCCGAGCAGGACCTCGTCGATCGCTACGCTGCGGTGCAGGCGCCGCCGCCTGCTCAGGTGGGTGCGGTCACGCGCAGCCAGCCACAGCAGGTCCAGGCCAGTGATCCGCCCGTGCGCGCGTTCACCTATCTGGTGTTCGGCGGCTTGCTGGTGCTGTCGGCCGTGTGGTGGATGACCCAGCGCGAGACGGTGCAGGACACGCTGCCTGCGCCGGACGCGGCCTTGGCGGGCGCGCAGGAAGTGCCGGCTGCTGCCGAGACGCCCCTCGCCGCACTGCCCGAACCACCGGCCGACGCAGTGCCGGCTCCGGCGGAGCCCGCCATGACGGCCGTAACCCCCGCGCCGGAACCCGCGCCGGTAACCGCCGCCGTTCCCTCTGCACCACCTGCCGAGGACCCGGCCGCCCAGCCCGCAGCGACGCCCGCCGCACCCGAAACGCCGCCGCCGCTCACCGTCGACGTACCGCAATCCAAGCTGGTGCTCGATTTCACGGGTGAGTGCTGGACCGAGATCACCGATGCCGCGGGACGCCAGCTGGTATACGACTTGGCCACGGCGGGCCGCACCATCACCGTGCGCGGCGAGGCGCCGTTCACCGTGTTCTTCGGTTATTCGCCGGCGGCGCAGGTCACCTTCAACGACGATGTGTTCGATCACGCGCCCTACCAGCGCCGCAACGACACGGCGCGCTTCCGGCTCGGCAACGCCGACGACAACGTGGCCCGGACCGACTGATGCATAAGGAAAGCCCCATCCGCCGGCGCGTCTCGCGCCGCATCATGGTCGGCACCGTGCCGGTGGGCGGCGACGCCCCCATCTCGGTGCAGAGCATGACCAACACCGAGACCACGGACGTGGCCGCCACGGTGGCGCAGGTGCGCGCGCTGGAGAAGGTCGGCGCCGACATCGTGCGCATCTCGGTGCCCTCGCTGGAGGCGGCCGAGGCCTTCGGTGTAATCAAGAAACAGGTGAAGGTGCCGCTGGTGGCCGACATCCATTTCGACCACCGCATCGCCCTGCGGGTGGCCGAGCTGGGGGTTGACTGCCTGCGCATCAACCCCGGCAACATCGGCCGCGAGGACCGCGTGCGCGCGGTGGTGGAGGCGGCGCGTGAGCGCGGCATTCCCATCCGCATCGGCGTGAACGCCGGCTCGCTGGAAAAGGACTTGCAGAAAAAGTACGGCGAGCCCACGCCCGAGGCCCTGGTGGAATCGGCACTGCGCCACATCGAGATTCTCGAGAAGCTCAACTTCGCGGATTTCAAAGTGAGCCTCAAGGCCTCCGACGTGTTCCTCACCGTGGAGGCTTACCGTCAGCTCGCCGGGCAGATCGAGCAGCCCCTGCACCTGGGCATCACCGAGGCCGGCGGCTTCCGCTCCGGCGCGGTGAAGTCCGCCATCGGCCTCGGCATGCTGCTGGCCAAGGGCATCGGCGACACCCTGCGCGTCTCGCTCGCCGCCGATCCGGTGGAAGAGATTCGCGTCGGCTTCGACATCCTCAAGAGCCTGCGCCTGCGCAGCAAGGGCATCAATCTCATTGCCTGCCCGTCCTGCTCGCGCCAGAACTTCGACGTCATCGCCACCGTCAATGCCCTTGAGCAGCGCCTCGAAGATGTCATCGAACCCATGGACGTGGCGGTGATCGGCTGCGTGGTCAACGGCCCGGGCGAGGCCCGCGAAGCCGACATCGGCCTCGCCGGCGGCCAGCCCAACCTGCTCTACCTGGGCGGCGAACCCCACCACAAAGTGGAAAACGCCACCCTGGTGGACGAACTGGAACGCACCATCCGCGCGCGCCTGGCGGAGCGGAAGAAGAACGGCTAAAGGCAAAACGGCGCAACACAGAGGCGCAGAGACACAGAGGACGCAGAGCGGATTGAATGCTTGTACATTCACCAGCGGCCTCCGACCAGGCAGGCGAATTGATTTACTCTCTGCGTTCTCCGTGTCTCTGCGCCTCTGTGTTGAGATCTTTTAAGTAAAGGTAAGAAATTGAGCGGAAATATTCAGGCGATCCGGGGGATGAACGACATCCTGCCGGAGGAGACCCCTGTCTGGCGTTATCTGGAAGAGACCGTGACGCGCGTGCTCGCGGGGTACGGCTATGAGGAAATCCGTCTGCCCATCGTCGAGAAGACGGAGCTGTTCAAGCGCTCCATCGGCGAGGTGACGGATATCGTCGAGAAGGAGATGTACACCTTCGAGGATCGCAACGGCGACAGCCTCACGCTGCGCCCCGAGGGCACGGCCGGGTGCGTGCGCGCCATGCTTGAGCACGGCCGGGTCGGTAATCGGCAGGCGCAGCGCGTGTGGTATCGCGGCCCCATGTTCCGCCACGAGCGTCCGCAAAAAGGGCGCTATCGTCAGTTCCACCAAGTGGGCATCGAGGTGTTCGGTCTCGAAGGACCGGACGTGGACGCCGAGCTGATCCTCATGACCGCGCGCCTGTGGCGCCAACTGGGCCTGGCGGACGCAGTGACCCTGCAACTGAACTCTCTGGGCTCGGTGGCCTCGCGTGCGGCCTACCGCGAGATTCTGGTGGAGTATCTCCAAACGCACTACGAAACCCTGGATGAGGACAGCCGGCGTCGCCTGCTCACCAACCCGCTGCGCGTGCTCGACAGCAAGAATCCCGCGATGCAGGCGCTCATCGAGGCCGCGCCGCGGCTTATGGAGCACCTGGATGCGGAGTCGCGCGCCCATTTCGACGGCCTGTGCGCCATCCTCGACGCGGTGGGCGTGCGCTACGAAATCAATACCCGCCTGGTGCGCGGGCTGGACTACTACGGCCGTACCGTGTTCGAGTGGGTGACCGATCGCCTCGGCGCCCAGGGCACCGTGTGTGCGGGCGGCCGTTATGATGGCCTGGTCGAACAACTTGGCGGCAAGCCCACGCCGGCGGTCGGTTTTGCCATGGGCCTTGAACGCCTCACCGCGCTTATCGACCCCGCGGCCGTGCCAATGGAGCGCTTCCGCCCCCACGCCTACCTGGTGAGCGTGGGTGAGGGGACGGAAATTGCCGCGCAGGTGTTGGCCGACCGCCTGCGCGAGGCCTTGCCGGAGCTGCGCCTGCTCATGAATTGCGGCGGCGGCAACTTCAAGGCGCAGATGAAGCGTGCGGATCGCAGTGGCGCACCGCTCGCGCTGATCCTTGGTGAGGACGAGGTCGCCAGGGGTGTAGCAGGCGTGAAGCCATTGCGCGACGGTGGTGAACAGGCCACGGTTTCGCAGGACGCACTCGTCGCCGATCTGGCCGAGTGGCTGCGCAGCCAGCCATGACATTCTGAGGGACGAAAGGGGAGAGCAGGTGTACACATCAGAGAACGAACAAGTCGAAGCCCTGCAACGCTGGTGGCAGAAGAACGGGCGCTCGGCCCTGATCGGCATCGCCATCGCCATTGCCCTGGTGCTGGGCTGGCGCAGTTGGCAGGAGCACCGCGCGGTGCGTGCCGCCGAGGCCTCGGCGCTCTACCAGCAGGTGCTGGAACAGCAGGACGCAGCGGCCGTACTGAAGACCGGCAGCGCCCTGGTGGAAAACTACGGTGACACGGCCTACGCCAGCCTGGCGTCCCTCGCCATGGCCTCTGCGGCCATGCAGCAGAACGACAGCGACGCTGCGGCGTCGCACCTGCGCGCCGCCATGGACAGCGCGAAAATCCCGGGTATCCGTCAGGCCGCTGCCGTGCGCCTGGCGCGTGTGCTGCTTTCGCAGAACAAGGCGCAGGAGGCGCTCGTGGTGCTCGACGGCACTGAACCGGCCGGTCTGCGCGGCGCCTTCGAGGAAGTGCGCGGTGACATCCAGTTGGCGCTGGGCAACAAGGATGTGGCGCGTCAGGCCTACCAGAATGCCTTGGCGGAATACGCTGGCGTCGCCGCCAAGCAGGACGTGCTGCGCCTGAAGCTCGACGATCTCGCGGACGAGGCCTGATGATGAAACGTGTCGCGCCCTGGCTCGTGTTGCTGGCCCTGGCCGGCTGCGCCGGTTCGCCTTCACCGGTGATTCCGCCCGCACCACTGGCCGATTTCGAGCCGGCGCTGCGGGTCGAGCAGCCGTGGGCGCGCAGCATAGCCGCCGGTGCGGACGGCCATTTCCTCCAACTCGGCCCGGCCTACGACAACGGCCTGGTGCTTGCGGCGAGCCGCCGTGGTTTGGTGAGTGCCCACGACGCCAGGAGCGGTCTGCGCCGTTGGCAGGCTGATCTGGGCGCGCCCCTCAGCAGCGGTCCCCGTCCCGCCGGTGACCTGGTGCTGCTGGGTGGGCGGGCGGAAATCATTGCATTGCAGCGCGGTGATGGCGCGGTGCGCTGGCGTGTCCCGGTCAGCAGTGAATCACTGGGCGATCCGGTAAGGGCCGGTGACATCGTCGTGGCACGCACCATCGACGGCGCCGTCCAGGGCCTCTCGGCCCAGGACGGGCGACAGCTGTGGCGCGTACAGCAGACTGTGCCGCTACTGAGCCTGCGCGGCCAGTCTGCGCCCCTCATCGTCGGCGACGCCGCCATCGTCGGCTTCGCCAACGGGCGTGTCGCGGCCTATGCGCTGCGGGACGGCACCTTGGTGTGGGAGACCACCGTCGTGGTGCCGCGGGGTCGCACCGAACTGGAACGCCTGGCCGACATCGACGGCCAGCTGGCGCTGGCCAACGGCGTGCTGTTCGTGGCCGGCTACCAGGGACGGGTAGGCGCCTTGGCGCCGGCGAACGGCCGGCCGCTGTGGAGTCGTGAAATTTCCTCCTACCAGGGGCTCGCCGTGGCCGGCAGCGAAGTCTTCGTGAGCGATGCCGAGGGCAATGTGTGGGCCCTGGCGCAGCACAACGGCGGCACCCTGTGGCGTCAGGATGCCCTGCGCGGGCGCCAGCTGAGCGCACCGGTGGTGCACGGCGATGCGGTAATCGTGGGTGATTTCGACGGTTACCTGCACTGGCTGGCGCGCGACGACGGCCGCTTCCTGGCGCGCGTGCGCGTGCAGGACCGGCATGAACTGTTTCCCGTATCTCAGGCCTATGACGATCCATTGCGTGGCTACCGCGAGGAACACCACGTCATCGCCGCCCCCGTGGTCGGCGACTCTCTCGTGTTTGCCTATGACAAGCGGGGCGCCCTCGGCGCCTTCCGCGTGAGCACCCCATGAAACCCGTCATCGCCCTGGTGGGCCGCCCCAACGTGGGCAAGTCCACGCTGTTCAATCATCTCACCAAGACCCGTGACGCCCTGGTGGCCGATCAGCCGGGCCTGACGCGTGACCGCAAGTACGGTCGCGGCGTGGTCGGCGATCGCCCCTACATCGTGGTGGACACGGGCGGCCTGACCGGTGGCGAGCGCGGCGTCGAAGAGATCATGGCCCGTCAGGCCGTGCAGGCCATTCAGGAATCCGACGCGGTGCTGTTCGTCACCGATGGCCGCGCCGGCCTCACCGGCGGCGACGAGGAGATCGCGCGCCAGCTGCGCCAGACCGGGCGCCCCGTGTTCCTGGTGGTGAACAAGACCGAGGGCATGCCCTGGGCCACCGCGAGCGCCGAATTCCATGCGCTGGGCCTCGGTGATCCGCACACCATCTCCGCCGCCCACGGCGACGGCATCCATGGACTCATGGAAGAGGTGCTTGAGCGCTTCCCGCAGGATGGGGAAGACCTGGAAGACGAAGAGGCCGGCATCAAGGTCGCCATCGTCGGGCGCCCCAACGTCGGCAAATCCACGCTGGTCAACCGTGTGATCGGCGAAGAGCGCGTGGTGGTGTACGACATGCCGGGCACCACGCGGGACAGCATCTACGTGCCCTTCGAGCGTGACGGGCAGGCCTATACCTTCATCGACACGGCGGGCGTGCGGCGCCGCGCGCGCATCGAGGATACGGTCGAGAAGTTCTCGGTCATCAAGACCCTGCAGTCCATCGAAGAGGCCAACGTGGTGATCATGGTGATCGACGCCCGTGAAGGCGTGGGCGAGCAGGACGCCACGCTGCTCGGCCATGTACTCGACGCCGGTCGCGCGCTGGTGATCGCCATCAACAAGTGGGACAACCTTTCCCAGGACCAGCGCGATCAGGTGCGCCGTGATCTCGACTTCAAGATCCCGTTCGTGGAATGGGCCAAGGTCCACTTTATCTCGGCACTGCACGGCACCGGCGTGGGCGAGCTGTTTGCCTCGGTGCGCAGCGCCTACAAGGCGGCCATGGCGCGCTTCCCCACGCCCGAGCTGACGCGCATGCTGGAAAGCGCCGTGGCCGTTCACACGCCGCCGCTGGTGCGCGGCCGGCGCATCAAGATGCGTTACGCCCACCAGGGCGGACGTAATCCGCCCATCATCATCATTCATGGCAGCCAGCCCAACGCCGTGCCCGACAGCTACAAGCGTTTCCTGGTGAATTTCTTCAGGGAGCAACTGCGCCTGCAAGGCACGCCGCTGCGTGTGGAGTTCCGCGGCAGCGAAAATCCGTACGAAGGCAAGAAGAACACCCTCACACCGCGCCAGGTGGCCCACCGCAAGCGCATGGTGCGGCACATCAAGAAGCGCGAGACCAAGCGCTAGTCCGTCGCCCGGTCGTAACCCGGATGGAGCACGGCGGAATCCGGGGAGCATGCGGCCACCAAGAAAATGGCCCAACGCAGAGACGCAGAGAGCGCAGAGAGCGCAAAGTAGGGCGAGGTCATGTTCGCGCACCACGTGGCCTAGGGACTTTCACGCGCTTTCCGCGGATACAAAAAAAGAGAGCACGTCACCCGTGCTCTCTTCTTCTGGATGGCGCGGCGGGAGCATGCTCCCGCATTCGCATCAATCGTGATGATGCCCCTCGGGCCCGTGCACGTGGCCGTGTTCCAGTTCTTCGTCGTTGGCGTCGCGCACGTCGACCACGGTCACGTCGAAGGTGAGCGTCACGCCGGCGAGGGGATGGTTGGCGTCCACGGTAACGGTGTCGTCCGTCACGTCGACCACTGTCACCAGCCGCACGCCGTCTTCGCTGACCGACTGGAAGCGCATGCCCACCTCGAGCTCGTTGGCATCCTCGAAGAGGTCACGGGAGACCGATTGAATCAGGGCGTCGTCCCGTTCACCGTAGGCCTCGGTCGGCGCCACCTTCACGTTCAGCGCGTCACCGCTGGTGCGTCCTTCCAGCGCCGACTCCAGACCCGGAATGATGTTGCTGAAGCCGTGCAGATAGGCAAGCGGGTCGCGACCCTGCGAGCTGTCGATGACCTGGCCCTGCTCGTCGGTGAGCGTGTAATCGATGGTGACGACCTTTTTGGCGGTGATTTGCATGATGGGTCCCAAGGGGTGAAAGGATGAATGGTCGCCCGCAGTTTACGCGGCTTGACAGGCCGATACCACGCAAACGGGGCAATTTCACGGCTCTTTCGAGCGTCCGCTAGTATTTTTGCCATGGACGAGTACTTCCGGAACGAGGTGTCGCGACGCGTGTGGGACAGCAAGTACCGCTTTCGCGAGTCTGAGACCGTTCATGACCGGGATGTGGTCGCCACGTGGCAGCGTACGGCACGCGCCCTGGCCGGCGCCGAACGCGAGCCCGCCCGTTGGGCGCGGGCTTTCTTCGATAGTCTCGAGGGTTTCCACTTCCTTCCCGGCGGGCGCATCCTCGCCGGAGCGGGCACCGGGCGACAGGTCACGCTGTTCAACTGTTTCGTGATGGGCACGCTCCAGGATTCCCTTGACGGGATCTTCGACGGCCTCAAGGAAGGCGCGCTCACCATGCAGCAGGGCGGGGGCGTCGGTTACGACTTCTCCACCTTGCGGCCGTCCGGTGCGTGCGCCGATGCCTCCGCCACCATCGCTTCGGGCCCGGTCTCGTTCATGGATGTGTGGGACAGCATGTGCGGCACGCTGCTGTCCACGGGGGCGCGCCGCGGCGCCATGATGGCCACGCTGCGCTGCGATCACCCGGACATCGAGCAGTTCATCGATGCCAAGCGCCAGCCGGGCCGCCTGCGCCGGTTCAATCTCTCTGTGCTGGTCAGCGACGCCTTCATGCAGGCGGTGGAAAGCGACGATCTGTGGCCGTTGGTTTTCCCCGTCGCCGGCGTCAAGGGTGAGGGGCCAATCGTGATGCGCGACTGGTCCGGCCAAGCCGAACCGGTGCCGTGCCGGGTGATGCGAACCGTTCCGGCGCGTGAACTGTGGGAACGCATCATGCGCGCCACGTTCGATTACGCGGAGCCCGGCGTGTTGTTCATCGACCGCATCAACGCAACGAACAACCTCTGGTATCGCGAGCGCATCAGCGCCACCAATCCTTGCGGCGAGATCCCGCTACCGCCCTACGGCGCCTGCGATCTCGGTTCCCTCAATCTGCCGACGTTCGTGCGTGAGCCGTTCACGCCGGACGCGCGACTGGACGAGGAGGCCCTGGCGGCGGCGGTGACTACCGCCGTGCGGCTGATGGACGATGTCATCGAGGTTTCGCGTTTTCCGCTGGAAAAACAGGCCGAGCAGGCCCGGGGGAGCCGGCGCATCGGCCTGGGCATCACTGGGCTTGCCGATGCGCTGGTCATGCTCGGGCTGCGCTACGACCGGGATGCGGGGCGTGCGTTTGCGGCGTCGGTGATGCAGCGGGTCTGCCACAGCGCTTATCGGGCGTCGGTCGCGTTGGCAGGAGAGAAGGGCCCGTTCCCTTTTTTCGAACGCGACGCCTATCTGGAAGGAGGGTTCATACGGCAATTGCCCGCCGATATCCGCGACGGCATCGCGCAGCACGGCATGCGCAACAGCCACGTCACGGCCATTGCGCCCACGGGTACCATCAGCCTGTTTGCCAACAACGTATCGAGTGGACTGGAACCTATCTTCGACTACGCCTACACGCGCCGCCTGGTGGAACGGGACGGCACCTACAGCGAACAGACAGTGGAAGATTACGCCCATGCGCTTTGGCGCACCCTGCACGATGGCGCAGTGCTGCCTGAGGCCTTCATTACCGCCCAGGCGATTGCGCCGGAAGATCACCTGGCGATGCAGGCCGCGTTGCAGCCCTTCGTGGACAACGCCATTTCCAAGACCATCAACGTCCCGGCCGATTACCCCTTCGAGACCTTCCAGCGCCTGTACCGTATGGCCTACGACAGTGGTTTGAAGGGCTGCACCACCTTCCGCCCCAACCCCATCACCGGCGCCATTCTCACCCGCGGGACCGCCGTCGAACCCGCCACCCAGTGCTGCGGCTTGGAGCGTGAGGGGGACTGATCTGGGAAAGACTAAACACGGGGGACACGGGGGAAATCAAGGGTATCGGTACGACACTTCCGGCGGCTTGCTCCATGCATTGCTCTCGACCGCCGGCTCCCGGCGCGGTCTACCTCCTCCATCCATGGAGTCGTATCTTCTGCATCATGCCGTCGTTTCACGCAGGGAGTAGGTGGGCAGGATCGTCCCTTCTCCCTCCGGGAGAAGGACAGGAAGAGGGGATCAAACAAGAGGTGCATATCTGGTCCATACCTTCGGCGCATGGACCGAAAATTACCGCAGATTCAGGGCTACGCAAAACAACCCCTGTTCACTCTTCTCCCGCCACCGCCGCCATTTCGGCAGGCAGCAGGAACAGGGCGGGGTCGACGGCGGTGCCGTTGAGGCTGACGGTCCAGTGCAGGTGGGGGCCGGTGACGCGGCCGGTGGCGCCGACAGTGGCGATGATCTGTCCTGCATCTACTTCATCGCCCACCTGAACGTCGATGCTGTCCAGATGGCAGTACATGGTCACCAGCCCCTGACCGTGATCGAGGAACACGGTCTTGCCGTTGAAGAAATAGTCGCCCGTTTCGGTCACCCTGCCCGGGACGGGCGCACGCACCGGCGTGCCGGTGGGCGCGGCGATGTCCATGCCGCTGTGGGGCTTGCGCGGCTCGCCGTTGAAGAAGCGGCGCAGGCCGAAGGTGCCGCTGTTGCGGCCGTCCACGGGGGCCGCGAAGCGCAGCTGTGAGGGGCTGGCGTCGCGCCAGGTGGTGAAGACGGTACGGGCGCGGCGTTGCTCGGCGATGATGCGCGGCATGTCCTTGGCGTAGGGGTTCACCATGCGCTTGTTTTCGAGCGTGAGGTGCTGGGTGGCGTACTGCTTGGGGGCAACCTGGAAGGACAGCCGCTCTTCGCGACCGTCGCGTACCACGCGCAGCTCATGCGCGCCGATGGAGGTCTGGAGCGGAATGCCCACCACTGCCACCCAGCCGTTCCCGCTGCGGGTCACCAGCACGCGATGGTCGGCATAGTGTGCCTCCAGGACCTTGCCGGCCGCGCCGAGCGGCACCACGGCGACCCCGCCGGGAACGGCCGATGCCTGCGGCAGCTCGGCCGCGCCGGCGCCGGAGGCCACCAGTGCGGCGAGGGCAAAAATGACGCTCTTAAACATCGACATCCTTTTCCTCCACCCTCACGTTGAGCGCACCCTGTGCCAAGCGTGCACGCAGGCGGTCACCCACCGCCACCTCAACGGGGGCGCGGACCACGCTGCCGTCAGTGCGCTGCACGATGGCATAGCCGCGACCGAGCGTGGCCAGCGGCGAGATGGCGTGCAGGGCCCGCACGTTGGCGTGCAGATACTGTACGCGCGTTTCATGCACGCGTCCCATGGCCGCTGCCAGGCGGTGCGTGAGGCTGCGCCGGCGATCGGCAAGGCGCGCCAGGCGGTGCACGGGGGTGTGCTGCGAAAGCCGTGCGCTCACCGTCGCGAGGCGCGCGCCCATGTGGCGCAGCCAGCGTTGCTCGGCCTTGACGAGCCGCGATTGCAGTTCGTCCACGCGCTGGGCCATCTCCTGGAGCTTGCGGCCCGGATGTTTCAGGCGCTTGTCCACCCAGACGAGCATCTGGCGCTTGCGCGCCACCACCGTCTGGGTGCAGCGGGTGAGGCGGGCATCCAGGCGCGCGAGGCGCTTCAATTGTTGGGTGCTGTCGGGACTCACCAGTTCGGCAGCGGCGGACGGCGTCGCGGCACGCATATCGGCGACGAAGTCCACGATGGTGAAATCGATCTCGTGGCCCACGGCGCTCACTACCGGAATGGGCGAGGCGTGGACGGCGCGCGCCACCACCTCCTCATTGAAGGCCCACAGGTCCTCCAGCGAACCGCCTCCGCGGCCGACGATGAGCACGTCACATTCGCCGCGCATGCCGGCACGCCCGATGGCGGCGGCGATCTTCTGTGCGGCGCCCGCACCCTGCACGGGCACCGGATAGACGATGACCTGGATGGCCGGGCAGCGGCGACGCAGTATGGTGAGCACGTCGCGGATGGCGGCGCCGGTGGGCGAGGTGATCACGCCCACCGTGTTCGGCATGGCGGGCAGGGGACGCTTGCGTGCGGGATCGAACAGGCCCTCGGTCTGGAGCCGGGCCTTCAAGGCGTCAAAGGCCCGCCGCAGCACGCCGTCGCCGGCCTCCTCCATGTGTTCGACGATGAGCTGGAATTCCCCGCGCGGCTCGAACATGGAGATGCGCACCCTCGCCACTACGTGCATGCCATTGCGCGGTTCGAAGCGCAGGTGCAGGTTGCGCACGCGGAACATGGCGCAGCGCGCCTGGGCGTGTTCGTCCTTCAGGGAAAAATAAAGATGTCCGGAGCCGGGCCTCGCAAAATTGGAGATCTCGCCCTCGACCCACAGCAGCGGAAAATGGCCTTCGAGGACGGCTCGCGCCTCGCGGTTCAGTTGCGAGACCGAGTAAACCTGACGGGGTTGACCGGTGGAACCAGGGGACGGAATGGGGGCTGTCATGGAGCGGGATTCTACCAGCCGGCGCCCGGGCGGCGACCATGACGGCCCGCACAGTTGTATGCCCGGACCAGGAAGAAGGCCGGTGTCGCCGGCCTTTTTCCTGATTCATCAGGACGTTATTTGCTGGTGGCCTTATACGACGCCTTCTCACGCTGCTGCTGATCGAGGGCGAGCTTGCCCTGTTGCTCGGCCGCATTGGCCAGCCTCTGGGCGGCGGCGAAGTCCTGCTTGGCGGCGGCCGCCTTGGCTTCCTCGATCAGCTTCTCGGTGTCGCGCCACTGGTAGCCCACTTCCTGCGCCTTCTTTGCAGCGGCCTCGGCGGCGGCGATGGCCTGATTGGCGGAATCGGCCGTGGCAGCAGGCTCGCTCGGACCTTGACCCGCGCAAGCGGTGGCGAGCAGGGTGGCGGCAAGCAGCAGTGCATGTTTCTTCATTTCTTCCTCCGGAATGCTAGGTGGTCAAGACAGGCTTTTAGTTATATGTCCGAGCCAAATTACAGCACAGGCTCGCCGCCCCGGCTAGGCATTATCCCCACTGGGATGTCAGGGAATATTAAGCCGCATTGCGTTTCACGGGCGGAAACCTATAATGGTCGGTTTATCTAAAGCTGACAGCCGAGACGGATTCCCTATGCGCATTGTTCAGGAAGCCCTCACGTTCGACGACGTCCTCCTGGTTCCGGCCCACTCCAACATTCTGCCGAAGCAGGTCGACCTGCGAACTCGCCTGACGCGCGGGATTACCCTGAACATACCTCTGGTTTCGGCGGCCATGGATACCGTGACCGAGGGCCGGCTCGCCATTACCCTGGCTCAGGAAGGCGGCATCGGCATCATCCACAAGAACATGACTGTCGAGCAGCAGGCGGAACAGGTGCGCATGGTCAAGAAGTTCGAGGCCGGCGTCATCAAGGACCCCATCACTGTCACCCCTGACACCTCCATCCGCGACGTCCTCAAGCTCACCCGCGCCGAAGACATCTCCGGTGTGCCGGTGGTGGACGCGCAAGGTCAGCTGTGCGGCATCGTTACCAACCGCGACCTGCGCTTCGAGACGCGCTACGACAGCCCGGTCTCTGCCGTCATGACCGGTAAGGACCGCCTGGTCACCGTCAAGGAAGGCGCCTCGCGCGACGAGGTGCAGCGCGTTCTGCACCAATACCGCATCGAGAAGGTGCTGGTGGTGGACGAGAACTTCCACCTCAAGGGCCTCATCACCGTCAAGGACATCCAGAAGGCCACCGACAAGCCGAATGCCTGCAAGGACGAGCAGGGCCGCCTGCGCGTGGGCGCAGCCGTGGGCGTGGGCGCCGGCACCGACGAGCGCGTGGCCGCACTGGTCGCCGCGGGTGTGGACGTGGTGGTGGTCGATACCGCTCACGGCCATTCCGCGGGCGTGCTGGAGCGCGTTGCGTGGGTAAAGAAGAACTTCCCCGACCTCCAGGTCATCGGCGGCAACATCGCCACCGGCGCGGCGGCCAAGGCCCTGGTCGAGGCCGGCGCTGACGGGGTGAAGGTGGGCATCGGCCCCGGCTCCATCTGCACCACCCGCATCGTGGCGGGCGTGGGCGTGCCGCAGATCACGGCCATCGACAATGTGGCCAAGGCGTTGGAGAGCACGGGCGTGCCGCTCATCGCCGACGGCGGCATCCGGTATTCCGGTGACTTCGCGAAGGCCATCGCCGCAGGCGCGTACGCGGTGATGCTCGGCGGCATGTTCGCCGGCACCGAAGAGGCGCCGGGCGAAGTGGAGCTGTTCCAGGGGCGTTCCTACAAGTCCTACCGGGGCATGGGTTCGCTGGGCGCCATGGCGGCCTCGCAGGGGTCGAGCGATCGTTATTTCCAGGAAGGTAGCGAGGCCGACAAGCTGGTGCCCGAGGGCATCGAAGGCCGCGTGCCCTACAAGGGTCCGCTGGCCCCGGTGATACACCAACTCCTCGGCGGGCTGCGTTCCAGCATGGGTTACTGTGGTTGTTCGAGCGTCGAGCAGATGCGCAGCAAGCCCGAGTTCGTCCGCATCACCAACGCCGGCATTTCCGAGAGTCACGTGCACGACGTGCAGATCACCAAGGAAGCGCCCAACTACCGCGTCTGAGCTGCACCGGAAGGGATGAGGGATGCGCCTCATCCCTTCTCTCCCTCAACTCGTAGTCCCGGATGAAGCGCAGCGGAATCCGGAGATTCTCGTCGCCCTTCCCGGATTCTGCTGCGCTTCTACGAAACAACCTGTCAGGATTTCCCGGCGATGAACACCGCGCGCCGTGGTGCGGGATGGCCTTCCACTGTGCGCGTGGGATCGTGCGGGTCGATAAAATCACACAGCGATTCGAAACGCATCCAATCGCTGGCACGCTGTTCATCGGTGGAGGTGACGGAATCGTCCACGCAACGCACGTGCGTGAAACCCGCTTCCTCCAGCCAGCGGCAGGCCTGCGGGATGGAGGGAATGGCCCAGACGTTTTTCATCTTGGCGTAGCGTCCGTTCGGCACCAGCACGCTTGGCGTGTCACCTGCAACCACCAGCGTCTCCAGCACCAGTTCACCGCCCGGGCGGAGTTGCGCGCGCAAACGCGCGAGATGCTCATGCGGGTCGCGACGGTGATACAGCACCCCCATGGAGAACACCGTATCGAAGCACCCGGTGTCCGGCAGTGCCTCCAGCGCGAGGGGCAGCACGAAGGCCGGGAGCGGGCCGCTGAAGTGGCTGATGGCGGCGAACTGCGCCACGTACAGCAGCGTCGGGTCGATGCCGAGCACGAGGGCCGCGCCGGCGCCGAGCATGCGCAGGGCGTAGTAGCCGTTGCCGCTGCCCACGTCGAGTACGCGCCGGCCGGCGAGCGGCGCAAGATGCGCGGCCACGCGCCGCCACTTCCAATCGGAACGCCACTCGGCGTCGATGTGCACGCCATGGATGCAGAACGGCCCCTTGCGCCAGGGATGAAATACCTGCAGGCGCTCACGCAGCATGCCGGTGTCTGAGTCAGCGGCACCTATGCGTACGCAGTCAGCGTCGAGATCCCTATCCTCCCTCGGCAGAACGGGAAGTGCGGCAAGGGCGGCCTGCCAGCGCGGTAGATCACCGTGACGCTGCGGGTCGAGTGCTGCCCGGCTCGCCGCCAGCAGGATCTCCGTATGGGTGTGCAGCGGCGTCGCAGCGAGGACCGTCCGGAGACGGGCGAAATCGATCATGCGAAGGCGACCAGTGAGACGAAATTGAGGCAGCGGTACCACACATCGCTGCGGGCGAAGCCGGCCGCTGCCAAGCGGTCCTGATGTGCCGTCAGCGTATCCGGTACCAGCACGTTTTCGATGGCCGTGCGCTTTTGACTGATCTCCAGCGAGGAATAGCCGTTCGCTCGCTTGAATCCAAGGTGCATGGTTTCGTTGAACTGTTGCTGAAGGGGATCGGCAAACACGACCTTCTCCGAAAGCACCAGCACGCCGCCCGGCGCCATGCCGGCGCGAATGCGCTGCAGCAGGGCGAGGCGACCAGCAGGCGGTACGAATTGCAGCGTGAAGTTCAACGCCACCACCGAGGCGTTGCGGATTTCGACTTCGCGGATATCCGCGCACGCCACCGTAACCGGTGGCCCGGGCTCCCTGTCCACGTTCTCCCGGCAACGGGCGATCATGGCCTCGGCATTGTCGATGGCAACGAGCTGCACATCCGGCGTACGAATGCGGCGGCGCATGGCAAGGGTGACCGCGCCGAGGGAACAGCCGAGGTCATAGCAGAACGTGCCAGGCTGCGCGTAATGCCCGGCGATCAGGCCGGTGAGGGCGACCACGTCGGCATAACCCGGCACCGAGCGCCGAATCATGTCCGGAAATACCGACGCTACCGTTTCATCGAAAGCGAAATCGACGATTCGGGTGCGCGCCTCAGCGTAGATGCGATCTTCACTCATGGAGCCAGCCTCGAAGAGGTCGACATTATACGTGCTGCGAAAAAATGCGGGCAGGACCGAAGCGCGCGGCAAGGGTCGACGATCCGTCCGCATCGATGTCGCGCAAAGTCCGAACCCCAGCTCAAGCGGGATACGAATTTTCCCGTGCACTCTCTTTGCCTTGGTCGCAAGCCTCTAGCCGAGCGCACGCAGCGCGGGCGCTCGGCTGGCGCAGGTCCGCCCTGCACCGCGTTTGACCCAGTATCGGGGGTCTCCTATACGAGTGTCGAGAACCCGTGCGCTGCGGATTGGCCCAGCGTGAACACGGCAACTCCATCAAAAATGGACGAGGTGACACCATGAAGAGGACTGCGCTCGTATTGACTGCCAGTGCCTTGTCGTTGGCCATGTCCGGTGCGTTTGCTGCCGGGGCCGGTAGCCAGGCGCAATTGGACCCGGCGAATACCTATCGCGCCAGCGACCTGATGAACATCCAGGTGAAAGGCTCGGACGACAAGGACATCGGTTCACTATCGGAACTGATCGTGGACAAGGATGGCAAGGTCTCCCACGTGGTTCTGCAGGAGAGTGGGACGCTCGGCATGGGTGACAACAAGTATGTGGTGCCGTGGGATCGCGTGAGCATCACGAGCCCGGACGAAGCGACCATCGACGTGAGCTCCGATCAGCTTTCGTCGGAGTTCGCGGCCTTCGATGAGCAAGTGTACGAACAACAAGGCCAGACCGAGCAGCGGAGCCCGGAGCAGTCATCCGACCAGCCCATGGGCGGCGGAACCTTGAGCCAGTAAGCGTGGGTAGAGAGGCCGGCTTCGAGGGCCGGCCTCTCATTCATCCAGCCAGCGAACCAGATAGAACATCTTGAAGCCTTCCGAGGATTTGGAAGGCCCCACCACGCGTGCCGCGTACAAGTGTCGGCCCGCATCGGCTTCGTGGACAGCTTCGGCGTCACTTTGCATCAGGCGCACACAGTTGGCCTGGAAACGACCCCGCCCGCGTCGCGGCGCGTACACGACCGCGCTTTGCTCTGCGCCCCGTGACGTCTCGCTGTCCAGGAAAAAACCGCTCTTCTCTTCCATGCCTGCTCCTGTGACGAAACTCGTGCTATTTGAGCGTGTGAACGGAATCGATGACACGCGTTCAGCTGTCGATGATCGTCGGTCCGCGGGAACCGAGCCACTCGATCAGTGAAGCCAGCTGTTGGCCTGCTTGCGGGTCGAGGGCCTCCTTGCTGAACTCCAGGGCGAGCAGGCAGGTGCCTTGCCGGGGATCATCGGATTCCAGACGCACGCTACGGGCGGGCACCGCCGGCAGCGACCACGTGCGGCCCGAGGGCGCCTCGGTGAACGCGAGCGACAAGTTGAAATCGCGGTAGATCCCGATGGCCTCGGAATGGCGCAGGCGCAGCAGTGCGCCGCTGAGACTCAGGTTCAGCAGCGTGACGGGCTCGGCCGTCCCCCCGATATCGAGCGTGGCTTGGTGTAGAGGCAGGTCCGAGTAGCGTTCCGTACGACGTTGCGTGGCCGCATTCCATGAACTGCGAATCTTCTGTTCCAGCTCCGCGGGTGTAAAAGGCTTCACGAGATACTGGGTGACCCCGAGCTGGATGGCGGCAAGGATGGATTCCCGGTGGGCGTTGCTCGTCACCATGATGAAGGGAATGTGACGCAAGCGCTCGTTGCGGCGTACGTAAGACAACAATTCGTCACCATTCACCTTGCCCATGCTCCAGTCAGAGATGATCAAGTCGACCGGGTTCTTGTCGAGCATCAGCAGCGCCTCATGGCCGTCGGCGGCTTGCAGTACCCGCTCGACCCCGAGCTTGGCTCGCACGACGCTGACGATGAGCCGACGCGCCATCGCCGAGTCGTCCACGATCAGAAAGCGGAGGTTTCGCATCGTTTCCTCTTGTTGTGGTGCGCGTGCGGAACACCGGGATGCATTATTCCACAGCCTGCGCGATTGTTCAGCGCCGTCCCCGCCGGCACCTTGGGCGAGTGTCGCCCAGACGTGCTCGACCCTGAATGACGCAAGGCGCCACCAAGAGCGCAATAGCACACTAGACTGCGGAAAAGCACCGCACCTCCGGTCACGGTCGCCATTTGCACGCGTGAGCGGTCGGCGGAACTGGCCGGTTATCTGCGCTGGCATTGGCAAGCCCGCTGTTGGCCCGCCCTGCGCGGCCGGGCGGATTTTCCCACCGACCTGGCGTTCATCGAATTCGCCGGCGCGCTTGCGGGTCTCCCCGGCTACCTCCACCAACGCCTGCGT
>Ga0265293_10004814_pt1 | contig 23333 bp, 20 predicted proteins | sample Munlanlewell138R_FD_192505 | JGI IMG/M metagenome (GOLD analysis project Ga0265293, IMG submission 192505) | Leachate microbial communities from a municipal landfill in Southern Ontario, Canada - Leachate well 138R | ecosystem: Engineered > Solid waste > Landfill > Unclassified | place: Canada... | reverse complement strand
AGTAAGTTTTTTTAATTCAACTCTGAATGCAGAACATGACTATAATTCATAATGAGTCGTGACTTTTCAATGTAAATGGAAGTGATATAAATTCATTATTAATTTGCATCCACACAAATCCATATAGAGCCGAAATATTTCACAAAATGGATAAAAGTTTGCTAATAATTGGTCAGACTAAAAGTTGTTGTTTTCTTTACTCTATCAGATTATAATAATGGTTGCTTGTCATAGTTTAGAGTATGAGAGCTTTGTTTTAAATCATTACCCTTCTTTTCGACTTTTTTTTCTAAATATACCATGAAAGGGCTACTGTTAAATTACTAGGTAAGCTGTAAGTTTGTCCCCGAAAACAAAGATTATTTAAAGTTAGTCTAAATAAGAATTACATCATGAGTTATAAAAAAATAGGACAAAAATGCATAGCAATCCTGATTTCGATATACTTCATCTCTTTTGCAAATAGTGCAAATGGTCAAGTTGGTATAGTATATGGAAAAGTCACTTCAGGAAAACCTTTACCAATATCAAGAGTGAACGTATCTATTAATGATTTATCGCTTAGCACTTATTCAGATGAGAACGGAAATTTCATTTTCACAGATGTTCCTTATGGAAAATATATGGTTGACTTCTTGCATGAGGGATTTATTGCAGAGCAAAGCGAAGTAGTGGTGAATAAATCAAGTACCGTTTTTAATAAAACACTATCTTATCCAATAAAAATATTAGACCAATTAGAGGTTTTTGGAAATAGAGAAAAACAACCAAACAAACTTGATGCTATTACGAGACTACCATTACTACCCAATGAGCAAATTCAGAGTATATCTATCATTTCTGAGAAGCTGATTGAACAGCAGGGGAACTTAAGTATTTCAGAGGCTACTAGAAACGTAGCAGGAGTTTATACTTATGCAACTTTTGGAGGGGTTAGAGAAAGTATGTCTTCACGTGGTTTTAGAGGAATTCCTGTATTGAAAAATGGGGTGCGAATCCATACAGATTTCAGAGGTTCTGGATTTTCAACAGATTTTTCTGGAGTAGAATCAATTCAAGTTTTGAAGGGGGCAAATGCTATTTCTATGGGAGCAGCAACAGATCTAGGTAGCCCAGGAGGGGTCATAAATATCGTTACGAAATCTCCAAAATTTCAAAACAGTGGTAATGTTTCCCTGAGAGTAGGTTCTTTTAATCAATTCAGACCAACTTTCGATATAGAGAATATACTGGGGAAAGAGGGGAGAGTTTCATTTAGATTAAATGGAGCCCATGAAAACATTAGGACCTTCCACAATATAAAAGGAATAGGACAAGAGAAGTTCTATATTAATCCTTCTTTGGCGTGGAGACCTGATAACAAAACTGAAATTATCCTCGAATTGGATTATTTAGATGATGTAAGAGCGTTTGATCCAGGAACAGTAAATATGAGTCCAGGTAATTTAACCAATGACATTTACGAATTGCCGATGGACCGTTATTTAGGATTTAAAGGGAATAATTCAATTCAAAAAACGACGACTTATACTGCGCGATTCAGAAGAGATATTGCCCCTAAACTATACTTAAGAGGTGCTGCGTATTTTGCAGATTATGATTCTGATGCTATAATTTCATCTTTAAAAGCACTTGATAGAGATGAAGGCTTGGGTATAAATACCTTTGAAAATTCAATATATAAAAGATCAATAGGAAAGTACAATACCAGACATGATAAAAGCAAGGTGATGCAAATGGATTTGATTGGACATAATATCAAAACTGGAATATTCAAACATACTTTTCAGGTCGGTATAGATTACCGAACTACGGATTTGACAGTAAGAAACTACAATTCAATTGTTGTAGACACTATTAATGTTACAAATACTGTGAGCAATAACCTTAGCGGTGATGTTGGGAACTTTACTCAAAAAGACATTGCTGAATCTTCAACGAGTGGTGTTGGTATTTCTGCTCAAGAAGTCTTGCAAATTGGAAAAAGAGTGAGATTGTTTGGAGGTGTTCGTTTTGGAACATTAAACAGCTATACACCTTTGTCTACTTCTAATGTAACTGAAACATTTGTAAATCCTATTGCTGGAACAATGGTGAATATTTGGAAAGACTTAAGTGTATTTGGATCATATACCAACAGCACAAATCCCCGGACAGCAGCTTATCTTGATAGCGATGGAAATCCTTTAGGAAATGAAACCATTTCACAGTTTGAAGCAGGGTTTAAATCTTCTTGGTTTGAAAAAAGGTTGAGATTTAATGCCACTTATTATTTTATTAGCAACAAAGGTATGAACATCCAAGCAGCAATTGAAAATCCTGTTACTGGATTGGTGGAACTTCAAAATTACTATTTCCAAGGAGGAAACGATGAAAGAAAAGGAGTTGAAGTAGAAGTTGTGGGAAGAGTTTTAGAAAATCTTGAGTTAATAGTTGGGTACTCCTATATCGATGCTAAATACAAGGAGCACACGACATTTGTTCCAGGTTCTTCACCAAATAACACACCGACCCATACATTGAATGCTTATGTAAATTATTCGTTTGAAACACTGGTGTTAAAAGGCTTGTCTGTGGGAGCAGGTTTCTATTATTTGGGAGACAGACCTTACAACGATTGGACACAAAGCAATGTAAATTTCCACGGAATTTCACCAAATGTTGAACCATGGAATAACAAAGCATATTCTTTACTAAACGCACAAGTTAATTACGACTTTAAAAACCTAAAGAATAAGACAATTAAAAACTTTAATGTTCGTCTGTTAGCAAACAATATTATGAATACAGTTGGATATGATGCATATAGAACCAATTTTATAAACCGTGTAAATCCAAGGAATTTTGCAGTTGTAGTTGGCTATAAGTTTTAATACACTAATCACGAATTTAAAAGCTGTTTCTTTATTGGGACAGCTTTTTTATTGTGTGCCAATTTTTCTTCTTTTCACTGAAAACTTTTAGAAACTCAAGTCGTTTTATTATCATTTAAAAATGTTACATTTGGTTTGTATAAATGAATATAGATTATGGGTAGAGCATTTGAAGTAAGAAGAGCTTCTAAAGAAAAAAGAAGCGGAAAGATGTCTAAATTATTCCCGAAGTTATTGAAGGTAATAACTATGGCAGCTAAAGAAGGCGGGAGTGACCCTGATATGAATGCTTCTTTACGTACTGCAATTCAAAACGCAAAAGCACAAAACGTTCCTAAAGACAACATAGAAAAAGCCATCAAAAGGGCATCAGCTCAAGATGTGGAAAACTATGAATTGGTCAATTATGAAGGGAAAGCACCACATGGAGTATTAATGTATGTTGAATGTGCAACGGATAACACAACTAGAACTATTGCAAATGTGAAATCCTATTTCAATAAAGCAGGAGGACAAATAGTGCCTAATGGTTCAATTGAATTTATGTTTGACCGAAAAGCTGTTTTTGAAATTGAAAAGTCGGAGGGTTTAGATATCGAAGAATTAGAATTTGAGTTAATTGATGCTGGATTAGAAGAAATTGAACAAGAAGAAGATGGATTAATCATTATTTATGGAGATTACACCAGTTTTGGAACTCTTCAAAAAGCATTAGAAGATAAGAAAATAGAAGTTGCAACAGCAGGATTGAAACGCTTTGCCACAGCTCCAATTCATTTGAATGAGGAGCAAACTTTGGAAATTGAGAAGTTGCTTGATAAAATCGAAGATGATGATGATATCCAACAGGTGTTTACCAATATAGAATAGAATTATTCAGTCTGTTTTGCCTTTAAAAATTTTTGAATTGCCCCTTTCAGTTCATGAGATTAACGTATATATTAAACCGATGACTTATGTCCTCGTTTAATATATGCCATCCCGTTAAGATTCCCTGTTTTTTGTGTAATAGCTACAAACCCTGAAAGGGTGACATATAAAGGGATGGGCGTAGTCCATCCTTAAAACACAAACAACCATCACGAACCCTGAAGGGGTGGTATAGTGTTGAAGTAAAACACCAATTAAGGTTTTTTGATTTATATCACATTTTTATTTGGCTATTTTCCATCAAATATCTAACAAATCAAAGGTCTATTGTTAGCAACATTTTTAACGAATGTCAAGAGCTGTTTTATTGTGTTGTAAATTAGCAACATGAATTTTGTTGATATCGTCATCTTAGTACCTTTAATGTATGCAGCTTGGGTTGGATTTAGGAAAGGATTAATCGTAGAGATTTTTACTTTGTTGGCTTTACTGGTAGGGATTTATGCGGGAATTCACTTTTCTGATTGGACTTCAAATTTAATTAAAGATAAAATCAACTTTGAAGGCAAATATCTTCCGGTTGTGGCCTTTACCTTAACCTTTTTAGCTGTAGGAGCAATGGTTTATTTTGCTGGAAAAATGATAGAACGCATGTTGAAAGTTGTTAATCTTAGTCCAGTAAATAAAATTCTAGGATTGTTCTTTGGTGTGATAAAAATGCTTTATACTTTGTCTATTTTAATTATTTTAATAGAAACTTACGATGAAAGGGGGAGCTTTATACCGCTCGATGTTAAAGAGGAATCTTTTTTATATAATCCTGTAAGGGTAATAGCATCAGCGACAATTCCAGCAATTGAGGAAAGTACTATATGGTTAAAAAACAGTGTGAATGATAAGCTTTATGAAGAGTATGACATGGATTTAGACGATATGCAAGAACTTAAAAGAAATGCTGATAGTTTAGGACTAACAATTGAGGACTTGAAAATGTTAAAGCAACAACAAGATTCAATAAAAAAGAATTAATCACAGATTTGGAAAAAGTGCAAGGTCTTCTATTTTATATTAGCTTATTGATTTTAAGCTTCCCAATTTCTGCTCAAAAGTCAGATAAGAAACCACTATTGGAACCAAGTGTTAGAAAATCTGGACCCTATTTTGGCCTGCAACAAGGGCTGTTTTTGGTTGGAGAAATAGGGATGGAAGCTCAATTCAAGGAAATTAAGTTTAAACAACCAAAGACACATGGTTTACATGCTGGATTAGAATTCAATATTCCAAACAAAGCTTTGGGAGCAAACGCTGGTTTTTGGCATAAACCAAGTCGTTTTGATTTGACTTATGGATTTGATGTTGCTTTGCGTTCCAACTTTGAAGCAGAACGTTATGGAATTGCGCCAGTTATTGGCTATAAATTATTTGGTTTGCATGTCAGAGCTGGATATATGTTGCTCACCCCATCAAAAATCTTCACAGAAACCAATCAGTTATTTATCAATGCGCGCTTTATAGTGGTGAATAAACGCGATTTTAAATGGAATAAACGAAAGAAGAAAAAGAAGAAATAGAGAAGATTTAGTTTTGATTTAAAACAATAACAAAGTTGTTATTTTCTTGCTCCACATTTTTAGAAAAAAAACTGTTCGAAATAGGGCATTGATTCTAAAAACTCCATAGTCTTTCTGATGGAGTCAAAGCTAAAAAGCGTTCTTCTTCCATTCTTTTTCACTACTCTTTTGATGTAAATAAAATCTTCATAACTTTAAATATACGAAAATTGATGAATATCGATACTTAGGTTGGATAATCTAAGATTAAGAAATACTATAAAAATAGTGATAAATCTATACAAAACATTAACAGAATCCTACGATGGAACCCAACTTGAACATCAAGAGTCTAAGATAAAATTGGAGCTGTAAAGGCTTTGATAGATTTTTATAAATTGATTGTTGACAGGTTTTAAAACAACTTTCTAAGGAAAACTCCGTTACAATTATAAGCGATAGAGTTCAGTTTGAAACTATGTGTTTATTGGTCTCAGAAATAGTTAAAACTATGCACTTTAGTGCATCTAGCTTTAGCTTCTAAAAAGTCTTACCTTTGTTATATGGGAGAACAAAGATCAAATGGACACACTGTTTCACGAATGACGGTTCATATAGTCTGGAGTACCAAATACCGATATCATGTATTAAAAGGGGATATTCAGATTCGATGCCGTACATTACTGAAGCAAATTTGTGATGCAGAAGATACCCAAATTCTAAAAGGTGTTGTATCCAAAGATCATATTCACATGCACTTGGAATATCCACCATCAAAAAGTGTAAGTGGTTTGGTTAAAAAGTTAAAAGGACGAAGTTCTCGAAAACTCCAACAAGAATTTCCTGAATTAAAACAAAGATACTGGGGTACTCACTTTTGGGCAATAGGATTTGGTTGCTGGAGCACCGGAAATATCACAGACGAGATGGTCAATGAGTACTTGGAGCACCATCGAAGACCAGAAGATAGTTCTGACACGAATTTTATTATTGAAAAATAAACCTCGGGGTGACTTTAAGTCGCCAGCCCCAAACCTATGGACTTTGAGTCCATAGTGGTTTAGTTAAAAAGAACAATGAAAATTAAAACGCTACTTTTTATTTTTTTCCACACAACCCTCTATTCTCATGCGCAATCGCTTGAGGGTTTAAAATCTGTTTTCGGAACTGAATTCAATATTCAAACAAATGAAAGAGGTTTTGAACTTCAAAAGAAGGACTTTATATCAATCAAAGACTATCAGTTATACCAAAATGATGTGCGAGATTCTGTAGCTTTTGAGTTGATTTTTCTTAACATTGAAAGTGATATTGATGCGCTTAATTATTTGGATTTAACAAATCATGAACGAAAAATCATAATTGGATCAGATCGAAAAAAGTTGAGAAATGAATACAGTCTCAATCGAAACGATGAAAATTTAAGAAGAGATTTATATCAGAATAAACTTCTCGAGCCTCTTTTGATTCCGCTTATTGTTCCATTTTGGAAAAGGCAACTTCAATCCGCACCCTATACTTTTGATGATAGAAATGTGTTTTATTCCTCACCTGAGAATAAGGAATTGTATTCCATATTGTTGAATCATTGGAAAATTGCCCAGACCTCTCAACATCCGAATGATTTGATAAATGTTATTGCTAAAACACACTTAGCATTTAATGTTGATGCTCCGGCAGTAGGGTTGTCTAGTCAAAATATTGACGGTTATTTTAGTTGGAAAAAGGAAAGAATAGCAGCAATTTTAAAAACAAATGGAATTCCATTAGAAATAAGAATTGAAGGAGTCGAAGAGAATACGAATCTTGATTATTCTATTCAAAGGGTAGACTTAATAAAACAGTGGGGAATTTCATATAAAGATTATCAATCCTTTTTGAATCATGTTGAAGATTCATTATTAAGAGAATATTTGTTTTTCAATATCACTAATGATAAAGAAGCTTTTCGGTATTTAGATGATGAAAAATATCCTTTCGACTTTTTCTATTTCAGTCAATTACATGGAGAACCTTTTGGCTTTGATAGAACCCGAAATAGATCTTATCACAACTTAAATTATACTTCTCGTATTCATAAGAAAACTCCAGAAGTAAAGAATTTGATCAAAAAGTTCTATAATGAAGTGAAAAATGAAGAAATCCCGCACATTTTCATTGAAGTGGATGCTAAAAAGCAAATGTTGAACTATACCGATGTAGAATATTCAAATGACTACTATCACTTAAAAAGAGATGATTTATACACTTTGGATTCGATAAAAGTAAATCCTTCTAAAATCACTGAAAATGAAGCAGATATATTGTTGCTGCTCACTTACAAGGAAGCTTTGGCATTCTACCATTGGAAATACCCAATCAAGAAATCATCAAATAAAAATGATTGGAAGGAATTCGTTTTCCCCTCGCAAGAAGAGTTTATACTTTTAAAAGAAGGAACTGTGAATGATATTAATGTCAGTATTCCTATTAAAACATTTAGCTATAAAGTGCTTTTAAACAATTAGATTTGATTTCAATTTTATCGATCACTTAAGTTTCAACCCTAAAAAAACGGTTCCATTTCTTTCGAAATCCTGTCTCTCAACTTAGTCAGTGTTTGGGCATATTCACAGAACTTCTTTTCAGTTTCAGTTTTTGGAATCCATGATTTTACTTTTTGTGGCTTTCCATTTTGATCAACAGAAACAAAAACAATGACACAATGTGTTGTTTTTTTGAATTCTGGATCTGCGATATGGCGTGAATAAACATCTACTGCGATATGTATACTTGTGTTGCCTGTGTGAATGACTGTAGCGTCTACCTTAACGATATCTCCAATGCTAACGGGTTTTATGAAGCGAATTCCTCCAACATAAACTGTTACACAATAGGTTCCAGACCATGTTCTAGCGCATGTATAAGCCGTTTGATCAATCCATTTCATTACCGCACCACCATGCACTTTTCCACCAAAGTTTACGTCCGAAGGTTCGCTGATAAACTGAAATGTTACTTTGTTGTCTTCCATAGTATTGATTTTTACTAAATGTAATCAAAAAACATAAATCATAAAGACCCTCCAAAAAAAACGAGGAGCTTAATCAGCTCCTCGTTATAAAATTCTATTAAAAATGATTAGGAAATGTTATTTTCCTCTAACCAATTGAACAAAACCATGTTCTTCGGCTTCTTGTGCTCCACTTCCTTTTATTCTGAATTGGTAGAAATATGTTCCATCAGAACACTCAGCTCCGTTGTTGTTCACATCGCCATTCCAAGCAAAGTTAAGGTCTTTACTTTCGAAAACTACGTTCCCCCATCTGTTGACAATAACGATTTCTAGTTCAGTTGCATATTTAGCATTAATGGTAAACAAATCGTTCTCACCATCACCGTTAGGTGTGAATATGTTTGGTGTTTCATAAGTCATTGGGAAGAAAACTGTAACTGTTCTTGAAGTTTGATCAGAACAAGCTCCTTCAGTAATTTCTAAAGTTACTGTGTAAACTCCTTCATTTACGTATGTCGAATATTGATTGTTTAGGTTGTTTACTGTATTTCCTTGTCCGTTTCCAAAATCCCAAACATAAATAGATCCTGGATCTGAATTGTTAATGAATGTAACATCAAGCGGCGCTGCACCTTGTGCTGGATTAGCAGTAAAGTCAGCTACAGGAGGTGGCATCTGCTCTAAGAAAATACTGTCTGAAACCTTACAAACATTATCTGTGATAGAGAAATAATACCAACCTGAAGGTTTATCCGACCAGACAGAAGCTGTGATGCTGTCTTGAACGTTACTTCCCGGACCTTTCCATAAATACTTAGGAGTTCCTGTAAATCCACTTCCCAAACCGTAGACATAGCCGTTTTCCATTCCACAGTCTGCCATGGATTGAATGAGTGTGTCTAAGTTCAGCGTCTGATTCATGGTTATTGTGGCCGTATCCCGTTTAATTATACCACATGCATCTGTAATGGTAACTGGATAATAAAATACTCCATTTTCAAAAGCGCTATAATAAGCAGTATCAGCCATTGTGGTATCGGCTCCTTGGCCATCTTCCCATTGGAAATTAAATGGAGCAACTGTTCCTGTAGCACTTGCCCAAACTGGAACGCTGTCTGTTTTACAAACTAAAGATTGATTAAACATTGTAACATTAACAATAGTATCTAAAACATGTAATGTAATTGTAGTGTCGTAATGACAACCAAAATCATCAACTACATTAAATACGTATGTGTAATCTCCAGTTCCTCCTGGTTCTACAGATACAATTGTATCGTTTGCAGGACTAGAAACCATTGTTGGGTCTGGTGTCCAATAAGCATCTGTAATTGTGTTTTGATAAAACTCATTATTTGGATATAATGAAGGATCAAAATAGATTCCCCATTCAAAAACATATCCGTCATCTCCTGCCCAGTTGTCTTTAATGTGAAGCGTCCAAGCTCCATTTAAAGGACATCCTGCAAAATCCGAGAATGGTTCTTCAGGTGCATAAACACCATTAGGATTCATAGTAGTTCCTGGTGAAGGAGCTGTGGGAGGAGTTGGGATTGTATTGGTTTGAAATGTAGTTGCAAACGGGCCCCAATTATTATTTGTAGAAGAGAAACAATACTCATAACCGTTTCCAGGTCCAGAATTAGAACTTTTAATTGGCTCTCCTAAGAAAGTTGGGCCTCCTCCAAAACCACCAGGGTATGTACCACCTTGTTGATATGAGTTGAAAATAAGAACGTTTGTTCCATTTGGACATTCTAACCACATTTCTAAATCTCCTAGATAACTGTGTTCCATGTTTACACACATTTGCTGAACATCTCCAATGTTTTGTACTGTTGAACCAGGTGGAAATCCGCTCATATAAATATCCGTTGTATATTCATTGTTTGAACCATCAGGTAAGAATGTCAATCCAGCATAGTTACCTCCTAATTGAAAGCTATTTCCTGGGATGATTACTCCCGAAGTATCTGTATTTGTTACCCCTCCTACAAGGTCTGTAACTAATCCAAAACAAACAGAGTCTTGTGCTGGTCCAGAGGTATAGAAGTAAGGAGTTGTACTAATCCTAACTTTAGAACTCATTGATGTGTTGTGTGGATAAGTGTCGGTAATCATTAGGTTTACGAAAATTCCGTTTTGACCATTTGGCACAAACCAAACACTGTCGTTATTTGGACCTACAGTACCATTACTAAATTCCCATAAGTAATCAACATTATTTATAGTCTGAGAATAACCAGACCCTGTGTTTTGTAAAGAATATGGAAATATTGGTTTTGCTACAAAGAGAACAGAGTCACCTTGACAAATATCTACATATCCGCTATCTAAAGGGAACATATTATTTACAGTTGATGTGTTTTTGAATCCTTCAATATGAATTTCAATATCTTGAGGAGGAGAAACACAAGAGAGGTTTGCTTCCCATCCTGTTCCTTGATTTGTTGCATCTGTTTTGAAAAGGAAGGTCAAACATCCAGTAGCGTTTGCCCATGATGCCACAGCTCCGAAACCAGTTGGAGCGGTTGCATTGTTATAAGCTCCAATACGAGGAGACAAAATGCTTGGTCCGTCAAATACTATAAGTGAATCACTTGAATGTACATCCCATGAAAAACCTAGACCTCCAAAAGAAGCTTGAATTTTTGGCGTTCCATTAGGAACATCAGGACAAATAGTCAAAACTTGATTTTGTCCAGGTGCGTAATTTCCTGCCGCACCTCCATCGTCTAAGAAATTAACCACGTTAATATCTGAATTGTTTGCACAGTTGATAGGGTTAGAAGGTGGATGGTTTGGTCCAGTTATATTGAATTGCCCAAAAGCTAAAGTTGAGGACAATAACACTACGAGTATCGTATATATTGTTTTCATAATTACTTGATTTGAGTGATTAAGTTTTTAGGACGAACAATCACTAGTTTATTGGTTCCTTTGAATTTGTAATACTGATATGTATTGTCTTTTAATTCTAAACCTAAGCTAATGTAAGTATGTTCTAGATTTGGATCCTTATCGATTTCACCATCAAAAACGATCTCTTTTCCTTCCCCTTCTTGAATATCTCCAATTGAAATTCCCACTTTTAAGGCGTGAACAATAATCTCGTATTCTTCAGGATTGTTGTTTTGAATACTCGTCAGCTCTGCGCTCGAATATCTTTCAAGTAATCTTTTGTCGTGATTTTCCTGTGAATATCCATAAAAAGTTACGGAGATTAGGAAAAATAGGATGATTTTTTTCAACATAATTTATATTTTTAAAGTGAGACAAACTGTTCGGGTAAGACGGAGTTGTCTAATCTAAAGTTGCACGCCAATCAAATAAAGCTTTCTAGGATTATTTAAAAAACTGAAACACGAATATAATAAACTTTTCCGGAAACAAAAAAAGAGACCGCCTCCGATCTCTTTTTTGTTGGTTTATCTTCCTCCCTCTCGTGTATTCACTGGGGTTCTTGTTTTCCTTTCTTGTGTTTTTGGAGGTGCACCTTTTATTTCTAAATCTCCTTCCGAACCTTCTTTATTTACAGCAGGTTTTTCTCTAACATTTGGTTTACTTCTCGTGTCAGGATTCTGCTCTACCTTCGGACGTGGCTTTACCTCTGGTTTTGTGATTGTTTGTACTGCGCACGGATTAGTTGGTTTGCTTTTTCCTTTACCAAATAATGGTGGCCTCATTGATTCTACACAAATACTCCATTTTCCATTTGCTCCAGGTCTGTTCTTTGAAATATCAACATTTAATATTCCTACAAAGTGATAGTAATTCCCAAGAATTAAATTGTAGTCTTTACCATTCACTGTTGCTTTACCATTTGCACTGGCTTTAAAATAAAGCGATGAAGCTTGTCCTTTATAACTGTATTTTGAATTCGCAATTAAATCCTTACTCGTAATGGTTCCTGTGCTGGTCGTTAAACAAAACTCAGTACTTCTGTTGATCATTTCTATAGCTACACCACAGCTTGGAACTGGTTCTTTATTGAAGATAAACTCTTGGTCGATTGTTCCACAGTCATTGGTTAATCTGATAACATAAGTGTTTTTACCATCCTCAAATTTAACCTTGTGTGTAAAGCGTTTTGTTACTTCATTGTAAATGTGACCATCTACTTTTCGACCATTAAGGAAAACTTCTATTTGGTAGGTTTTTCCTAAGTTTTCAAATTGCCCAAGAATGTCAATCACATTATCACCAACTGCGGTTATGTTACTTGCCGGGAAAGTCATGTTTATTTCTGGCATTTTACATGGCTTAGTTTCTAAATCAACATTATTTTCACTCAATACTTTTTTCTTTCTTTCGATTTTTGAAGAAGCTTCAGCATTTCCATCATTGTTTTTTGCACTTACCTTGAAAGTATTTACACCAAAAACAAGATTACTTGGATAGTTGACCAGCTTTGTTAATGCATTGAAAGTGTAGCTGCTTGGATTTACAAGATGTGAATTGAAATAAACATCTATATCACTTTTTTGTGTTACGTTTTCAACCTTTGCAATCATATTGTAATTCGGAACGTTTACCGCTGGTTGGCCAAGTAAAGGAGCTATAAACTCTACAACAGGAGGTTTTGGCTCTTCTTTTTTCCTGCTGATGATTTGCGTTTCGTCAAAATCATTTCCATAAGTGTTGTTAACGCTAATTCTAATTGTGTTTGTTCCAGAATTTAAAGCTGCATTCAACTGAACACGACCATTACTACTATTAAAAGTGAAATTGTTGGTTTGAACACCATTAATTTTCACTTCTATTTGTTGTTTAGTATCTACGTGATTTGTATTGGCCACAATGTTTTCGCTTAATTGTGTGGTTATATACGGACTTACATTTGGCGTAATAATATCAACTGAAGGCGGGTTTCCTACTTCAACTTTACGGTAGATAATTTGCGTTTCGTCAAAATCATTTCCATTAGGGTTGTTAGCAGTAATTCTAAAGGTATTTGTCCCTGGATTTAGCGCAACACTTGAAATCTGAATTTGATGCTTTGTGCTATTACTTACACTGTTGAAAGAGAAGCTGTTTGTTATTGCTCCATTTATTTTCACTTCAACTTGTTGTTTTTGAGTAACATGGTCAACCGTAGCTATAACGTTCTCAAAAGCCTGCTCTGTAGTATAAGGACTTGTGCTCGGTGTAAGAATTTCTACAACTGGAGGGTTTCCAGTGCTTGTTCCACCTTGACGATAAATGATTTGCGTTTCATCAAAAGCATTTCCAAAAGCATTGCTTGCACTAACTTTAATAGTATTGATGCCTAAATTTAATACTGCATTAAATTGAACTTGATAAACGTTACTGTTTTGTAAACGGTTAAAAGCAAAGTTATTCGTCAATACTCCGTTTACTCGTACTTCAACTTCTTGTTTTTGAGTAACATTATTAATACTAGCTATAATGTTTTCATAAGGTTGCGCAGTTGTATAAGGACTTGTGCTTGGTGTAAGAATATTTACAACTGGAGGGGTTCCTGTGCTTGCTACTCCACGGCGATAAATAATTTGCGTTTCATCAAAATCATTTCCATAAGGATTGTTTGCACTAATGCGAATGGTGTTAACTCCCAAATTCAATCCAGCTGTAAACTGAACGTCGCCAGAAGAAGTATTAAAGGTAAAGTTAGTTGTTTGAATACCGTTTAAACGCACTTCAATGTTCTGCTTGCTTACAATGTTGTCCACTTTCGCAACTATGATTTCATTTTGCTGACTTGTTGTGTAAGGATCAGCACTTGGAGTAAGGATACTTACAACAGGTGGGTTGTTAGAACCATTTGTGATTTCTCGTTGATAAATAATAACAAGCTCATCTGTGTCTGTTCCAAAATCGTTTCTTCCTTCAATTCTTAAAATGTTAGTTCCTGCAACTAGATTCAATGGAATAGAGAAATTGTTATTTCCATTCAAATTAAAAGTGAAGTTTGTAACTGCTCTATCATTAAAGTAAACCTTAACTAAGTTTTTCGCCTTAACATTTCGAATATCTGCTTGAACAGTATATGTTAATTGGTTTGTTGTGTAAGGACTAACAGCAGGATTAGTAATGTTTACCACTGGTGGATCTCCACGGTCAATGTTTTCGTCATAATAAATTTCTACTAAGTCTCTTGCTTTCCCAAATTGATTTTTGCCTTCTATGAAGAAAGTGTTTAATCCAGGGATCAAATAAACAGTTGCTTGAAATTTCTGAGTTGCTGGATTGAAAATAAATTCAGTATTTCTGCTTTGATTTCCATAAAATGAAACATCGTTTGCACTATTCACATTTATAATATTCGCTTTCAAATTAAAGCTTGGAGAATTTGTGCGGTGCGGAGAATTTGGAGGATTTGTGAAATCTACAATTGGTTTATCTCGGCGCACTTCTTCAGTAACTGGTTTGTTTTCAGTGTTTACCTCAGGGTCAACCCAAGTTTTTGTTCGACCTCTTAAATACCATTTGAAATAGATACTTGTATAATGGTATAAATCATTTTTGAAAAGAGTGCTCGCTTGGCCATCTTGGTTTACAGTTGTTCCATCAAAATAGTCATCCAATACGAAAGTTGTTTTGTGTTCGATTCCCATAGAAAATCTGCTGTTGAAATAATATCCAATTCCTACACCAAGGCTTGGAAGAACTTTCACGTCAAAAGCATTAGGAGTGTAAGAATCTCCATCTTTATTTATGTCTAAAAGAGTTTCATACTTTTCATCAATGATGCTCCCATTTGGTGTTTCATTGTAAGGATAAATACCAAACTCATCGATTCCACCTGTTTTATGCAATAAATCTCCTTTGGTTGTAGATGCCGTAAAGCCTATTCCACCAAATATATAAGGATCAAACCCTGTTCTTTCTTTGAATCTATTGGCATGCATAGAGAGTTCTAAAGCAAATCTATGTTGTGCGGCTCTAAAATTCTGAACTGTATATCCAAGTGTATCATACAATGGTTTTACTGCATAATTATTTTGAATAGCACTGGTGGTATCGCTGTCTTTTCCATACCAAGTTCCACCTAAATAACGAAAACGAACATCAAAAGAAATTGCATTTCCATAGTTTTGATTAATTGAACCTCCAAAAACGAATCCTGCGCCAAGTGGAAAACGATCTTTTGCGTTTTCAACATCTGAAGTATGCCAAACACTACCAATGTTTAATCCGAAGAATATTTTTGAAGTGTTTTCGTAATCGAATCTCTGAGAATATCCCTGAAAAAGGATAAATAATAAGAGTGCTGATGTAAGTATAATTTTTTTCATAGTGATATGTTTCCTATCTCAAGTCACAATTTGTGCCAAAGTAAATTTTTTTCGTTCACAAAAGTAATTCTTTTATCGAAATCCTTTGCTATTATGCTAGAAAGAGGGTGATACGTGGGCGATTACTCTCTTTAGACATGAGAAAGCTTCGCTAAGTTTACAAATCGTCTGTAATAGGACTAGGGGGACTTCAGGGATGAAGTTTTAGGGGAAATCGCACTTTCAAACCCAAGCATATCAAAAAACTCAATATTCTTCAAGCCCTTTTTCCAGTTGGTAGCCATCAATGAGTAGGGGCAAGGTATCGTTGGCCAATTCAAAGAACGGTAATTCTCCGGATTCAAGTTTTTGATCTAGTACATCTTTGGAAATCAAATGTTTGGCATGGTCTAAATAAGTGCCTTTCATTAAGTGCCTGAATTCATGCTGGAATATTACCGCTGAAAAACCATCTAGTCTCCCGTGTTGCGTTTCTCCTTTTTGATTTTGACACTCATATTCTATCCATTCGAATGTGGCTACATTTCCACGTTTTTCGCCTTCTGCGCTTAAACATCCATGCCAAAAGTTTTTGCGATTTTTAGATACTTTGGTTATTTTAGGATTGATAAAAACTTGGTTTTCAACTGACCCTAAAACTTTGTATCTTGGATTATCATCCATCGCTTCAATAATAAATATTTGTAACCTTTTTCCTATTTGATTGGCTGCAATTCCCACTCCTTCCTTTTGCTGCATTATCGCATACATACTATCAATTAAAGTGTTGAGTTCAGAAGAGTTGAATTCTTCGGGCTTGATTTTTCTTGGAGATAAATATAATGTGTTTTGATCTCTTCCTAAAGAATCTGAAGGAATATGTTGAACAACTTTAAAGCCTTCTTCTGGGATTTTTAAAGTAAGTGATGCATCTTCTGAGCAAGCTGTTTGTAAAAGTGCTGTCATGAGTAAAATAGTGCAAATTAAATAATTTCGAAGCATGATGAGCTGTATGTATTTTTTGGTTTCTTGATATCCCCTAAATTAGTAATAAAGTGTGCTTTTTTGGTTTATCTCTATTTTATTTAATCTATCGGGTACTATACCAATAGATTAAAAAAACATTGATATCGACTGATTAATAGTAGGGATCTCTTCTTTTCATCGCTTTATTGGTAAACATCGGGATAAGCATTATTTACATATATATTGCCTATACTTTAATCACAAAGTTGCCTGTATTTCTTTTTGACTAATAACTGTATTCGCGTCTCCATCTTTGGGTTTTCCATGTTGTTTACAACTATATGAAATGGTTGCTTGTGCAATAAATAACTTTGAAGAAATTAAATTTTAGGATACATATTAAAAGAAATACCAAAAATAAATTCTGGTTCTTTTAAATTTTTAAAAGAAAATCCCCCATTTATATTTATTACTCTTCCGAGTCTTATTATTGCCCCAACAGAGGTTTCAAAAAAAGAGAGTTATCATTAAAAGAGCCATATTCTCTACCGATTTGGCTACCACTATATTTGTTCTCTATATCATACAATATCCACTCTTTAGACTCTCCAAATCCTACACCTGCGTATAAGTAGAAGGGATTAGCAACTTTGATAGTTGTACCTACATCTATTGAAAACCTCCCTTCTTTTGTGTCTTTTAAAGCAAGATAATTATAGTCGTTCTCTTTTACATTTTCACCAAAAATAAAACTTCCTCTTACTGACATTCTAAAACCTAATCTTTTATCACTTGATCCCCCTTCCATTACAATGCCGTATTTTCCAATTGTTCCGCCTTGAAAGCCTATGTTAAAAAACGATTCTTTATTTTCTTTTTTCTTCCATTCTTCAAATTTCAATCTATTTCTCTCGTCTTCAAGTGCTTTGTTATGGGCAGCGATTCTTTTTAGCTCTTCTTCTTTTGCAATATCTTTTTTAACCTGCATTGTTCTTATGGAGTTTGGGTATTTTTTTACAAAATCCTCTTTACTTAAAACGAGCCAATATTTGTTTTCAAAATCCAAGTCCTCCTTTTTAATTAAACCTAAATTTATTTGTTGAGTTGTACTAAGTTCTAAAATGGAATTGTAAATTGCTGAATTTGTTTCATTTCCCTTGTGTTTTGCATATAATGTTAAATTGTTTTCAAAGGTTGTGTTAACCAATTCTCCATATTCGTGTGAAATACTTCCTGCATTATTCAGTATTTCTCGGTCGTTTAATGTCAAAAACCCATTTAATTTTTCAATCCAAATTTTCATATACATTGGCACTCTACGCTGGGCTTGTCCTTGTGCAAAAGTAAGATATTTTTCCACCAAATTTTCAAGGCAGACAGTTCTTCTTCGTTAAGGTAATTTTTTGCAACGGAAACATCAGTTTTTCTAATTTTAGAGCTCCTCCAAGTGGTGAATCCCATATTCTTTTTTGAACTGTCCGCTCTTTCACTAATTATTTCTGCTGCTGTTTGCGCTGTAATTGGCCAATGCAATTTATTCTGAACAGTTTTAAAGAACTCAATGCTAATGTCTAAAGTAGGGTCATAGTCAACACTTGTTGCATAAATGTCAGTAATTTTCCGATAAAATCGCTTCTCGGAAGTTCGAATGTCCTGTATTCGTTTTTCTAACTCTTCAAAATAGTCGAATGGCAAATCAGGATTTTTCAAGCGTTTATCATCCAAAACAAACCCTTTTACAATATACTCACGCAAATGGTTGGTCGCCCATTGTCTGAATTTGGTTGCTATATTTGATTTTATGCGGTATCCAACCGAAATTATAACATCAAGGTTATAAAAAACTTGCTGTCGTTTTACCTCTCGCTTTCCCTCCTGTTGAACTATTAAGAATTCCTTAATAGTTCGACTTTCTTCTAATTCGCCTTCTTCAAATATGTTTTTGAGGTGCATATTGATATTGGGAACCGAGGTTTGGAATAACTCCGCCATCAATTTTTGGGTAAGCCAAACGGTTTCATCCTGAAAACGGACATCTAATTTTGTTTCTCCGTTTTCCGTTTGATAAATGATTATTTGAGATTTGTTTTCTTCCATTTGTTTGCTGTTAATCGTCTTTTAAATGAGGCTTTAAAAGTTCGTCAATTTTTAAAAGAGTAGGATTGGAGTTTATTAAATTGCTTGTAAACCTGACGTTGGAAACATACAAGCTTGAAATATATCTTTGAGAAATTGATTGTTTCGATAAGCCCTTCCAGCTTCCACTTCTAACACGATTGACAAATCTTTACTTATTCCATCAGCATCAAAAAACTTATCTATCTTATTGTTTAATCCTTATAATACAGGGACTCTAATTTTATCATCTTGTTTTTTACTTTTTTCTATTTTGAATCCTATGCTTTCTAAATCATTTCGGATAATTTCTAAAACCTCATTACTGTTGTAATTGAATTGTTCTGAATCAATTAGGTGAAAGTTTCTTTCAAAACAATCAATTGTTTCTTTAACTTGTTTGGTTATCCCAAAAGACCATGGAAATAATTGGTATCTGAATTCTCCCATAGTTTATGCAGCTAATTCTTCAATAAATTGATGAATGTTAATGAAATTTGATTTTTGATTGTCTATTTCCTCAAATGAAAAATGGTCAAGTCCAATTAATGACCCAACAATGAAAATTCTTTTTCTGTGTTGAGGAACTCCAAAATCTTGAGGAGAATAAATTTGGTTATTAACTTCATATCCTAAACTTGTAAGTTTTTCGTGCATATAATTCCAAGTTTCCTCATTGTCATGTTGTCTGATGAACGGAACATTTTCAAGTATGAAAAATTTTGGTTTTCTAAATTCAAGTATTTTTGCTATTTCGTCAAATAAAGTTCCTCTATCATCGTCACGTCCTAATTGTTTACCCGCTTTTGAGAATGGTTGGCACGGGAATCCTGCACATAAAATATCGTGTGGAGGAATAGTTTCTATTTCTTTATCAACTATTTTTTTAATGTCACCTTGGGCTTCAATTCCCCAATTTGTTTGATAAACATTTCGCAGAGTTGGGTCGAGTTCACTTGCAAACACACATTCGTGTCCATGTTCGTGTAATGCTTTATGAAAGCCACCAAGTCCTGCAAAAAGGTCAATAAATTTCAATTTCACCATTATTTGTTTTGGCTCTCCGTTAATAAATCTCTCACATCAACTTTGAGCACTTCGGCTATCTTGTATAAATCGTCTATGCTTGGTTGTCTTCTGTTTTGGGCATATGAGTTTACCATATTGTAACTCTTTCCCAAGTGTTCAGCGAGCCAAACTTGTTTAATTCCCTTTTCTTCTAAAACCTTTTTTATTCGGTTCATTTTTGAATTATTTTAAGTCTTAATTTTACTTCCATAAAATAATGCAGTTTTTCGATTGTCTCATTATATGAGAGTAAAAACAATCATTAAATTTTGTAGCGTTGGCAAGAAACAGCTCTTTTGGTTTTTTCTGCGGTGGCTTGTGTGTAGGCAAAAACCAAATGTGCTGTTTGTGCGGTTGGCTTTTTTTCAGCTTGCAGAGAACGTTTGAGGCTTTGCGACGGCCTGTTTTTAAATGTTTTATCGAAGATACAAACATTTAGATATACATAAATGTAAAAATCGAAGGTTTTTACAGGCTGGCGACAAAGGCTGTGTGTGTGCCTTGAATGGTAAATATAAATAAATTCTCACAACTTGTTGTGAGAAAGTCCAGAGAGTGTAAGTCTGCAGACGCATCGGTGCAGCATCGTTCCGATCTCATGTGCTGGGGTAACGCCTGGAAGCATTAGTAAGTCGCAAGCTGGTTTCACTTCGTGGCTGCTTCGCGGTGGAGTGATCCATGCAGTGAAGTAAGCGAATTACGAAGTAATCATGAACACCTTTGAAAATAAACACTTGTGAGTATACTACAAAAGTCTGAACTGACGAACAGAACTTAGCGAAGCGATCTCATGAACACCTTTGAAAAAATATAAAAGTGAATAAACGGGATAAGAGGCATGGTTGTATGGGTGAGTAAGCACATCATTGCGAAGCCCAACGAATACAAAAGTACAGCTATGTAGATTGGCTGCGCCGAGCTAAAGGTTCCGCAGGATTAGATGGAAGGACATTTACCTTACCGAGGGAGGTCTCCGAAGTTTCGGGAGTGGTGTGAGAGGCGAACTCCGTCAGTTTATCTGGCGGAGCCGCCTACTCGATTGTGGTGTGTTGCCTTTTTAAGTAGATGTTGGATTCACTTGGATTTGTCCTCCGATTGCTTTTAACACTTTTATTATCGTCGAAAATTGAGGTTTCGCTCCGTCTGATAATGCTTTGTATAAACTCGGTCTGCTCAAACCAGTTTCCTCCGCAATTTTTGTCATACCGATAGCTTTTGCAATATGTCCGATTGCATTAATCAAATCTGTATTATCTCCCTCTTCCAAAACAGTATTGAGATATTCCACAATCATCTCTTTGTTGTCTAAATAATCCGCTATTTCAAATTTTGAAGTTCCCATTTTCTATTTATTTAATTTTTTCCAAATTTCCTTTGCTTTTGCAATGTCCTTTTGTTGAGTTGATTTGTCTCCACCGATTAACAAAATAATTATTTTCCCGTCCCTCTCTTTGAAGTAAACACGATAACCTTTTGAAAAATTAATTCGCATTTCCCGAATTCCATCCCCAACTGGTTTGCAATCGCCAAAGTGTTCGTCAGTTTCCATTTTTTGAATTCTGAGAATGATTTTAGATTTAGCCTTGAAATCCTTTAGCTTTTTCAACCATTTATCGAATTCAAATGTTTTCTCAATAAAGAACATAAGTACTGTATCTAGTTGGATACAAAATTAGTGAAAATATTTAAATAAAGTTAGTTAGGGATAAGTATTTAGCGGAGATTTTTCTAACGGGTTGAAAATTGGCGAGGGTGGCATTTCTACCGTAAACTTCAATCGAAGCAGAAACATTGGTTTTACTTAAATGTTCAATCGAAGATGTTTCTGGCACTCTTGCCAATTTTTTTGTTATGGGCTGGTTTTTTATTAATCGTTTTTCTTTTCGTTCTGCTGTATTCTTTTTACTTCTTTATCAAAGTCACTCTCAAAAAGTCTGTCTTGAATTATTCTGTATTTTTCAAATTCACTTTCAGCAAATGATTTAGCAATTGCTTGTGTTACTTTTCCTGCATTTTGTAAAATCTCTTTTTGATTGAATTGTAAAAAAGCACTTAATCTCTTTGCCCAATCATCCATTGTCATTGGTGTATTTTGTTCTGCCTGTGTTTCAGCATAATCCAAGTACATTGTTACAAAACGGTCAAGTTGTTTTATTTCTTTTTCAGTAAGGTAGTTTTTAGCTATAGATACATCTGTTTTTAGGATTTTTCCTTTCGGGGCATTCTTCCAAGTGGTCAAACCCATATTATCTTTTTCGCTATTTGCACGTTTAACAACCACTTCAGCGGCTGTATTTCCGTGAATAGCAAAATGCAGTTTATTCTGTATGGTAGCAAAAAAAGTTTTTGTAGTTTCCGAATCTGTATTATAATCTACAGATGTTGAGTAAATGTCAGTTATTTTTTGATAGAAACGTCTTTCACTTGCTCTAATTTCTCTGATTTCTGCAAGTAAGTGGTCAAAATATTCTTCATTTAAAAATGTTCCATTTTTCAAACGTTCTTTATCCAAAACATAGCCTCTAATTGCGAAATCTCGTAATATTGAAGTTGCCCATTGTCTAAATTGAGTAGCTCTTTGAGAATTAACCCGATAGCCAACAGAAATAACAGCATCTAAATTATAATGTTTAGTCTTATATTTTTTACCATCTGATGCAGTTACCGAGAATTCCTCGGTAACTGAATTTTCATTAAGTTCTCCCGATTTAAAAATGTTTTTTAAGTGAAGCGAAATATTATCAGTGCTACAATCGAATAAAATAGCCATTAATTTTTGTGAGAGCCATATAGTTTCGTTTTCAAATCTTACTTCAATGCCATCTTTACCTGCTTGTGAAGTAAAAATTAAAAATTCAGCTGTGCTATTACGGATTTGTAGTTTCTTACCCATTTTGGTATTCTATAATCAAAATGTAAACATACAAAAAACGGGCTTAATTTCACACCATCAAGCCAGTTTAAATTAATTTGAAATTGCCTTTAGATTTCGTAAAACATCGGTCGCTATATCTTTGTTATATTCCTTAACTAATCCCGATAGTCTAAATAAATCTATAAGCCACCAAATGAAAAAGCCGCCACCAGTAAGCCAAAATACAATCTGCAAGCCCCATTTTCTAAGTTAGCCATAGTGCATGGCTAAAATTACAATTAAAAATAAATAAGCTACTCCTGTGGATTTTGCCTTTCTTTTATATTCTTCGATAAATTCTTCTTGCTTTTGAGCAGAAAGTTTTATCAACTCATTTCTTACCATTGAAGGTAAATTATCAGCTATTGAACTTGGAATGTAAAGTTTGTTTTCTGATTGTTCCATATCTATTAAATTAATTTTAAAATTTACTTACTCATAAGGCTTTTCAGTTTCCGCCCCAAATTCATTTTTGGAAATTATATTTTATGGTTTTGACACTATTTTTTTTAATTATGATAAATTGATAATAAATCAATATAGAAAAACCTAAGGTGGTTCTCTTGTTTGCCTGATTCCGTTGTGTAGCCTTAATCTTAACTTGCCCCTAACGGGTTCCTGTATGATATCCTTTATCGAAGACCGCTGTAAATTCATTGTGTCCAAGGATTTCCACCGCTTGCTCAAGCATACCGCCCATTGCCTTGGAATCATTTTCATTGGTGATTTCATAATTGATTGGAA
>Ga0265293_10004812_pt1 | contig 23337 bp, 24 predicted proteins | sample Munlanlewell138R_FD_192505 | JGI IMG/M metagenome (GOLD analysis project Ga0265293, IMG submission 192505) | Leachate microbial communities from a municipal landfill in Southern Ontario, Canada - Leachate well 138R | ecosystem: Engineered > Solid waste > Landfill > Unclassified | place: Canada... | reverse complement strand
AATTTTATTCTTTTTAACTTTGAATTTCTTATTTGTATACTTATTGAAAATCTTAAGACAGCTTCCATAATTACGCTCGATATCAATTTTTTGAATCTATATGTAAAATCTAATTCAAAAAAAGAAGGATTTTCTATAAACAAATGTAATAAATAAATTATAGAATTTAATTTTTTATAGTTTTAAATTTTAAAATAACAAAGTCAGTTGATTGTTTTTGCAAAATAAATTAAAATGAATTTTATTTATAAAAAAATTGGGGGAAAACTTGAAGAGAAAAATTTTTTTAGTAGATAGACCGTTTCAGTTCAGAGTTATTATGATATTTTTCCTTATATCTATTTTATCATGTAATCTTACAGCAACTATAATATATGTGTTTTTAACTGGAACAATTGATATTTCTGGAATAATAGCAGTTTCAGAAGATAATTTTATATTACCAAGCGTATTTCTTGCACTTTTATTTTCATTAACAATAATATTTATTGCAGGTATATTTATTTCTCATAGAATGGCAGGTCCTATATATAGATTTGAAAAAGCAATAGAAGATGTTTCTAATAAAGATCTTACAGGCAATTTTAAGTTAAGAAAGCACGATGAATTTAAAAAACTCGCAGATCTTATAAATAATATGGTAAGACAGCTTAATTTTGAACTTATACAGGCTGAGAAAAAACTTGGTTCTCTTAAAGATTATGCTGATAATATGGATATGTCTGATGCAGATGATATAAAGAAAATGACAGAAAATATGAAAAAGACAATATACGAATTAACTAAAAAGATAAACGAATTTAAACTCAAAGGTTAATAGTTCTTTTCAGTCGAGGTATTTAAATGAACTATGATGATATTCTTGTTAGTAGAAGAAAAATAAGTGAATTAGGTGCTAGAAATAATTTTGAAAGAGATTATACAGCTATATTGTATTCCCATGCTTTTAGAAGATTAAAACATAAAACACAGGTTTTTTTGCTACCTATGAACGATCATGTTACAAATCGATTAGATCATTCATTATATGTTGCTATAATTTCAAAAGTTATATGTAGAAATCTTGGACTTAACGGACAACTTGCTGATGCAATAGCTTTAGGTCATGATTTAGGTCATAGTCCTTTTGGTCACGCTGGCGAAAAAGTTCTTAATATTCTTTCAAAAGATTTTGGTGGTTTTAGTCATGAAATGCAAAGTCTTAGAGTTGTTGATAAACTTGAAAAAGCAGAAACAGATAAACCAATATTTGGTCTTAATCTTACTTTAGCTGTTAGAGATGGTATTGTAAATCATTGTGGAGAAAGTTTTTTAAATGAATTAACTCCATCAAATATTCCTGAAATTGATAAAGTTGGAATAAAACAAGGAATTCCTTGTACATTAGAAGGTTGTGTTGTAAGACTTGTAGATAAAATTGCTTATATGGGTAGAGATATTGAGGATGGTATTATTGCTGGACTTATATCTAAAAAAGACATACCTGAGGATTTAAAAAATAAAGTTGGAAGTGATAATGGTGAGATTGTTGATTTTTTTGTAAGAGATATAATAAAAACTTCTACAAAAAGTAAAATTGCACTTTCTAAAAATGGTTCTGAATATTTGAATAAATTTATGAAATTTAATTATAATGCAATTTATCTTAGCGAAAAAAACACTGATTTTACTACTCATACTGAAAGACTTCTTAAAGGTCTTTTTAATATATTACTTGAGTATTCTGAAAAGTATAAAGATAATTTTGATAAATATATGAAGGATTCACATAATACGGTTAATATGTATGGGAAATTTCTTTTAAAAAGGAATTTATTATATTTTGTATATGAAGATTATCCAAATGATATTGCAAGATATAAGAGAGCTATAATAGATTTTATTGCAAGTTCTACAGACAGACTTGCTTATGAGATGATAAAGGATTTTTTCATACCTAATCCGGTAGTTTGATAATATTTTTAGGAGGATTTTTTAATGGAAGCTATATTTAAAAGAAGAAGTATTAGAAAATATTCAGGTAAAGAAGTTGAAGAGGAAAAAATAGAGGAAATACTTAAAGCTGCAATGGCTGCTCCATCAGCCAATGGAACTGAACCATGGCATTTTTTTGTTATTAGAAATAAAGAAATATTAAAAAAACTTTCAGAATTACTTCCTTATGGAAAAATGGTTAACGATTGTTCTTTTGCAATACTTGTATGCTATGATCTTGAGCGAAATAAATTATCAGATTGGTTTCAACAGGATCTTTCGGCAGCTTGTGAAAATATACTTATTTCATGTACTTATTTAGATCTTGGAGCTGTATGGCTTGGAATTTATCCAAGAGAAGATAGAGTAGACGGTATTCAGAATATTCTTGGAATAAAAGATGAATTTTTGCCTTTTGCATTGATTCCAGTAGGATATCCAGCAGAAGAAAAAGAAGCTAAAGATATTATTGATAACTCAAAAGTTGGATATATTGATTAATAAAATCTATTTGGTTTATATACCTTGTCCTAATAAAAAAGATTATGAAGAGTATATTTTTCCAAATGGATTATTGTATTTATATTCTTCTCTTTTAAACAATAAATATAATACAGATTTAATTATGCTGGGAAAACATGATTTTACGGAGTTTTTATCAGAAATTCAAAAAGATGATATTATTGGAATTTCGGTGAATTCTTCAAATAAAAATATTAGTTTTGAATTTGCCCAATATATAAAAAAATCAATATTTAATGTTAAAATCATTATGGGCGGACCATTTATTAGTCTATTAGATGATGAAAAGTTAAAAGAAATAAATTTTGTTGATAACTTTTTTAAATTTGAATCTGAATATTCAATACTGAATTTTTTAAAATCTCAAAACAATAATAAAATAATATATGGTGAAAGAATAAAAGAGCTTGATTCTATTCCATTTCCAAGTAAAAACGGTGCAATTTATTCTAATATAATAACTTCAAGAGGATGTCCTGGTAATTGTATATACTGTTCATCTCCTGAATTATGGAAGAGAAAACTATTTTTTAGAAGTCCTGAAAATATAATTGAAGAGATTGAACAATTGTATTTTGAAGGGGTTGATTATTTTTCGTTTTCTGATGATACTTTTACTTTTGATAAAAATCGTATTATAAAATTATCTAATATTATAAGGGAAAAAAATTTAAAAATAATTTTTGATATAAGATCAAGAATTGATGCTGTTGATAATAATATACTTGAAGAATTAGCCCTTACAGGTTGTGTATCAATATCTTTTGGTGTTGAATCAGCATCACCTAAAATTCAAAATATACTAAGTAAAAAAGTTGATATAAAAAAAGCTGTAGATATAATTAAGAAATGTCGCAGTCTTTACATAAAAACTAATGTTTTTTTAATAATTGGAAATCCAGAAGAAAAAGATATTGATATTGATATGAATATTGATTTTATTAAAGAATCATTATCAGATTGGATAACTGTTTCGGGACTTCATTATTATCCACAAACAGCACTCTATAAATTGTATCCTAAAAACATAGATTGGATTAATCAAAAAAATACTGTTTATTTTGATGATTTATATAATATAAAAAAAAATGAATTAAAAATTCACAAAGCTCATAAAAAAGCTTTAAAAAATTTATATGAAAAAACTATTGATTTAACGGATAATATTCCATATAGAAGTGTTTTTTGGAAATATGCTGAACTTGGGATGTTTGAAAAAAATAAAAAGTTAAAATTAAAATGGTTAAGAAAAGCTTTTGAAATATATGAATCCCCAGAAATTCTTTTTTCTCTTGGTATTGAAGAAAATAATGAAGAAATGATTAATAAAGCTTACTATAAGTTTTGTTTTCAGATAAACAATGATATAAGAAAAAGTCCTGATTTTTTAAAAAATGCTTTAGTGTTTTTTGAATATGTAGAAGATAAAGAATATTGTGTTTTTGTAAAAAGTCTTTTAGAAAAGGTGATTTAAAAACAGGTGATTAGTTAAGATTTCATAGAGTTTGTAGAGGTTTTAGGGTTAGATAGTTAAAATCAAAAACCCGCACCCCCCAACTCAATAAACCCTATTAACTTGTTTATAGTTTTTTTTCTTTTAAAGGTTACTGGTAAATTGATTGATTTATAAAGCTTTATAAATAGTTGTTTGAAAACTCACTTTTTGTGCTTTATCATATAAAGTAATATAGTTTACAAAGTTAAGTCGGTGCAATTGATTCAATTGTTTTGTCGATAATTAAAATAAAACTCAAGGAAGGAATCTAAAAATGAATGTTCTTGTTATTGGAAGAGGCGGAAGAGAGCATGCGATTGTATGGAAACTTGCTCAATCACCAATTGTAGAAAAAGTTTTTTGTGCAACAGGTAATGCTGGAATGTGCCCTCATGCTGAATGTATAGATATAAAAGCTGAGGATGTAGATGAATTGTTGAAATTTGCTAAAAGAAATAAAGTAGCGTTTACAGTTGTTGGTCCTGAAATTTCTTTGACAGAAGGAATTGTTGACAGATTTGAAGAAAATGGTCTTAAAATATTTGGACCTAAAAAAAATACTGCTCAACTTGAAGGTTCAAAAGCTTATGCTAAAAAAATAATGGGAAAATACAAAATTCCTACAGCAAGATTCGGTACTTTTGAAGATCAGGATGCTGCTTTTAAATATATTGAAGATGTTGGTGCACCTCTTGCTATAAAGACAGATGGACTTTCTGCCGGCAAAGGTTTTATTATAGCTAAAGATGAAATAACTGCAAAGCTTGCTGTTAATGTAATGATGCAGGATAAAGTGTTTGGAGATGCAGGCAAAAGTATTGTAATTGAAGAACTTTTATCTGGTGATGAAGTTACAATAACATTTTTTACTAATGGTGAAAAAATGTGGGGTTTGGTTTCTGCTCAAGATTATAAAAGAGCTTATGATATGAATCGAGGTCCTAATACTCATGGTATGGGTGCGATTTCGCCAGCTCCTATATGGAATGATAAAATCGAGGCTGATGTTAAAAAATTTGTAATAAATCCTTTCCTTAAAGCTTTAAAAAAAGAAAAACTTGATATAAAAGGAGTCGTATATATGACTCTAATACTTACTGATGAAGGTCCTAAAGTAGTTGAACTTAATGTTAGATTTGGTGATCCTGAATCTCAGGTTGTTCTTCCTAGACTAAAAAATGATCTTGCAGAAGTTATCAAAAAGATACTTGATGATGATACAGATGATCTTAAAATAGAATACGAATCAAAAGCTATATGTTCTCAGATAGTTTCTGGTGGATATCCTTTAAAATATATTACCGGAAGACTTATAACAGGTATTGAAAAAATCAAACAAAGCAAAGATTTAACTTTGTTTCATTCAGGTACGGTTTTACAGAATGAAAGATTTTATACAAATGGTGGTAGAGTTTTATGTTTAACAGTAAAAAATGATGATGTAAGCAAAGCAAGAAAAATATTATATGATAATATTTCAAAAATATTTTTTAGAGAAATGCATTATAGGAATGATATTGGATTAGATATAGCACCTGTTAAAGGGGGTGAGAATTAATGGGTAAAGCAAGAGTGAAAATGAAGTTCTGTGAATCTCTTGACAGATTTGTTCAGATTAGAGAATTTACAGAAGATGAGATAAATAAAATATTTAAAAACATTAATATAACAGATAAAAAATCTTATAAAAGATTGATTATAAGTACTGCAATAGTTAATTATATTGAAGAAATTTCTCCACTTGTTTTTGGTAATAATAATTATTCGCTTTTTGGAGAAATAACTGAACAAGAACTTTATAATCTATGTATTCAGGTAAATCCTTCATTAGATATAAAAAATGTTACAATTACACTTGAAAGAAGTGATGAAGATGGTATTACTACAATTGACGGTAATGTTTTAGAAGAAGAAGAAGATATAACAGAAAGACTTATTAATATGGAAAAACATCTTAGAAAAAGAATTGTTGGTCAGGAAGAAGCTATTAAAGTAGTTTCTCAGGCTATAAGAAAAGCACATGTAGGTTTGAAAAATCCTGAAAAACCAATTGGTTCTTTTATGTTTGCAGGACCCACTGGTGTTGGAAAAACTGAACTTGCAAAAGCTTTGGCTGAATTTTTATTTGGAGATGAGCGAGAGCTTATAAGGATTGATTGTTCTGAATACTCAATGAGTCATGAATATGCAAAACTCATAGGTGCTCCTCCAGGTTATATTGGTCATAAAGAAGGTGGTTTTTTGACTGAAGCTATTAAAAATAAACCTAAATCAATTGTTTTGTTTGATGAGCTTGAAAAAGCTCATAGAAAAATGCACAATGTACTTCTTCAAATTCTTGATGATGGTATTCTTACTGATAATCACGGTGAAAAAATAATATTTAAAGATACTGTTATTATAATGACAACTAATGTTGGTGTGGAAGAATTTCAAATACTTGATAAGCTTATAGGTTTTGGAGCTGATTCAGTTAAAAAAGATCAGGACACAAGAAAAAAAGAAACCGGAAAAGCTCTTGAAAAGAATTTTCCTCCTGAATTTCTTAATAGAATTGATGAAATGGTTACATTTACAGCTCTTACCAAAGAAGATAATATGAATATCTTTGATATTATGATAAAAGATGTTGTAAAAAGACTAGAGAGTCTTGGTATGGGAATTGATATTCCTTTAGATGTAAAAGAATTTATAGTAGATAAAGGCACTAATTTAAAATACGGAGCAAGACCTCTAAAAAGATCTATAAAAACTCAGGTCGAAAATCCATTGTCGGAAGGAATTTTAAACAAGGATTTTGTAAAAGGTTGTAAAATATTATCAAGAGTTGATAATGATAAAGATAAAGTTTCTTTTGAAGTAAAAAAAGAAAAAAAACCTAAAAAGAAAGATAAAGAAGACAAAGAAGACAAAAAGAAAGATAAAAAAACTGATTGCAAGAAAAAAACAAAATCGACTTTAAAGAAAACTGATGAAAAACCTAAAAAAAGTAGTAAAAAAAAGAAAGATTCTAAGTAGGTAATTGATGAAAAAAAAGATAGTTGTAAATTCTGAAGAATTTGAAAGGATGTTAAAAAGACTTTCTCTTGAGATTGTTGAAAAAAACATTAATGTCCTTGATAAAATTGCTTTTATAGGAATAAGAAAAAGAGGAGTTCCAATTGCTGAGCGCCTTGTTTCTTATATTGCTGAATTTGAAGGATTTACACCGGAAATAGGAGAGCTTGATATATCTCTTTATAGAGATGATCAGACTATGATTTCAAATGAACCTGTTATTTCTGGAGGAAAATGGAATTTTAGTTTTAAAGACAGAATTCTTATAATAGTTGACGATGTTCTCAATAGTGGAAGGACTGTAAGAGCTGCTATTGAGAATATCCTTGATCATGGAAAACCAAGTTGTATTCAATTATGTGTTGTAGTAGATACAAGATCTAGAATTTATCCGGTTTCAAGCGATTTTACAGGTAGCATAATAAGAATTTCTAAAGATGAATTTGTTGGTCTTAGTATAAAAGATATTGATAATGAAGATAATGTCTATGTTAAAAAAAATTAATGTTTAGGAGAATATATGTCTGATATTTTACATCTGATACATGAATTAGGGGACTCTTCATGGTTAAAAAGAAAACAGGCTTCTGAACAATTAAAAAGTATTGCTGAACAAGATAATTCAGTGTATTCAGAACTTGAGACTATTCTTGAAACTACAGAGAATGAAGACATTATTTTTTGGGCAATTAGGACAATTGCTGGTATAGAAGGTGAAGCCCCTCTTAAAACATTAAGGAATATGGGTCAAAAAAACAGTAAAGTCAGATCTTATGTTGCACTTGCATTAGGTGAAAGCAATTATGATAATACTATTGACATTCTTATTGAATATAGCGGCGATTCTTCGTGGGCGGTTTGTAATAATGCAATGATTAGTCTTGTAAATATGGGTGAAAAAGCATTGCCAGCAATTGTTGATTCTTTAAAAAAAGCAAGTTATAACAAAGCTTTTTGGTTAACAAAAAGTTTGTCAAGAATGGGAGAAAAAGGTGTAACTGTGCTTGAACACTTTTTGAAATTTAATAATAGAGATGTTTCTGTTCTTGTTGCAGAAGCTTTGGGAGAAAGTACTGAAAAAAAAGCTATTGAAGTACTTCTTAGATGTCTTGAAGATGAATCTTATACTGTTAGACAAAATGCAATAGATGCACTTATAAAGATTGGACCAGATATTTTGGAACCAATGCTTGATTTTTTAAATACTACAGTAAAAAATATAAAAAACGAAGTTGATTATATTATAAATCATCTTGATTCAAGAAAGATAAATGTTCTTAGTGAATTGTTAAATTCAGACAATCGAACTTTGAAAATGTCTGCTGCTGAATATCTTGGTAAAACAGATTCGCAGTTTGCAATAAAACCTCTTATTGAAATGCTTAAAGATAAGCTTTGGCTTGTGAGAAAGAGTGCTGCGAAAGGACTTGTGCTTATTGGAGAAAAAGCGATTCCTGAACTTATGTCATGTATGGAAACAAGTGATGACAATACAAAGTATTGGATTGCAAATGTTCTTGGTAAAATCGGAGAACCTGCTTTACCTGAACTTGTAAGAATACTGAGAGAAGGTTCTAAAGATATGAGAATGTATGCAGTTATGGCTTTGGGTGAATTTAGAAATGAAAAAGCAATATTCCCGCTTATTAATGCGTTTTCTGATGAAGCATGGCCTGTTAGAAATAGTGCATCGGTTGCACTTATGAATTTTGGTAATTTGGCACTTGTTCCAGTTTTAAAATCACTATTATCTCAAAATGATGATATAAGATTCTGGTCAAGAAAAGTTTTTGAAGAAATAGCACCAAGAGAGTTAGATAGACTTATTGATCTTGTTACTTATGCTCTTGATGGAGAATTAAGATATATGGTAGCTTATGGTCTTGGTATAGTTGCAGACCACAAGGCAATTCCTGCTCTTATAAACGCTGTTCTTAATGATAGCAATGATTGGGTTAGAAAATATGCTGCAACTGCATTAGGGAAGATAAATGAGGATAAATGTGTTGATCCTCTTATAAGAGTTCTTGCTGATGAAAACGAGGAAATTGCATATTGGGTTGCGAGGGTACTTGGTCAAATGGGAGATACTGCTGTTGAACGGTTAAGGGAATGTTTAGAGCATCCTGAAGAAAAAGTTAGATTTTTTGCAATAATTGCTCTTGGTTCTATTGGAGATGAAAAATCAATTAAAATACTTATAAAAATACTTGGAGAAGATGGAGAAGGTGCTCAGAGAGCTGTTAAAGCACTTAGTGAGACAGAAAAATCTATTGATTTGCTCATTGAAGCTTTAGGAAGTTCAAATCTTAATATTCGTAGTAATGCTTCAAAAGCTCTTGTTAGACTTGGAGAAAAAGCTGTAACTGCTTTGATGAATGTTGTTGATTCAGATAATAAGGAAGTTCATTATTGGGCTGCAAAATCTCTAAGAGAAATACAAGGTAAGACTAAATAAAAAATAAAAACATGGTAATATCAAAGAAATTTTTGAAATAGTGAAATGGTGAAAGAGTGAAAGAGTGAAAGAGTGAAAGAGTGAAAGAGTGAAAGAGTGAAAGAGTGAAATGGTGAAAGAGTGAAAGAGTGAAAGAGTGAAATGGTGAAAGAGTGAAAGAGTGAAAGAGTGAAATGGTGAAAGAGTGAAAGAGTGAAATGGTGAAAGAGTGAAAGAGTGAAATGGTGAAAGAGTGAAAGAGTGAAAGAGTGAAAGAGTGAAAGAGTGAAATGGTTAAAGAGTTATTAGAGTTAGGGAGTTAATACAGTAAAATAGGAAAACACTAAATCCACTTCATATAAAAATGTTCGGTGAACATTTTTGTTCGCTATGCTCACGATGTATTTTTACAAGTAAAACTAGGTAACGCCAAATTGATTTTATACTTTTGTACCGCTTCTGTACTGTTTCTATACGCTTCACATACTGTTCTTATACTGTTCTTATACTGTTCTTATACTATTTCTATACTTTTCTTAGTTCTTTTTTTATTTTATCCACTATACCAAGGTAATCATCATTTTTAAATGTTTTTTCATTTAATTTAATTTTGCCATTATTAAGAATTTTTATTATCATATAAACAACTCCAAAGTATAGTATATTGAAAAAGCTAATTTATATAACTTTTAACAGTTAATACAGGTATGTTAGTTTTTTCTCAATTTCAATATTTTCGGCATAAGGAAAAATATTATGAATGAAGAACAGTTAAAAAAAGATCTTTTTTCTAAAGAGCAAGATAAAGTTTTTGAAACTTTGTTTTATTTTGAGAATAATCCCGAACATATCGGGGTTGTTAAAGATGAAATAATAAAAAAACTTGAAATTGAAAATAATATTTTTATTATTATAAAGATTCTTGAAACAGTTAGAAAATCTGCTGATAAAGAAATAATATTTGACATTTTTAATATTCTTAAAGAATCTTCAGATGAATACATTAGAGCAACGCTTCTTAGAGTGTTAACAGTTGAAAAACGAGCAGAATATATTAATTATATTGTAAAATGTCTTAAAGATAGTGATCATAGAGTTAGGGCAAATGCAGTTGAAACACTAGAGAGTATGGGTTTGAAAAATACAATACCTGAGATTGCATATTTACTCAAAGATTCAAGTCCAAGAGTTAAAATAAGTGCTGCTAAAGCTTTATATTCTTTTGGTGATAAAAGAATGCTTAAAGTATTTGAAAAGCTTTCATCTGGTAGCGATGTATTTGTAAATGAAAGTGTAATTCATACTTTATGGCAAATAAATGATAATAAGACTTTTGAACTTCTCGTTAATATTTTTAGAACAACTAAAAATGAAAGATTGATTATAAAACTTATGGAAGTTTTTTCAAATATTGGTACTAAAGAGATAATACCTGAAATTCGTAAGCTAACAGTTAGTTTTAATAAAAAAATAGCTGAAAATGCAACAATATGTCTAAATAATATACTTGAAAATCAAACAAAAAAGAAATATTGTGAAGTTTGTAAAAAAGAATTTCCTGAAAGTCAGAATTTTTGTGGATTATGTGGAAGAGAGTTAAATTCTATTAGTCAATAGATTTATGGAAGATTTTTATAAAAAAAAGGAGTGTAAAATGAAAATACTTGTTTTAAATTGCGGTTCATCGTCTATAAAGTATCAGTTTAGAAATGCAGATGGTGTTGTAGCTAAAGGTATAGTTGAAAGGATTGGTAAAGAAGATGCTATCTTTAAGTATAAGAGTGAAAAAGGTGATAAAAAAAATATAACTTCAATTAAAAACCATACTGATGGTATTGGAATTATAGTTGAAGCTCTCACCAATAAAGAATATGGTTGTATATCTGATCTTAAAGAAATTGATGCAATTGGTCATAGACTTGTTCATGGTGGAGAAAAATTTGCTGAATCAGTATTTATAGATAGTGATGTTCTTGAAGCAATGAGAGATTGCACTTCACTTGCACCTTTACACAATCCTCATAATATCAAAGGTGTGGAAGCGTGTGAAAAACTTCTACCTGGTATTAAACAAGCGGGTTGTTTTGATACTGCTTTTCATCAAACAATGGAACCTCATGCATATCTTTATGCATTACCTTATGAGTTATATGAAAATAACAAAATAAGAAGATATGGTTTTCATGGTACTTCCCACTGGTTTGTTGCAGAACAAGCAGCTAAGTTTTTAGGAAAAGATATTAAAAAACTTAAAATTATAACATGTCATTGTGGTAATGGAAGTTCTATAACTGCAATAAAATATGGTAAATCGGTTGATACTTCAATGGGATTTACTCCGCTTGAAGGTCTTGTAATGGGAACAAGATGTGGTGATATAGATCCTGCTATTATTGGATATCTTCAGGAATATTGCGGATATGGTGAAAAACAAGTTATGGAAATGCTTAATAATAAAAGTGGCGTTGAGGGTATATCACAGATATCTAATGATCTTAGAGAAATTGAAGAAGGATATTTGAAAGGTGATGAAAGATGTATTCTTACCTATAAACTTATGGCTCACAGAATGAAAAAATATATTGGAGCTTATGCTGCTGTTATGAATGGAGTAGATGCAATAGTTTGGACGGGTGGAGTCGGAGAAAATGATTTTACCTTAAGGGAAAATACTCTTAAAGATATGGAATATCTTGGCATTGTATATGATAAAAATAAAAATGACAATACTATTAGAGGTAAATCTGGAGATATTTCAGGCGAAGGTTCTAAAGTGAAAGTGCTTGTTTTACCAACTGATGAAGAATTTGTAATAGCTTCTGAAACAGAAAGAATAATAAAAAACTTGACATAGCAATGACTGGAATTTATACTAAATAGACATTTTATATGCAGGAGGAAATTTATGCCAAATCCAGTGAGTAGACATTCGAAGAGTAGAAGAGACAAAAGAAAAGCAAACTGGAAAGCCTATATTCCTGCTAACTTTGCTAAGTGTTCCAACCCTGACTGTGGACAGCCTGTGCTGCCTCATAGAGTATGCAAGGCTTGTGGTAATTACAAGGGGAACTCAGTAATCAAAGTTAAGGAATAATGGAAAAACACATAATAATTGATATAATGGGGGGAGATTATGCTCCCTCCGAAATTCTTAAAGGCATTCAAATAGCTGAAAAAGAAACTGAGGGTGTAAAGTTTGTACTGGTCGGAGATATGACTAAAGCTAAACCATATCTTTGGGAATCAGATAATCTTATATTTCATGATATTAAACATGAAAAAGAAGATGAATACAAGATTAAAAGAAAGTCTGTCACTTCTATAAGTGAAGGTATTGAGCTTACAAAAAAATACAATAATAGTGTTTTTTTATCAGCAGCTAATACTGGAAAAGTTGTGGCTGAAGCTTTTTTGAGACTTGGAAGAGTTAAAGGGGTTGAAAGACCTGCAATAGCTGTAATTCTTCCTGGAATCAAATCTCCTACAGTTTTATTGGATGTTGGTGCTAATTCTGATTGCAGAGTTGGTCACATGGAACATTTTGCGGTACTAGGTTCAGTATATGCAGAATTATTGCTTGAAAAAGCTAAACCAAGAATTGGCTTATTGAACATTGGTAGCGAAAAAAGCAAAGGTAATAAGTTTTACGGTGATGTATATGAAAAATTCTCAAATAACGAACAAATCAATTTTGCAGGAAATATTGAGCCAAATACTTTAGTTCTTGAAGATGAGGCAGATGTTGTTGTATGTGACGGTTTTACAGGAAATATTGTTCTTAAATCTATGGAAGGTATTTCTTATCTTGCTTTAGGTGCTATGTTGCAATCTAAAATACCTGTCGAATATGTAGAAAAACTGAAAGCTAAATTAGATTATCAGGAATATGGCGGTGCTATGCTTCTTGGGGTTAATGGGCAGGTTGTTATAACCCATGGAGTTTCAAAAGCAAAAGCTATATCGAGTGCTATAAAGTTTGCTTCAGTACTTGCACAAAATAAAATGCTTGATAAAGTTAAGATTAGAATTGATGAATTCAATAATAAAAAATCTAACTGTAATAATGAGGAGGAATGATGGAATTTGGCTATACTCCCGAACAGAAGATGTTTAAAAAAGTAATTAGGGAATTTGCTAAAAATGAAGTTGAACCAATTGCTACAGAAATCGATGAAAATTCAAGGTTTCCATGGGAAACTGTCAAAAAAATGGCAAAAATGGGACTTTTTGGAATAACTGTTCCTAAAGAATATGGAGGAGCTGGAGCTGATTATATTACTTATGTTATTGCAATTGAAGAAATTTCGAAAGCTTGTGCTTCAACCGGTGGAATAATAGCAGCTGTTAATTCTCTTGCTGCATGGCCATTACATCAATATGGAACTCATGAACAAAAAATGAAATATCTTTTACCTATGGCTAAAGGTGATACTTTAGGAGCTTTTGGACTTACAGAACCAGAAGCTGGATCAGATGCTTTTAATCAGCAGACTACTGCTGAAGATAAAGGCGATCATTATATACTTAATGGTAATAAGATTTTTATATCAGGTGGAGATGTAGCTGATACTATTATTATGTTCGCAAAATTAGTCACTAAAAGAGGAAAACGTGGAAGAATGTGTGCTTTTATAGTTGAAAAAACTTCTCCTGGTTTCTCAGTTGGTGTTAAAGAAAATAAAATGGGCATAAGAGCTTCAGGAACAGCAGAACTTGTTATGCAGGACTGTACTATACCTAAAGATAATCTTCTTGGAGAAGTTGGTCAAGGCTTTGAAATAGCTATGAACACTCTTGATGGTGGAAGAATTGGTATTGCAGCTCAGGCATTGGGAATTGCACAAGGTTCTCTGGATGCTGCGGTTAAATATGCTAAAGAAAGAAAACAGTTTGGAAGCACTATTTCAAGATTTCAGTCAATACAATGGATGCTTGCAGATATTTATACAGAAACAGAAGCAGCAAGACTTTTAACTTATAAATCAGCATGGCTTAAACAAAATGACATGCCATATAGTACAGAAGCTGCTCAAGCTAAACTATATGCATCTGAACTTTGTGAAAAAGCTGCAACTCAAGCAATTCAGATTCATGGTGGTTATGGTTATATGAAAGATTATCCAATCGAAAGATTTTTTAGAGATTCCAAAATTACACAAATATATGAAGGAACTTCTGAAATACAAAGATTAGTAATCGCAACAAATTTATTAAAAGGAATATAAAGGGGGGCTCTGGTGAAAGTTTTTATTACAAAGGATGAGTGTATTGGTTGTAAAAAATGTATTTCACACTGTCCATTTAATGCAATAGATTTTTCTGAAAAGAAAGCTTTTATAAATGAAGAAAAATGTACTACATGTGGAGCATGTCTTGAAGTTTGTCCTGTTAATGCTATTCATACTACAGGCAAAGATAAAGATGTGGAAAAAGATTTTTCATGTTACAAAAATATATGGGTTATAGCAGAATTTTTAGATGGAAAAATTAAAAATGTATCACTTGAATTGATAAGTACTGCAAAAAGACTTTCCCAAAAAACAAATTCAAAAGTTTGGGTTGTTTCTTTTGGCGATAAAATTACAGAAATGTCAGAAAATCTTGCAAAATATGGTGCAGATGGTGTTTATGTTGTTGAAGACCAAAGACTTGCAACTTATGAAACACTTGTTGGAACGCATATTGTTACCGAGCTTGTAAAAAAATACAAGCCTGAAATAGTACTTTTTGGTGCTACACACATGGGTAGAGATCTTGCTCCAAGAGTAGCAAATAAATTATTAACAGGATTAACAGCAGATTGTACAGCTTTAGAAATTTGTGACGAAACAAAACTTATTTTACAAACAAGACCTGCTTTTGGCGGAAATATCATGGCTACTATAATGTGTCCTGATCATAGACCTCAGATGTCAACTGTAAGACCTGGAGTAATGAAACTTGAGGAAGTTGAAAATCCTAATAAAATTGAAATGGTTAAAGTTAATGACATTGATTTTGCACATTATATTAATGCTGTAAAGATAATTGAATCAGTTAAAGAAATAAAACATAATGTAAACCTTGAAGATGCTCGAATTATTATTTCTGGCGGAAGAGGTATGGGTAGTAAGGATAATTTTGAAAAATTATATTCTCTTGCTGAAAAAATAGGTGGTGAAGTTGGAGCTTCAAGAGCAGCAATAGAAGATGGCTGGGCTGCATCAGAAAGACAGGTTGGTCAGACTGGTAAAACTGTTCGTCCAGAACTTTATATTGCACTTGGAATATCAGGAGCTATTCAACATACTGCTGGAATGGAAAATTCCAGTTATATAATTGCTATAAATAAAGATTTTTCAGCTCCAATATTAAAAATTGCAGATTTAGGCATTGTTGGAGATGTTAATAAAATACTTCCAGTTCTTGAAGAAGAACTTCCTAAACTTATGGAAAAAGGAAGTGAGATATGAAAATAGCTTTTGTTTTTCCCGGACAAGGGTCACAGTATCCAGGAATGGCAAAAGACCTTTATGAAAAATATTCTGAAGCAAAAAAAGTTTTTGATAAAGCTTCTCAAGTGCTTGGTTTTTCTCTATCAGAAAAATGTTTTTATGGTACAGAAGAAGAGCTTAGACAGACATATATAACTCAACCAGCTATTCTTACACATTCTCTTGCTGTTTTTGAAATATTAAAAAATAAAATTGATTTTGCTGGATGTGCTGGACATAGTCTTGGTGAATATTCTGCTCTTTATGCTTCAAATTCTGTTAATCTCAACGATGTGCTTGGACTTGTAAAAAAAAGAGGTGAAGCAATGTCTGAGATTTCCGGTGGAGTCCTTGCAGCACTTATTGGTAAAGATTTTTCTAGAGTTGAAGAATTATGTAAAGCTTCAGGATTTGTAATATCAATTTATAATTCTCCTAAACAAATAATTTTAGCTGGTAGAGACGAGGATTTTGAAAATCTCGAAAAAATTGCTGGAGATTATGGAATAAGAAGAGTAAAAAAACTTCAGGTCAGCGGTCCTTTTCATTCATTTCTTATGGAACCCGCAGCGAAAAAATTTAAAAATTCTACAGATAAAGTTATAATAAATACTCCTGATAAAGCATTGTATATGAATTGTACTGCTAATAGCGAAAACAATACAGAAGAAATTCGTAAAAATATGGTCAATCAGGTTTATAAAACTGTTAGATGGAAAGATGAAATAGAAAATATGATAAAAGATGGCTTTGATACATTTATTGAGCTTGGACCTGGAAAAGTTCTTTGTGGAATAATTTCAAGCATAGATAATAATGTTAAAGTTATGAATGTAGATAATGCTCAGGATTTAGAAAATATTCTGGAAATTTTAAATGGAGGGGAAAATGCTGAGAAATAAAGTTTGTGTTGTTACTGGTGCTGGAAGAGGAATTGGATATGAAATCGCAAGAGTTTTTGCACAGAATGGTGCGATGATTGCTCTTGTTGATGTTAGATTCCCTGAAAATTTTCATTTTCCTTACGGTGAATTCAGAACTTATGAACTTGATGTAGCTAATTTTGATCAGGCACAGGATGTTTTTAAAAATATAACAGATGATTTTAAAAAAATAGATGTGCTTGTTAATAATGCTGGTATAACAAAAGACAATCTTCTTATGAGAATGAAAAAAGAAGAATGGGATTCAGTTATAAATATAAATCTTAATGGAGTTTTTAATGTAACAAGAGCTGCTTTAAGATCTCTTTTAAAAAGTGAAGCAGGTTCAATAATAAATATAGCTTCGGTCGTTGGTCTTATGGGAAATGCAGGGCAGGCAAATTATTCTGCTTCAAAAGCCGGTGTCATTGGTATGACTAGAACACTTGCTAAAGAAGTTTCTTCAAGAAATCTTAGAGTTAATGCAGTAGCACCTGGATTTATTAAAACTGATATGACTGATAAACTTAATGAAAAACAAAAAGAAGCAATTATTTCTCAGGTCCCAATGAGCAGACTCGGAAACCCTGAAGAAGTTGCCAATATATGTCTTTTTCTTGCTTCGCCTATGTCATCGTATGTTACCGGTCAGGTAATTGCAGTTGACGGCGGCATGACAATGTATTAAATTAAACATAATTATTTTCGGAGGTGTCAAATGGCAATATTTGATGAAGTAAAAGAAATAATAGTAGAACAGATTGGTTGTGATGAATCAGCAGTAACTCCAGAAGCGTCTTTTATAGATGATCTTGGTGCAGATTCACTTGATATCGTTGAGATTATGATGGCTTTAGAAGAAAAATACGATGTCGAAATTCCTGATGAAGATGCTGAAAAAATCAAAACAGTATCAGATGCAGTGAAATATATCGAAAACGCTAAATAATTATCAAGTCGGAATGAATGAATACAAAAAAGGAGGGTATTCTACCCTCCTTTTTTTTTGAAAAGGAGCAGACGTTGAATCTACCTGTATTAAAAATAGCGGATTTAAAACCAGTTTACCCAATAATCCAGGGTGGAATGGCAATAAGAATTTCTACAGGAAAACTTGCTGGAACAGTTGCAAAATGTGGCGGTATTGGTCTTATAGCTGCATCTGGCATGTCTAGTGAAGAATTGCTTGAAGAAATGGATGTTGCAAGAAAAATAGCTGGTCCAGATGGTATTGTTGGAATTAATATAATGGTAGCAGCATCTAATTTTGAATTAATAACAGAAGTTGCTATGGAAAATAAAATAGATTTAGTTGTAGCAGGAGCTGGTTTTTCAAGAAGGCTTTTTTCTCTCGGGAAAAAATATAATGTTCCTGTAGTTCCTATTGTAAGTTCAAAAAAAGCAGCAATTGTTTCTCAAAAAAGTGGTGCAGCAGCTATTGTTGTAGAAGGTTTTGAAGCTGGGGGACACCTTGGAACTGAAGTTTCGACTTTAGAGCTTATTCCAGAAATTGTAAAATCAGTCAATATACCGGTAATTGGTGCTGGTGGTGTTGGCGATCAAGAAGATTTCCTTAAAATTCTTAGATATGGTGTTTCAGGAGTTCAGATTGCTACTATGTTTGCATTAACTAAAGAAAGTAATGCCCATGAAAATTGGAAAAATCATATTTTAAATGCAAATGAAAAAGACATGGTAATTATTGATAGTCCTGTTGGATTTCCCGGCAGATCTATAAATAATAAATTTTTAGAAAAATTTAAAAATAATCCTATAGAACTTGCTACAAAAAAATGCATAGGTTGTTTAAAACATTGTTCAAAGAAATTTTGTTTAATTCAAGCTCTTGAAAATGCTAGACTTGGAAATATTGATGAAGGTTTGGTATTTTCTGGCAAATATTTTTATAAAATTAAGAAAATTTTGAGTGTAAAAGAAGTTTTTGATATTCTATTGAAAGATATTGAAAAACTCTGATTTGGGGGATAATAATGGAAAGAAGAGTCGTGATAACTGGAATTGGAGCTGTGACTCCAATAGGTATTGGAATAGATGAGTATTTTAAAGCGTTAAAAATTGGAAAATCCGGAATAGGACCAATTACAAGTTTTGATACTGAAGGATTTCCTTCTAAAATAGCCGGTGAAGTAAAAAATTTTGAACCAAGTGATTATTTTGAACCTAAAGAAGCAAAAAGAATGGATCGTTATTGTCAATTTGCACTAGCTTCAGCAAAAATGGCATATAAAGATTCAGGAATAGATCTTGAAAAAATAAATAGAAAAAAAGCTGGTGTAATACTTGGCGTTGGAATGGGTGGACTTAATACTTATGAAAGTCAAATGGCTGTATATAATGAAAAAGGACCAAGAAGAGTTACTCCTTTTCTTGTACCAATGATGATATCAAACTTGTCTGCCGGTACGATTGGGCTTGAATTTGGTCTTAAAGGACCAAACTATGTAGTTACAGCTGCTTGTGCATCATCAACTCATGCTATAGGCGAAGCTTTTCTTAAAATTAAAAATAATATGTGTGATATTTGTTTTACTGGGGGATCTGAATCTACTATAACACCTCTTACTGTTGCTGGTTTTGGTTCTATGAAAGCACTTTCAACAAGAAATGAGGAATATAATATTGCTTCTTCTCCTTTTGATGTAAAAAGAGATGGTTTTGTAATTGCTGAAGGTGGTGGAGTACTTATTCTTGAAGAATTACAACACGCAATTGATAGAGGAGCGAAAATATATGGTGAAATGGTTGGATATGGACTTTCAGACGATGCTTATCATATGACACAACCTCATCCTGATGCTGAAGGAGCTACATCATGTATTCAGATGGCTATTGATATGGCTAATATAAAACCTGAGCAAATTGATTATATTAATGCTCATGGAACTTCAACTCCATTTAATGACAGATTAGAAACAAAAGCTATAAAAAATGTATTTGGAGATTATGCAAAAAAAATTGCTATATCATCTACAAAATCAATGACAGGACATCTTCTTGGTGGAGCTGGTGCTATTGAAGCTATTGCTTGTTGCATGGTTCTTAATGAAGGAATAATTCCTCCAACGATAAATTATCAAGATGTAGATCCTGAGTGTGATCTTAATTATACTCCTAATAAATTTATTGAAAAAAATGTAAATTTTACTCTTTCAAATTCATTTGGATTTGGAGGACAGAATTCTTCAATAATTTTCAAAAAGTATGAAAATAAATAAATTTATAGCTTTTCAAAATAAAATAGATATACAGTTTAAAAATCAGGACCTTGTAGTAATTGCACTGACTCATAGGTCCTGTGACCATATGTCTAATAATAATGAAAGGCTTGAATTTCTTGGAGATAGCGTTTTAGGCTTGGTTATTAGTGAATATTTATACAAAAAATTTCCAAATGAAGCCGAAGGATTTCTTGCAAAAGCAAGAGCTTTTCTTGTTAGAGAAGAAAAACTTAAAGATAAGGCTGATGAAATGGAATTAGGTAAATATATAGTTATTGGAAAAGGTGAAGAAAAAACTGGTGGCAGAGAAAGGACCTCAATTCTTGCCAATGCTGTTGAAGCTATTATCGGAGCTGTTTTTCTTGATAAAGGAATTGACATAGTCAGAACTTTCATATTAAAGTTATATAAAGAAGATCTTAAAAAAGAAAACATCAAACTTAAAGAGTTTTTTGATTATAAAACTATGCTTCAGGAATTTGTACAAAAAAAATACAGAGACACCCCAAAATACATTATTAAAGGTGAAAGGGGTCCTGATCATAATAAAATTTTTGAAATCGAAGTTATGGTGAACGATAAATCTCTTGGATTTGGCAATGGTCATTCAAAAAAAGAAGCAGAACAAGTAGCAGCTAAGCAGGCATATATTAAACTTACAAATTGACAGGAGGGGTCAATGGAAATTTTAAAGGTAGGTACGAATTCGAAACCTAAAGCAGTTGCTGGTGCATTAGCAGCTGTAATAGAAAAAAATGGTGCTGTGGAAATGCATGCAGTAGGAGCAGGTGCTGTTAATCAAGCTGTAAAAGCAATAGCAATAGCAAGAGGTTTTGTAGCTCCTAAAGGAATTGACCTTATTTCTATAATAGCTTTTACTACTGTTGAAATAAACGGGCAAGAAAAAACAGCAATTAAATTTATTATTAAATCGAGTAATTAATTAAATTATATTTGCCCGTTCAAATCGGGCATTTTTTTATTTCTATGAAAAATTTTTTATTTATTTTAATTATATTGTTAACATTTTATATAAGTTATGGGCAGAATGAAGAATACAATGTTATGGTCGAAAATAATCAAAAAATGCTAAAAAAAGCTACTTTAGATTTTGAAAATGGGAATTTTAGAGAAAGCCTTGATGTTTTAAAAGATATTGAAGAATTTTTTGAAAAGACTGTTGAAGCTCAAGATATTTATTATATGATAGCTAAAAGCTATCAAAAATTAAAAGATATTGAAAATTCCTATAAATATTTAAAAAAATATGAATTATTTTTTAGATATGGAAAACATAATCGTGAAATAAATGAACTTATAAGATATATAGAAGATATAAGAGAAAGATTTAGTTCAATAGAAACAAATATAAAAAGTATTGAAGAATTAAGAGAAAAAGTTAATAAACTTGAAAAAGAAAAATATTATGATTTAGCTATAGTCAATTTAAAAAAAATCATAAGCATTGAACCTGAAAATGCTATGAACCATCATCAACTGGCTGTTTTATACAATAAAAAAGAAAAAGTTACTTCTTATAATATTAATTTGTCTTATTTAAAAAAAGAACTTGATGAATATTTAAAAATTACAGAAAACATTATTAGTCCTGAAGTTTATTATAATATTGGAACTCTTTATAGAAAACTTGAAGAAATAGATATTGCAAAAGAATATTTTAAAAAAGTTTATGATATGTCTCCTGATTCTACTATAGGAAAAGTTGCTTATTCATATCTTAATTGAAAATATTGTAATAAATTACAATATTGATAAACTTTTTAGTAACTGATATATTTAATTGGAAGTTCTTTATATCAATTGATATAATTTGCTTCTATATTTTGTGTCATTTAATCAGAGGGTTCAATTATTAAAACGAGGGTGGAAAAATGGATGTAAGTGCGGAATTTTATAAAAAACTAAATCAACAGTTAATTACTAAAGATAATCTTATAAAACTTTTAAAAGCTGAAAATGAATCTTTAAAAAGACAAATTAAGGAAGTTTCTGAAAACTCACCAGTAAAAGAAGAGTATATTTCAAGAATTTCTTCACTTGAAAATGAATTACAACAAAAAGACAATGAATTGTCAAAAGTGAAATTTGAGCTTGAAAATAAGGAAGAACCAGTAAATACTAGTTTTGAAGAAGAAAATCGAAGTTATAAAAATAAAATATCAAAACTTGAAGATTATATTAGTAAACTTGAGGATGAAAATCTTCAAGTTAAAAAAAATCTTGATAAATCATTGCATGAACAACAAACACTTGTTGTAGATGATGAAAAAAAGAAACTAATTGAAGAAAACACAATTCTTAAAGAAGAAATAGATGATTATAAGACTCAGGTTATTGGACTTAAAAGTCAGTTTTCAGATATTGAAGGATTATTAAAAGAAAATTCAGACTTAAAAAATAAAACAAAAAGTTATAATGAATGTAAATTACAACTTGAGACTTTAAAAACTGAAAAACATATTCTTGAGACTAAAGTTAGAGAACTTGATATTCATGGTAATATTAGAAAAGAAGAAGAAGAACTTCTTATGAAAATTAAATCTAGTCTTATGGACAAAGTTAAAAAAGCTGAGAATGAGCTTAATTTATTAAAAAAAGAAAAAAATACAGCTGAAAATGAAATTAAAAAGATTGTTCTTGAAAGTGAGTCTTATAAAAGAGAACTTGATGTTTCAAGAAGACAAATTGCAGAATTAAGATCAGAGAACTCTAAATTAAGTGTTTCAGAAAATAATCTTAAAATTGAAAGTGAAGATTTAAAAAATCAGGTCAAAAATTCAGATTCATTAATTAAAGATATGGAAGCTCAGCTTGATAATCTTAATAAAAGACTTGAGCTTAAAATCAAAGAATTTAATGATCTTCTTGTACAAAAAGATAATGAAATAGATGATTTTAGAAGAAAAATGGAAGATTTTAGAAATAGTGTTAATATTAAAGAAAAATCTCTTATTGAAAGAAAACAAGAAATAGAAATATTAAAAAAAGAAATAGTAAAAAAAGAAGAAAAAATAGATATTTTAAATAATGATATTAATCACAGAGAAGAAGTGTTCAATGATAATAATAAACTTAAACTTGCAATAGGTGATATGGAGATTAGAAATAAGGAGCTTCAGAACAGACTTGAATATATTAAAGAACAGGTTGAAGTTCTAGGTCAGTATGCACTGACAATATCAAATCCTTAAAAGTG